>Ga0163162_10003996_pt1 | contig 14153 bp, 12 predicted proteins | sample S55metaG_FD_115310 | JGI IMG/M metagenome (GOLD analysis project Ga0163162, IMG submission 115310) | Switchgrass rhizosphere microbial communities from Kellogg Biological Station, Michigan, USA - S5-5 metaG | ecosystem: Host-associated > Plants > Roots > Rhizosphere > Soil | place: USA...
GGTTTGTTTACGCCTCTGACGCCATTGCGGATTTTGTGCGCGGCCTGGACCGCGCGGACTCGGTGGCCGTCTACACCTATAGCCGCAATCTGACGCGCGCGGCGTCGCTCACCAAAGAGCGTAATGAAGCCGTGACTGGCCTGCGCAACGCGGTCGCGGGCGACGATTCGGCGCTTTACAATTGCCTGTTGCTGACTCTGCGCGACGCGGCCCGCGTGCCGGGGCGCAAGGTGGTCATCGTATTTTCGAACGGTCCGGATAACGCCAGCATGGTGGCGCCCGACGACGTACGCGCGGTGGCGGAGGATGAAGGCATTCCGATTTACGTCATCTCGACCAACGAAGTGACCAAGGACCCGATCTCTTCGAATGTATTCAAGCGCATCTCTACCGGAACTGGCGGGAAATCTTATTTCGCCAAGACCTGGCAGAAACAAGTGGAGGCGTTCGAGGCCATTCGCGAAGATCTGGGCAACTCCTATACCGTCACCTATTATCCGCAGCCCAACCCCAACGAAGGCTTCCGCAAAGTCTCGGTGGAAGTGCTATCGGACTTGGGCAAGAAGTATCGGGTGCAGGCCAGGCCGGGTTATCGGCCGCATGGCGGATTCTGACGAGCCGCTAATACCCAGTTCTTACAAGGAACTTGGGGACTGCCACGTCGTTCAAGTTAGCGAAATCCAAATGATAGGTTCGGCGATCAGGGAGCTTTCGGCCGCACGAACGGTCCCGCTTATATGCGCCGGATTTGTCGAAAGCACTGTCCAAATCTGGGATCTACTGACTCAGCAAAAGACTGGGGAGTTTGCTGCTCACTTTGAATTCGGGTCGACGAATCTTGCCCTGCATCCTGGCGGAGAGTCCGTCGTAACGGGTATCTCAGCGAAGAGGGGCAGCATTGCCAGTTATAAGGTGCCAAATGGCGAGCTAATTTGGCTCCGGGACCGTTTGCCAGACCCAGGGCGAATTCGTTTTAGCCAGTCCGGAAAACACGTATCCTTCTCGTTCAACACCCGGCGAATCGAACGGGTAGATGCTCTTACAGGGAACACAACCGAAGTACTTCGGCAAATAGATCACTATATTGAGGGACCGAATGGATATGCGCTTACGGTTCCCTCAACCGGCTCGACCTACCTGCTCCGAAAAGAGCACGAGATCCCAATACCTAAACTCACGTTTGCCGTTCTGGACGTTGCTTTCGGCCCCGATCGCCTTTGTATCACGGAATCTACCGGGCCGGTACGGTGTCTCGACTATCTGACTGGAGCCGAGCATTGGAGATACACGCCGTTGGAGGGAAGCCATGTCCTTGGACTTCACTATAACCGTTTGGACGACTTTTTCTATGGAGTTGTGTGGCATTACGAGAAGGGTCAATTTCGCTATCTCGCACGATTCGACGCCGAGACTAGCCAACCTACCCGTCTTCGCAGCCTGAGTTCCTGGGAGGAGGTGTTCAGTGAGGCTACGCAGCAGTTGGTGACATCATCCGGAGAGATAATTGATTTGTCGAGCGGAGAAATCGCCGGTGAATTGGCATTTCCTCGTAAGGAGTACCCGGACCGATTCACTGTGACGTAGACGTCAATACAAAGTAACCGGCACCCGCTCCTTGGCTTCTTCATCGAACGCTTTAGCGTCGACAAACCCGCAGGTGTGTTTCGCCATCACCGTCCCCATGGTGGGTACCGCGCCCGGCAACACATGTTTCGCGGGATTCCAAATGTCAGACCGCACCAGCGCGCGACTGCATTGGATATACGCTTCCTTGACCGTTACGACGATCACCGTTCGGGGCGCCTTGCCTTGCATGATGAACTGATCGGTGAGAGCCGGATCGCGGCTGATCACAGCTTCGCCGTTCACGCGGAAAGTCTCGTTGACGCCAGGCACCAGGAATATCAGGCCGACTTTCGGATTCCGCACCAGGTTGTGCAGCGTATCCAGCCGGTTGTTGCCACGGCGGTCGGGGATCAGCAAAGTGTGGTCATCGGCAACTTTGACGAAGCCGGGGACGTCTCCGCGCGGCGAATTGTCGGCGGCGGTTGGGCCCTGACTCCCGATGATGAGCATCGGCGAGGCGGCAATGAAGGCGCGGCAGAGGTTATCCAGGTGATCGAGTTGCTTGCGAACCGACCGCTCGAGCGCAGGTCCGTACATTTCAGTAAGCTCGGCTTCATCGTGAACGATGAGCGTAGGATCAATCTGCATGGCTCAGGGCTCCCCTTCCAATTTTCGCAGGCGCACCTCGACACCCGGTGTATTCTTAAGTGCGTCCGCGAATTCCTGCGTATTCTGGCCGCGATAGTGATAGGGATACACGATCTTCGGCCGGAACGCGGCGACGCACGCGGCCGCTTCGGCCGGTGGCATGGTGCGCGGCGGATTCATCGCCACGAACGCGATCGAGATATTCTTTAATGCCTTCATCTCCGGGACGCACTCCGTGTCGCCTGAGAAATAAACCCGAGTGTCGCCGAAGGTCAGAATGTAGCCGTTACCGATGCCTTTATGGTGAAACGGCTTGCCTGGCCCGGAGCCCAGTTTCAGGTTGTACATCGGCACGGCTTCGATCTCGATGCCGAGAAATGTTTTCTTCTCGCCGTTGGCGATGGCGTCGGTGTCGCCCACGGTTCCGTTCAGAGTATCGGTAACCGCTGGCGGTCCCACCAATATCGTGGACTCTTTGCGCAGCGTCTTGAGCAGCGCCGCATCCATGTGATCGGCGTGGGTGTGCGTGATGACGATGAGGTCGGCTTTTGGAATGCCAGTGTAGTCCGCCTGGCTCCAGGGATCAATGTGGATGATCTTGCCGTCGAACTCCAGCATCACGCTGCCGTGATACAGGGGCGTCATCTTGAGCGGGCCTTTGGATGTTTCGACAGTGTCCGCTTGGTGGTTGGGTGTAGCTGCGCCGAAGGCCAACGAAATGCCGATCAAGAACAGGATGCACGAGTATCTCGCACGCATGTCCGAATTCTATCGCACATGGCACTTCCTTCCGCTCTCAACGGAAAGATTCGGATCGCATGGCATACTGAGAAGTATCGCCTCCGATACACAAAAACGCTGGATTGTTGCGATTGACGGGCCCGCAGGCGCGGGCAAGAGCACCATTGCGCGCACCATCGCGCAACGGCTGGGATTCACCTATATCGATAGCGGCGCGATGTACCGGGCGGTGGCGCTGTGGGCCTTGCGTGTTGGTGTAGATCTGGACGATCTGCATCGTCTCGAGCAACTCGCGAAAGAAGCGCGCGTCGAGTTCATGGCGGGCGAAGCCACTGTCCTGTTGAACGGCGAGGATGTGACGGCCGCGATCCGTGAACCGCGAGTCAGCGAAGCCGCTTCGAAAGTCTCGCTGGCTCCTGGCGTGCGGCGGGCCATGCGCGAAGAGCAGCGGCGAATCGGAGCGGCACAGTCGGTAGTGATGGAGGGCCGCGACATTGGCACCGTCGTGTTCCCGGACGCTCAAGTGAAGATCTATCTGGATGCGGCTCCAGAAGTGCGCGCCGAACGCCGTGCTGCCGAGACCGGCGGAGTGGTCGAGGAGATCGCGCAGGAAATCTCGCAGCGCGATCATCGCGACCGCACGCGTACCGAAGCGCCGTTGACACAAGCGCCCGACGCCGAGTATCTGGACACCACGCGCCTCTCGCCCACGGAAGTGGAGGAAGCGATTTTGAAGCTGGTCCGCGCGCGCACGTCGAATGGAAAGGGGCATCGTTGAACAAAAGTAGTGGTCTGCTTGTGATGAAGTTCGGGGGCACCAGCATGGGCTCGGCCGAACGGATCGAGGCTGCGGCGCGCCTCACCACGGAACAGCAAGCGAAGCGTCCGGTGGCGATTGTGGTGTCGGCGATGTCAAAGGTGACCGACCTGCTGCTCGACTCCTTGCGCAAGGCGGAGGCGGGCGACGAAGCGGGTCTCGACACGAACCTGGCTGCTTTGACCGAACGCCACGTGACTTGCTGCCGGGCCTTGCTCCCAGCGGGTTTTCAGGAAACCGCGATCGATGGAGTGAACGGCTTGATCGGTGAATTCGCGCGCATCGCCAAGGGCATTCTGATGCTGGGCGAGCGTCCGCTGGCGTCGGTGGATCGGGCGGTGGCGATCGGAGAACGGCTTTCAGCGCTGCTCATGGCGGCTTATCTGGAGTCGCAGAATACGCGGGCGTCCGCGGTAAACGCCGCGCAGGTGATCGCAACCGACGATGTTTTCGGCAACGCTTCCCCGCTGATGGAAGAGACGCGCGCGCATGCGGCAAGCGTCGTGAAACCGTTGCTCGACCAACGCGTCATCCCGGTGGTCACGGGATTCAATGCGGCAACTATCGACGGGCGTCCGACCACGCTGGGGCGCGGCGGCTCGGATTTCTCGGCGGCCATCCTGGCGGCAGCGATGGATGCGGAAGAGCTGTGGATCTGGACCGACGTCGATGGCATCATGACCGGCGATCCGCGGCTGATTCCCGACGCGCGGGTCCTTGACGAGATCACTTATAGCGAGGCCGCCGAACTGGCCTACGCGGGCGCGAAGGTGCTGCATCCCCGCACCCTGGCTCCGCTGATTGAGCGGCAGATCCCAGTTTGGAGCAAGAACAGTTTCGCGCCCCAGAAGCCCGGCACCCGTATCGTGGCGCAACTCGGCGGCGGAGTGGATGTAGCGGGCGGCCCCCATGCCGTGACCTCAATGGCAGCGGTAGTGCTGGTGGCGATCGAACCGGCTGGCGCGGCAATGAGCGGAACCAGACTGATGGCGGAGGCGCTCGAAGCCCTGGACTCGGCCGGCGTGGAGCTGCTGGCCATTACCAGTTCCAGCTATCGCCAGAACTTCTGCTTCCTGGTCCGCGAAGCGGAATTGAAGATCGCGCTCGAGCACCTGGAGGAGGCCTTTGCGCTGGAGTTGACGCACGGCTACGTCAAACCCATTCAGGTGGACGCCAATGTAGGCTTGATTGCCGTGGTGGGCGAGGGAATGCGCGGCACTCCCGGCCTGGCGGGACGGATTTTCACGGCAATTTCGCGGGATAACATCAACATCATCGCCATCGCGCAGGGTTCGAGTGAATTGACGATTGCCATTGTCGTGCGCCGGGAAGGCCTGGAACAGGCGGTCCGGGCCGTTCACAGGGAATGTGGTCTAGGCGCCGCGCAGGGCCAGACGGCGCCCTAAACCACGGTGCACGCAGGCGATCCCAGAAGGTCTGGAGTACAATAAAAACTAGGCGTTTTTGCCCCACGTAGGAGTTTTCACCACAATGTTCAATTTGTTCCGTAGCAGCGCCAAACTTACCAAGTATTTATTGGGCGGGTTGCTGCTGATCGTGGCCGCTTCGATGGTCACCTATCTGATCCCCAACACTGGGCTGACGGCCGCTAACGACAACGGCGTCGACAACGTATTGGCGGAAGTTGGGGGCACTACCGTCACAGCGGATCAGGCCAAGAGCGCCATTTCCCGGCTAGTTGCCAACGGCCAACTACCGCGCGATTCGGTGGATGTCTACCTGCCTCAACTGATCGACCAGATGATCCAGGACCGCGCCGCTACCTACGCGTTTTCGAAGTTGGGCCTTTCGGTGTCCGACGACGAGGTGCTTGCGGGCCTGATGCAGGTGTATCCTCAGTTTTTCAAAGATGGAAAGCTGGTTTCCTCCGAACAACTGGAGCAGGCCATGCTGAGCCAGCAGAGCATGACGCTGGCGCAGGGTATAGAAGAAATGCGGCGGCAGTTGCTGCTGCGCAAGCTGCAGAATGTGGCATTCACAAGCGTCGTGGTGACCAAGGCTGAGGTCGACCAGGCGATTATCCATAAACATCAGACCGCGAAAATCCAGTACGTCGCGTTCCCGGCGGCGAAGTTCCGCGACCAGGTGAAGGTCACCCCGGAGATTCTGCAGGAGTCCTACCAGAAGCAGCGCGCAATCTTTAATCTCCCGGAGAAGCGGTCCTTCCAGGTGCTGGTTGCGGATCAGGCGAAGATGGCGCAGAGCATGACCGTGACCGACGCCCAATTGCGCGCGGCCTACGCGTCTTCGATGGACAGCTTTCGCACACCGGAGCGGGTCAAGGTGCGCCACATTTTGTTGATGACGCAGGGAAAATCGGACGCTGAAAAGAAAGCCGCTTTAGCCAAAGCACAGGATCTGTTGAAGCAGGTAAGGGCCGGCGGGAACTTTGCCGAGCTCGCCAAGAAAAATTCGCAGGATCCGGGATCGGCGCAGAACGGCGGGGACTTGGGCTTTATCGTGCGCGGCCAGACTGTGGCTCCCTTCGAGAAGTTTGCGTTTTCAGCCAAGCCGAATGAGATCAGCGATCTGGTGACAACCGAGTATGGTTACCACATTATCCAGGCGATGGAGAAAGAACCCGCCCGGGTCAAGCCCTTCGACGAAGTGAAGGACAGCATCGCCGAACAACTGAAGAAACAGGGCGTAAACGACAAGATGCAGGCGTCGATGGATCAAGCTCGCGCCGCGCTGGTGAAGGCTCCCGGCTCCGCGGCTGAAGTGGCCAAGCAGTTCGATCTCGAATTAGCGACGGCCAAGGATGTAGCAGCCGGTGAAGCGATTCCTTCCATCGGTGTGTCGCCCCAGATCTCTGGCGTAGTGACGGGCATGAAGCCCAACGATGTCTCGGATGTTGTGGTGGTGCCAGGAAACAAGCTGGCTCTGGTTGTGCTCGACGCCATCACCGCACCCAAACCCGCGGAATTCAGCGAAGTCGAGGCTAAGGTCCGGGACCTCTATGTCACCGGTGAATCCACCCGGCTGGCTGATATTGCCGCGAAAAAGGCGGGGGAACGGGTGCGCGCCGGCGAAGATCTGGCGGCCGTTGCTAAGAGTGAAAAGCTGGATGTGACCACATCGGCGGATGTCACGATCAACGACTCCATCACGGGACTCGGCCCAGCCGCCGTGTTACCCGAAATCTTCACCAAGCCGGTCAATTCGGTGATCGGTCCAGTATCGGTGGAGGGCAGAAACGTCATCTACAAGATTGTGGACCGGCAGACTCCCGATCCGAATAATTTTTCCAATGAGCGGGACGCCGCGATCCAGGAACTGAAACAACAAAAAGCGCGAGCCATGTACGGTCTGTTTCAGGACAGTTTGATGGAACAGGCGCGGCAGGATGGAAAGCTGAAAATCCATCAGAACGCGATCCGCCAGTTGACTGCGGACTTCCACCCGACGCGTTAGGCACGGAAACCGGCGCCTCCAGTGCATTTCGCCCTTGAAGTTTGGCGCAGCCTCACCGATCCCGATCAGCTGATTCGTTTGCTCACCCAGGTCCTCACTGGGTGGCTGGGTTACGGCTTGCTCGCGGGTATTGTGTTTGCCGAGACCGGGTTGCTGGTGGGGCTGTTTCTGCCCGGAGATTCCCTGCTCTTCACGGTGGGGGTGGTTGCTGGCGCCGGCGATTTAGATATTGTGAAAAGCTCACTCGTTCTGGCGCTTGCATCCATCGCCGGCGACCAGAGTGGCTATTTCTTGGGCCGCCGCACGGGACCGCGCATCTTCTCGCGCCCGGATTCTCGCATTTTCAAGCAGGAATATGTGACGCGCACTCAAGCGTTTTACGCCAAGCACGGCGGCAAGACTCTGATCTATGCCAAGTTCGTCCCGATCGTGCGTACCTTTGCACCCTTCATGGCGGGCGTGGGGCGCATGAAATATTCGCGTTTCGTTTCCTTCAATATTTTTGGCGGATTAGGGTGGGTGGTCTCGATGACTCTGGCCGGATACTACCTGGGCGAAGTGCCGCTGGTTCGCAGGAATTTTGAAAAAGTGGTGATCGGCATTGTCCTCCTGAGCCTGCTGCCGATCCTGATCCAATACTGGCATTCCCGCCGGGCTAGCGCAGCGGGGCGCTGAGGCTCTGGACCGCCCGCTGAACCACGGGATCGCGCTGCATCTCGATCTGGTCGCCTCTTTCCACGCCAAATTTCAGATTCACGATTTCCTGCTTCAACTTGCTCTGGATGAGGTCGCGCTCGCGCAACCATTCGGCAACGCCGGGCTGGATTTTGCGGGACGATAGATACACTTTCAGTTCGTCAAGCAGGTTCGGGGTGACTTCGAAATTATCCGGGATATCGTGAGCTTGCACGTACTCGCTGGCAAATGCGGTGAGCACGCCGCTGATCGACAGCACGTATACCAGCTGGGTAACCGGCGGGGGCTGGATCGCGATATCGGGCTGGATGCCTCCGCCGCCGCGAACCTCCCGGCCGGCATCGGTATGAAATACGCCGGGAGTGGCCTTGGCAGCAACGTTGAGCGAACCACTTTCCAGCGGCTTCTGCAGTGACCGCCCGCTGGGCGTGTAGTAGAACGCGATGGTCAGTGCCAAGCCGGTGTCACCGGAAAGCGGAAATACATTCTGGACGATGCCCTTGCCGTAACTAGGTTCGCCAAGAATAGCAGCGCGGTCGTGGTCCTGCAGAGAGCCGGCCAGGATCTCGGCTGCGCTGGCACTCATCCCGTCCATCAATACCGCCACTGGGAAAGTGTAGGGCTTCGTCAGCGCCGGCACGAGCGCTTCCTGTTTTTGTTCGGTGCGGCCGCGCACCGTGAACACCACTTGTCCCGGCTGCAGGAACAGCGAAGCGACATCCACTGCTGACTGCACCGCACCGCCGGGGTTCGCGCGCATGTCTATCACCAGCCCCTTCAGCGATTCTCCGCCCAACTTTTCAATAGTGGACTTGACCAGTTTGCCAGTGGGCTCCTCGAAACTCTTGATGCGCAGATAACCAATCCCGGGCTGGATCAGGAAAGCGCGGTCCACACTCGGTGCATCGACGAGCTCGGGCGAGAGCGTCAAGCGAAAGGCGCGCGCGTTGCCGGGCTTACGCACGTCCAGCACGACGGCCTGCTGACGCGCCTGCGAGAGAAGCTGCACCAGTTGCTCGGGGATTAGTGGCGCTATAGGGATGTTATTGATGGCAAGGATCTCGTCGCCGGCGCTCAGTCCGGATTTCGCGGAAGGCGAGCCTTCCATGGTTTGTAGAATCGTGACCTGTCCCGGGTTGATGCTGACGATGGTGCCGAAACCCTTGGACTCGCTCCTCTGCATCTGCTGGAGCTGCTGGAACTGATCGGGATCGAAGAAGATCGAGTGCGGATCCAGGGTGCGCAGCATGCCGGGGATGGCGCCCTGGTAGAAGGCCTGGTCGGGCGAAACGGGATCGGCCGCCTGCTGGTCCAGAACCGTGAATACATCCAGCAGCTTCTTCACATCCTCGGCGAGCCCTGCAGCGGGGTCATCGTCGGCCCGCAACGCAACGGGCAGCAGCAGCAAGGCGATTAGTGACAGGATACGCATGCTCATCTGTGAAAGCGGGTGGCTTCGCGCTCGCGATGGCGTTCGAGAGCGAGATCGATCAGCCGGCTGATCAGCTCAGCGTACGGCAGCCCCGCCGCTTCCCACATTTTCGGATACATGCTGATGGACGTAAAGCCCGGAATAGTGTTGGGCTCATTGATATAGAATTTCCCGGTGGCGCTTTCAAGCAGGAAATCCACGCGCGCCATACCCTCGCAGTGAACCGCCTGGTAGCAGGCAACCGCGAGACGCTGGACTTCGCGGGTCTGGTCAGGCGTCAGGTCGGCTGGCAGCACGGTCTTCGAAGTGCCCAGCAGGTACTTGTCCTCGTAGTCGTAGAACTCGCGCGAGGGCAGGATTTCGCAGGGGACGGCCGCGACGGGATTGTTGTTACCAAGCACGGAGCATTCGAACTCGCGTCCCGCGATGCCGCGCTCGACCAGAATTTTACGATCGAACTCTCCCGCGAATTCCAAGGCATTGGCCAGCTCCTCGCGGGTCTTCACCTTCGAGATCCCAACCGACGAGCCGAGATTAGCGGGCTTGACGAACATGGGAAACGGCAGGCGTGAGCAGATGTCTTCAAGGTCATATTCACCACGCGCCAGCACCACAAACTCCGCTACTGGGAGGCCCCGTTCGCGCAGCAGGCGTTTGGTGACCTCTTTGTCCATTGCAACCGCCGAGCCGAGCACGCCCGCGCCGACATACGGCAGACCGGCCAGTTCGAGCAGCCCCTGGACCGTGCCATCTTCGCCAAAAGTGCCGTGGAGCACCGGGAAAACCACGTCTATTCCGGGATTGCCGCCGGGTTCAGGCGAGATGGCGCGCGGCTCCCAGCGGCCCTCGGGAGTGATGAAGATACGCTGGACCTCATAGCGATCAGGATCCATGACGGCGATGATGGATTCAGCGGAGCGCAGAGATATTTCATGCTCACCGCTGCGCCCTCCATAAAGTACGGCTACCCGGAGCTTCATAGGATTCGTTTCCCCAATGCGCTGGTGGCGAGCTCTACGGCTAGCAATGCGGTGCGGTTCGCCTCATCCAGCACCGGGTTCACTTCCACCATTTCGAGAGAAGTCATGCGGCCGCTATCGCAGACCAGCTCCATCAGGAGGTGCGCCTCGCGATAAGTGATGCCGCCGGGTACGGGCGTCCCCACGCCGGGGGCCTCGCGCGGATCGACCGCGTCCATATCGAACGACAGATGGAAACCGGCGGTGCCTGCGGTGACCACGTCGATGGCCTCACGAATGACTGCGGGAAGCCCGCGCTCGTCAATGTCGCGCATGGTAAAGGGATGGACTCCAGCGCCACGTACGTTGAAACGCTCGACATCATCCACGCTGCGCAGACCGATCAGCGCCACTGACGTCGGCTCGACCTGGGGCGCGGGACCCCCGATATGCGTGAGCTCGCGCGGCCCCAGCCCGATGCAGCAGGCGAGAGGCATTCCATGGACGTTGCCGCTGGGACTAGTCGCCGGCGTGTTCATGTCCGCGTGCGCATCGATCCAGATAAGCCCCAGCTTGAGTTGGGCTTTGCGAAAGTGCCGCGACATCCCGGAGACGGTGCCGATCGCCACCGAATGATCGCCGCCCAGTACCACCGGGACACGGCCATTGTCGGCGGCATGTTCCACCATCTCCGCAAGCCGCGTGCAGGTGTGCTCGATCTGCGGCAGATAGCGGGCGCCAGGGTTGCCGACGGGCAGGCTCTCGGGCTGATCGACCACCACATTTCCCAGGTCTTCGACTTCATAGCCTAGTCCGGTGAGTTTCTCGTTGAGTCCCGCGAGTCTCAGCGCAGACGGGCCCATATCCACGCCGCGACGTCCGGCGCCAAGGTCCATCGGCGCACCGATGATGGCGATGTGAGATTGCTTCATGAGGGCGCTTACGGCCGCGTGCGGTACAGCATGCGCGGGAATGCGATGGTTTCTCTAATGTGTTCCAGGCCGCACATCCAGGCGACGAATCGCTCGACGCCCATGCCGAATCCTGCGTGCGGAACCGAGCCATAGCGGCGCAGATCCAGATACCATTCGAAGTCGGAGGCCGGCAGGTTGTGTTCCTTTAAACGTTGCAGCAGCAGATCCATGTCGTGAATGCGTTGGCCGCCACCGATTACTTCGCCGAACCCTTCCGGGGCGATGAAGTCGGCGCCGAGCGCTACCTCAGGGCGGTCGGCAGCTGTCTGGAAGTAGAAGGCTTTGACTTTCGCCGGGTAGCGATCGATGATCACCGGCCGGTCGAGGTCGTCGGTGAGCAAGGTCTCGTCGGTGTTGCCGAAATCCGTGCCCCATTGAATCTCACTACCCTTCGACTGGAGCTTGATGACCGCTTCGTCGTAACTCATGCGATGAAACGGGGCCTGAATGGCTTCCAGTTTCGTAACGTCGCGTTCTAGCGCTTTCAGTTCCTCCTTGCGGTTTTCAAGAACGCGGCCAACAACAGAAACGATCAGCTCTTCGCCGACGCGCTTGACGTCTTCGAGATCGGCGTACGCCATCTCCGGTTCCACCATCCAGAATTCCGTGAGGTGGCGGCGCGTCTTGGATTTTTCAGCGCGGAACGTCGGACCGAAGCAGTAGGTCTTTCCGAAAGCCATGATGGTGGCTTCGTTATACAGTTGGCCGGACTGCGCGAGATACACCTTTTCCTCGTCGAAATAATTCACTTCGAACAGGGTACTCGTGCCCTCGCATGCCGCCGGCGTGAAGATCGGCGTGTCCACCAGGATGAAGCCGTGAGAATCAAAATATTCTCGGATCCCTTTGATCACCTCGTGCCGCACCAGCAACGCGGCATGCTGACGGCGGCTCCGCAGCCACAGATGGCGATGATCCATCAGGAAATCGACGCCATGTTCCTTGGGAGTAATAGGATACGGCCGGTCTTCGGACACGCGCTGCAGGATGTGCGCACTTTCGACGTCGAGCTCGTAGCCGCCGGGCGCGCGCGCTTCGGCTCGGATCTTGCCGCGGATGGTGAGCGAAGACTCCTGGGTCAGATCTTTCAGGGATTCAAAGGTTTCTTCCGGCAGCGCGCTCTTTACCGCGACGCATTGCAGAACCCCGGTGCCATCCCGCATTTGCGGGAAACAGATTTTGCCGCTCCGCCGCAGATTGTAAAGCCAACCGGCGATTTCGACGGACTCGCCCACATGCCGGCCGGCGTCGGCAATCGTCACTCGGGGTATCGCGGGTTCAGGATTCGTCATGGGTAGTCAGATTTTCCAGCGTGTCGAACAGCTTGCGCAAGGTATCGAATGGCGGTCCCATATCCGGCACTTCGTGGAGTTCCAACAGTATCGGATAGTTGTCACCCTCGGAACGTAGAAACTGCATGGTGCGGGGCCAGTCGATACTTCCCTGCCCGGGCGTGAGCAGCGGGAATAAATGCAAATCCTCCTTCCCATCATTGTCATGGACGTGCGTCGAGCGGATGCGGCTTTTCAGGAGGCGGTACGCGGTTTCGACGCCTTCGTTCATATGTGCGTGACCTACATCCAGACAGACGTTCAGATTCAAATGAGTGGTGCTCAGGAAGTTCAGCAGCCGTTCGGCGGTCGAAAGCTGGTTGGGGATATTCTCCAGCAGAACTTCGACACCGCGCTGGTGTGCGAACAAGCTGATTTCTTCGAGCGCGGTGAACGCCGCGTCCACGGAACGCTCGTGGTATTCCTGTCCGGTGACGCCGATGTGCTGGATCAAGTAACGAAACGGAATGGTCTCGGCGACCTCCAGCGCGCGTTTGATTTCATCCAACATCGGAATGCGGTTGCTTTTCACCGGCTCGGTGATATTGATCACCGCGTGCGGGCCGGAGCGCCCGGCGTACTCATCGGTGTGCAGGGGCGAATGCAGCGAATGGAGCTTGAGTTCGGATTCCCGGAACCAGTGCCCGAGCTCGGCGATTTGTGCGCGATTGTGATAATCCAGATGCTGGCGCGCGCAGAATAGTTCCACCAACGGGATGCCGGCCTCCCAAATACGGTCCAGCCAAACGTTGGTAAGGCGATGGTTGACCAGAAGCAAGGTCGAAAGAGCGCGTTGCATGAGGCTAGAGTTCTAGTATCCCGCAGCTTTGCCGACCCAGCGCGTATCGGCCGCCCCCTGCAGCCAGCCGCCGTCGCTGAGGATCGCATTGATCCGCGCCAACACAATTCCTGGCGAGTAGTCCACCTGGTGTCCAATATCCTCGAGCAGCGCCACCGTGTCGGGCGAGATGCCTTGCTCCAGATATAGCTTGTCGGGCTTCCATTGGTGGTGGAAGCGGGGCGCGTCGACAGCGTCCTGGATATTCATGCGGAAGTCGATCACATTGAGCAGCACCTGCAGCACCGCAGTGGTGATGCGTGGACCGCCAGGTGCGCCCAGCACCATGAATGGCTTGCCGTAGCGAACCACGATGGTGGGCGACATGGCCGAAAGCGGCCGCTTGCCGGGCTCGATGGCGTTGGCTGCGCCTTGTATGAGGCCAAACATATTCGGCGCGTTTGGCTTGGCGGTGAAGTCATCCATTTCGTCGTTGAGCAGGAAGCCCAAACCGGGGACGGTTACTCCGCTGCCATAGCCGTTATTTAACGTGTAGGTCACCGCCACTGCGTTGCCCGCGGCGTCGATGATCGAGTAGTGCGTGGTTTCCGTGCCTTCGCGGCCAGCCGGTTTACCGGGATTGAGCTGATCGCTAGGAGTTGCGTGATCCGGGTCGATCGAAGCGCGCCGCTCGCGAATGTAGGCGGGATCGAGCAGACCTTTCACTGGAACCTTCACGAAGTCGGAATCGCCCAGATACTGGCTTCGGTCGGCAA
>Ga0163162_10003998_pt1 | contig 14150 bp, 11 predicted proteins | sample S55metaG_FD_115310 | JGI IMG/M metagenome (GOLD analysis project Ga0163162, IMG submission 115310) | Switchgrass rhizosphere microbial communities from Kellogg Biological Station, Michigan, USA - S5-5 metaG | ecosystem: Host-associated > Plants > Roots > Rhizosphere > Soil | place: USA...
CCATTCCGCTCATGGAGATCCTCTCTGACCGGCACATCAAGCGTCTGTACTGATCGGCGCGCTGCTGGCTTTTCCAATCCTGATCTATGCAAGCGGCCCCGTATCGGATTGGCGGTGTTGGTCATCGTGCATCCCTTCATGAGCCTGACGATTGCTTCTGTTTTAGACGAGCTGGAGTTTGCGATGAGAATGCATATGCTTCATGTTCTGGCGGTCGCCGGAACTCTGCTGGTCGTGCCGGTTGCATGGGCCCACCACTCCTTTTCCATGTTCGATCAGACAAAGATTTCGCGGATAACCGATGCAAAAGTTGCGGAGTTTCGTTTTACGAACCCGCATTCCTTCGTCGTGATCGAGCAGGGCGGCATCCGGTATGTGCTGGAATGCAACAGCATCAACATGATGATCCAAGCCGGGTGGCAGTTCAACTCGCTGAAGGCAGGCGATAAGGTTGATCTGGCCTATTACCCGTTACGAACTGGCAAGCCCGGCGGGATGCTCAAGACGATAACTCTACCCAACGGAAAGATGTTGCAAGCCTGGTAGTGGGACCGGTAGCGCCGCTCGCTCCCGGTACTCTGCCCCGCCCTTGAAAACGTCGGCATTGGCCCGGCTCGCTCCGCGCGACGGTTTTCGTGCGTTTCGGCCGCATATCTGCCATATTTCTCACGGTATACGGCAGTATCACATCGCTGGTTCTACAGGTAAATCGTGCGCTGGCGTGAAGCCCTTCGACAGAGAGGGGCCGCTCCGTTTGGAGCGACGCCCGTGCGCTGCATCAGGAAATGGGACATCAACATGCGCCAAACAGGGCTGCCGGTAGGGGCCCAAGGTCCGTACTTATCGAGAACGATATATGATGTTTGAAATCTGCTAACAGGGCGCGGAAGGACGCCGAGCGATTAGTCTCCGCAACTTAGCGTCCGGTCGGATTGGGACAGAGGCAGGGCTTTCGAGAGAGCAATGAGTACACTTAGCAAAACTTTGGCATTACTGGACTTTTTTGGCCCGGATGCGCTCCGCATCAGCGCGGATTCCGTTGCGGAACGCACTGGTCTCTCGAAAGCTACTGTGTATCGCCACGTCAAAGATCTATGCGATGCTGGTTTGCTAAGCCGGGTGGGGAGCGGCAGCTACAGCCTAGGCCCGCGTATCATCGAGCTTGACTGGATGATGCGGCAATATGATCCGATCCTTATCGCTGGGCGCGACTTGATGCAAAAGCTGTCGGAGGAAACCCGGTTGGCTGTGTTTTCCAGCGTTTTTTATGATGACCGGATCATCAATACGCATATCGTCGAACCCACAGAGAGCTTTGCCTACTATTTTGGTAGGGGGCAGCCCATCCCTCTATTTTGGGGGGCGCAGTCAAAGATCCTCGTATCCTACCAGAAGGCCCGGCGCCTTCATAAGATCTACCAGCAAAAAATCTCCGGAAATCCGGACCACCCCTATCATCAGTGGACGTGGCGCGACTTTTCCCGAGCGGCCAAGAAAATCCGGAAAGATGGCTATTGCCTGACGAGTAACGAATTGACTGGAGGACTGACGGGCATCGCCGCGCCTATTCTGCAGCCGGGTAGCAAGGATGTTGTCGGCAGCATTTGCGTGGTCGGCGGCGAGGACAGGTTTGCTTTGTTGCGCAATGAATCGCTCATCGAACGCGTTATCGAAACGGCAAACCGGATCGCCGCGAACCTTGGCGATGCCGGGCCTAACGTTGCTTTAGGCGAATTGTGATTTTGCGATGCTCTTGACTGCCTGACTCTGGGGTAGCTGCTGCGATGGCGGCTGGCGACGAGGGGCGGCAGAGTGGCATCGACCACTGACTTGAACCATGTCTGCTGCGTCTAGTTAACAAGACGCGGCAACGAATGGGGCCCATGTGGCCCGGATAGATCGACACATACCATGCGTGGCGTTGGTTCGGTCAGGATTATGATCGACGGGACGGCACTCGCCCCGAAAGGTAAGACGTTGCAGGCGGTCTGCGCAGCAGAACGCTACGCCCCGATGGACAAGAACATGGACCGCAGACACTCATGTCGGCGTCCTCGCCCATGCGCGGATCGCCGCTCGTGCAGGGTTTGCGACGCCCCGTTGTCATGGCAGCACATCGTTCTGCCATGCCGCGACCTTCGACAAACGCAACGCAGGCACCCTGATCCGCTGCGCATACACGATGCGGCCTTGGCGACGAAAAACGCAACAGTGTACGAACTATCTATATATATGTTGCGAATGTGCGACAATGATACCTTTGGATAGCGAGGAGATTGGAGATTGAACAATCTTGAGTTGGCGCTACGCGCCGCTTCGCGCGCGCCGTATGTCCCGATACCTTGTCCGTCGGAATCGCCAGGACTGGAAGAAGCTTATGCCATTCAACGTAACCTGAGCGCATGCAGCGCCTTGCCGGTTGCGGCGTGGAAACTCGGCCTCACTGGAAACGGCGCGCGCGAGGCATTCGGCGCTGACGAGCCCACCGTCGGACGACTTTGTTCGAGTGCAATTTCCCTCAATTGGGACAAAGTCGCATTCGTAGGCCCAAAGATGTACGCCGAGGCCGAACTGGTTTTCGAACTGGGTCAAGACCTGCCAGTGCAGGAGGAACCTTATACTCGCGCCGACCTATGTAGCGCGTTGAGTGGCGTCTATGCTGGAATTGAGATCGTGCGATCGCGGTTCGCGACGAGCAACCGCTCATTGCCCTTGCTGATTGCGGACAATTCGTCCGCCCACGGCCTAGTTCTGGGCGAAAAGCTGTCCGCACGCTGGGACGACCGGTTTGCGGACCTGCATGTGACCTTGGCCCGGAATGCGGAATCACCAGTCCAAGGCTCAACGGCCCACGTGCTTGATAACCCTCTGAGTGCCTTGGTTTGGCTCGCGAACTGGTTGCGTAAGCACGAAAACTACGCACTCAAGCGCGAGCAACTCATCGCTTCTGGTACCTGTACCGGTGTAACAGAGATTTATGCTGGCGATACGATCGCCGCCAGATTTGATGGCACCTTGGCGGCAGGCGTGTCACTGCGCGCACCGATTCAGCGATAATGGCGGTAACGCGTTTTAACTCAGCCTGCGGGTGTAGTTGGCATGGATGTCCGGCGCTGTGGATCGCGATCTCGGCCATCGCCACCCACTGGTGAATGTCTGCTCGCAGTTCCCGTACTGCATACGACCTAAGGGAAGCAGTTCGGACATCAGGCTGGGGTTGGCCCAGCCATCGCGATGCGACAGGCCGAATGCGTATAAATAAAGCGCCGCGTGACATCACGAACCGTCGATACTCTCATATATTAATAATTATGTCATTTTTAGCCTTGCAATATGCGACTTTATATCTCACGATCTCACTCTCGCTGTTGGGCCATGGCTGGCAAGAGGTCGCCGCAATGCATTCTTACACGTGTCGGTAATCGCAACATTGGCCTGTCGGCAGCCGGCCCGCGGTCTACCATTTCGGAACCGATTGCGAGTGCCTGCATGGCGGCTTAGCGGAGTGTGAAGGTCTTTACGTTGCCCAACGGAAGGAACTGCATGCCTGGTGACGACTGAAGAAGGAGGATGGAGATGAAGACCAGGAGAATCGCCCTGATTGCCGCTCTAAGCGTTGTGTCGTTGCCCGCCCCTTCTCCCATCGCCGCAGCACCCAAGGAACCCAATATCACCGGCGTTTGGGACAACTACACCAAACAGTTCACTAATAATGACTTTTTCGGCGAATATGTAGTGCCAAACGGCGGGCCAAAGCTGAGGGAGCCATATGCCAGCCAGTGGAAGGCGCTTCGTGCCGAACGGGATGCAAAGCTCAAAGCAGGCACGCCACTCGTGGATCCGAGCACATTGTGCATTCCCGAAGGAATGCCGATGATCATGCACGCGTCCTTTCCTCTGCAAATTCTCCAGACACCAGGACAGGTGACGGTGCTCGCCGAATTTCTGAGCCAGACGCGACGCATCTACCTCAACAGGCCGATGCTTGCCCCTGACGACAACGCGCCGTCCTACTACGGTTTTTCCATAGGTCACTGGGCGGGCGACACGCTCGTGGTCACCACCAAGGGAGTGGGCGAGGACGTCAAGTACTTTGACATACCGCACAGCAGCGAGATGACGATCACCGAACGCATTCGGCTCACTGGCCCGGATCTACTCGAGGACCAAATCACCATGGACGACCCGAAGATCCTCCTGGAGCCGTATAAGTTCACTTACGGCTATAAGCGGAAAAACGATTATCGAATCATGGAGTATTATTGCGATCGTGAAAATTCGCTCGTCAACGTTGGCCAGGATGGAACGGTATCTATGAAGGTTACGCAAGATAAAGGCGATAGCCAGTAATCACACCTCAGTAACGAGCTTCGATCTCGAGGTCGATGTCTCAAGGACCGCGGACTCGGTACCCGAGACTGAACAGCGTCTGCAGCGGGGCATTTGGGGCTCCGTGAAATGCCCTGCAGCCGAACCGGACATGGGCAGAGTTCCACTGGCCAGATAGCGTTCATGAATCCGCGCAGTGCGACCAGCCTGCAGCAAAATGACGCAACCGTCGAAACCGCGGGTTGCCGTAGTAGGTTGGCCCAGTGACCACCTTCATGCCGCAGTTGGGGGCCAACCAAACTCCATTGCACATTCGGCAAATCGCTAGCGCCCATCCGTCGCCCAAAGAGCAGCTTTGGATCGATCCCGGCGCCTCTGAGAATTTTCATTTACCTGAGCCTCCCAACTTCTGCTTGGAAGGTCACGCTTGGATGGCGGCCTCTGCCCAATCGCAACAGGTCCATATATAAAATGCCACCATAAAACTTCGTTTTTCGCATATAACGCGGAGGTTGCACTTTTCTGCTTCCATATCGCAAGTTTTTTGCATATACATCGCATATTGCAAATATCGCGCAGCGCTCCCGGAGATGGGACCAGCGTACGAAATCTCGCGAAGGCGGCCACAAAGGCTCCGCTTGCGTGTCAAGGGGACAGATGAGTGAACAGACGGATCGCGTCAGTCACGACCACAAACAGCTATCGCTGGTATGTCGTCTTTCTGCTGACGTTGGCCTATGTATTCTCCTTTATAGACCGTCAGATACTGTCTCTTCTTATAGAAGATATTAAGTTTGATCTGAAAATATCCGATACAGAATTTAGCTTACTTAGCGGATTTGCTTTCTCGTTATTTTACGCGATTATGGGTCTACCCATTGCGTACTTCGCCGATCGATACTCACGCGTCCGCATTATAGCTTCAGGCGTCGCCTTCTGGAGCCTCGCAACTATTCTCTGCGGTTTGACAAGAAATTTCGCCCAGATGTTCTTTGCCCGGGTGGGGGTTGGTATCGGTGAAGCGGCGTTGACCCCCGCAACTTATTCAATGCTGAGCGACATGTTTACGCGCGACAAGCTGGGTCGTGCGCTTGGCACCTACTCAATCGGAGCTTTTTTTGGCGGCGGGCTCGCCTTTCTCGTGGGAGGTTATGTCGTTGCCACGCTGGGTGGCTCCCCGGTCGTGCAACTCGGGCCGTTTGGACAGCTGCGGTCCTGGCAACTGGTCTTTTTCATTGTCGGCGCGCCCGGCCTTCTGATTGCACTGATTATTCTGGCGACCATACGCGATCCCCGTGCACTGACGGCGCCAGTTACGAGCGGGAGCGGCGGAGAGGCTTTACAGTTCATCCGCGCGCACGTGGGTACGTTCTTCTTTATATTCGTTGGCTTCTCTTTCTTCGCAATGTGCCAGTACGCACTGATGAACTGGACGCCAGCGTTGTACATTCGCAAGTTCGGTCTTACGCAAGCGCAAACGGGATATCTGCTTGGCAGCGTGTTGTTATTTAGCAGCACAGCAGGCGCGTTCTGTGGCGGTTGGTTGATCGACCTGCTGCAGAGACGTAATCGTACTGACGCGGCGATACTGAGCGGAATTATCGGCGCGGTACTCCTGCTTCCGACCGCACTAGGTGCCGCACTAGCGTCGCAGCTGTGGCTCTCGATCGCGTTGCTAATACCAGCGATGTTCTTTTCATCCTTCCCACTGTCCACTTCGGCGGCTGCCATTCAGGTATTGGTCCCGAGGCACCTGAGAGCACAGATCTCGTCCATATTCCTGCTTATCTCCAACATAATAGGAATGGGTATCGGGACCATGCTCGTCGCGATCATTACGGACCAGTACTTCGGCGATGATCGTGCGGTCGATCGTTCTCTTGCCGTGGTGATTGCCCTGGCGGGTTCGGCCTGCGTGCTGTTGCTGGGACGGGGGCGAGCATACTACCGCTCAAGTTTTACAATACAGAACAACGATTAGAATAATGGATAGGCGATCTAACACAAAATTGGAGGGCAATATGACAAATAGTCTTGGGCTCAATATTCTTATAAATCGGCGAAATGTGGTCTCTGTAATGCATGTCGGTTTGTGCACTAGCGCGTTAATTTCGGTCACCTTGTCATTGCTACCCACACCATCATTTGCACAGGAAGCGACAAATAGCGCATCCGCTAACACGCCGGAGAGTGGTGAAATCATTGTTACGGCCCAGAAGCGAGAAGAGCGCCTGAGGGACGTGCCTGTACCGGTTACAGCGGTTACAGCCAGCGCCCTTCTCGCTCAGAACCAGACGACGGCGCAGGACATTTTTTCGAATATTCCCGGCGTGAACCTCCAATTCCAGAACAATCGTGCTCAATTGGCTATCCGCGGCATAACGACAGGTCCCGTAACGGGGAATCCAGTCGTTGGATATACGGTGGACGATGTGCCCTATGGCTCGTCCACGGGCCAGCACGGTCTGTACGGCTCGGCGCCCGACTTGGACCCAAGCGAGCTTGCGCGGATCGAAGTGTTGCGCGGCCCCCAGGGCACGCTCTACGGGGCGAGCAGCATCGGCGGCCTTGTGAAATATGTCACTGTCGATCCGGAGTTCGACAAGATTGGCGGGGTGGTAGCAGTAGGGACGAACGTCATTCGGGGCTCTGGCCAAGATCTCGGATATAATTTCCGAGGTGCGATCAACGTTCCTCTGGGAGAAACTTTCGCGATACGTGCCAGTGCGTTCAGGCGCCACGATGCCGGCTTCATAGATAACGTCCGGTCCGGAAAGGAGAATGTCAACGCGAATACGGTCACGGGCGGCCGTTTGTCGGCGTTCTGGCGCCCCAGCGACACCTTATCGGTGAAATTGGGCGCTCTTTACCAAGAGAGAGACCTATTTGGCTCGTCCAACGAAGACCGTCGCCTCGGATCTGGCTATTTACAGGACGACCAGATCGGTTCCGGTCGGAGCAACTCGAAGCAGCAGCAATATAGTGCGGTCATAAATGCTGACTTGGGGCGTGTGAAATTCACTTCTGTAACCGGCTATGCATATAGCAAAAATTACGATCTCGTTGACAGTACCGCGTCCGGTATAACGCAGTTCCTGTTTCCACTGGTCTATCCCGAAGCGCCTGATTTCGGCAACATCCTGCGCAAGGGATACAGCCTGAAGAAGTTCTCGCAGGAAGCGCGATTCTCCGGATCTATCGGTGAACGAGTCGACTGGATCGTAGGGGGATTCTATACGCGCGAGAAAGCCGAATATACGCTGCACGCCTATGCAATCAACCCGGACAACGGGGCTGTCTACGGCATTCCCGTAATCTGGCTGGACGATTTGGTCTTCAAGGAAATTGCGGCGTTCGGGAACGTCACTGCCCGGATAACAGATCAATTCGACATACAGTTTGGTGCAAGATATAGCGAAAATGACCAGGATTTCATTCACCGGGAGTGGATAACCTTTGAGCCCCACGGGACGCTCATGTTCGATTCCAATACGGCGAAAGCCAAGGGACATTCCTTCACCTATCAGGTGACGCCGAGATTTAAACTCTCGCCGGATCACATGTTCTACGCGCGCCTTGCGACCGGCTATCGGCCTGGCGGCACCAACGCTTCATGTAATCCCGACCCCCTGCAATCCGTGCCCTGCCAGTTTTTGCCCGACGAAGTGGTCAACTTTGAGCTCGGCGCAAAAGGCAACTTACTGGGTCGGGCGCTCTCCTATGATCTGTCACTGTTCAATATAGACTGGAAGAAAATTCAAATAAATCAGACAAACGGATCATTCGACTTCTTGACCAACGCAGGGAAGGCCAGAAGCAGGGGTGTCGAATTGGCGCTCGACGCTCGACCCGCTCGCGGACTGACGCTCTCGCTCTGGGGCTCCTACACCGATGCGACATTGCGGGAGAGCTTTGCGACGCCGCTCATCTACACCGCCAAAGGAGACAGGCTGCCATTTTCGAGCCGTTATTCCGGACGCTTTTCGTTCAACTACGAAGCGCCCCTTTCAGATGAGGCGACGGGGAACATAGGCGCGTCGGTCACCTATGTCGGCGATCGCAAAGGCGAATTCGTGCAAAGTCAGGCGACGGCGCCCCTGCGTCAGACGTACCCGGCCTACGCCCAAGTCGGATTGAACGCAGGCGTAAAATGGGATGACTGGAAAATAAACATGTTCGTCCAGAACTTGATGAACGAACGCGGAGTGACGGGCGGGGGATATCTCAACCAGACGTCATCGAACCCGAACTGGTTCTATTATACGCGACCTCGGACCATCGGGCTGTCAGTTGAAAGAAAATTCTGAGTCTCCGTATCATCCGGTCCGAATGCGGAAAATTAATTAGGTGCCGTCAGGGACTTGCGCAATGATTTCGAAAGCGATTCCAGACACGATGTTATACGCGAGGTCGGTATGATGTCGGATCGTCGCGAAGTGTTGAAGCAATTGTCTCTGGCGGCGGGAAGTGCCTGTCTGGCAAACGCCACTCCTGGTTTCGCCCGTAGGTTCCGCTCCGACAATCGGGCGTCGATGATCAAGGCGTTTGTGCGTCGTGATGACACGATCCTCCGACTGGGCGGCCTCGGTCTTGGCTATCATATGAGCTGGGGCGCCAGCGATTCTCAATATCTCGGCGTGAATGACGGCGCGGGTTGGACCGAGAAACCCAGGACGCTTTATAATTCGCAGTTGTGGACCATAAGCGGTAGCGTTCAGAATCCGATCTTTTCTAACGTGAGCAGCTATCCGGATTTGAGCGAAGTTTCCCGAGCCGGGGACGTGCCCCGTTATGTTGGCTGCGGCCTGCTTGCGGTGAGGGGGCGCGTTTATCAGTTTCTGGGTACACTGGACCGCGCCAGGGAACGCCCTCGGCATTGGGTCGGCAGCAAACTGATTTACTCCAGCGACGGGGGGCGTAGCTGGCATAATCAGGATGGCACTTCGCCAGTTGTTTGGGAGGACTGGGACCAGCAGTCCCGTGGTCGCTTCGCATTCTTTCAAGAGGCGGACGGATGTTTCTCTCTGCTCTCGATCTTGCAGATGGGCCGAAATTACGGCGCCAACCGCGATGGCTACATCTATGTTTATGGCGTCAACGGTAACACCGACGGGCGGATGAACGAACTGGTGATGTTTCGAGTGGCGATCGATAAGATGCTTGACCGAGGCGGCTATGAGTTCTTTGGTGGCTTCGGGCGCGACGGGAGCGCACGCTGGACCAAAGACATCGACGCGCGGGCCGTCGTTCACAGCTTCCCGCGCGGCTGGGTCAACGGAACGAAGCTCATTCCAGGCGATCTTGTCGTAGAATCGTGGGTTCCGAGTGTCGTCTATAACGAACCGCTCGGCCTTTACATGATGGCCAGCGCCGGCATTGGATGTGCGCCTGACGGCACCGAATTCGGCAAGCCGAGTTATCTGGGATTCTGGGTGTCGGCAACGCCTTGGGGGCCATGGCGGCAGGTGCACGAGGAAACGGCGTGGACGCCCGGCGGCGATCCTGAAGCTCGCGCCTATCTTCCGAGGATTTCATCCAAATGGATTTCTCAAAATGGGACGTCATTCTGGTTTTCTTGGTCCGACATCAAAGGCATTAGAGCGCTAGCTCGTGACGAAGGTCAGTTCACACGGGCGCTTGAAAAAGCGCATACCGCCGAAGAGCGTAGCCAGGTATCGTTGGATACTGTTCGAAGATACATGCCCGGCCTATCATTTAACCTACAGCGCGTCGATATTTCGTGAGATGATTGATAGAGCATTGGGGCCCAATTGCGTAGCGACCCTCCCGGATCCGCGTATCCCTCCGCACTCCGCTCGGCTAATCGCTTGCCACGGTAAGCGAAATTATTTCGAGCATTATCGACCGGTCGTTACGGACAGGCTAGATAATAACCAGCTTGATCACTCTGCCTTCAGGGCCGGCTGACCGGCTGGAAGCCTGAGACGCCATGCGTTCAACCTCTGCGACCGCCGCTGAATGACCGCTAGCACCCACTACTTCGTCGCTCGAGCATGCTCCAATCACGTGCGCAGCGCTATGCGGCGCTCTACGCCGAAGCATATAGTCGTGAGGAGTCTGTCGCCGAACTCATACCGGCGATGCTGACGGCGTTCCTCGAAAGCGACCGTGCCTTTGCTAAGGCGTGCAAGACTGCTGAGGAATAGGGCTCACAGACGGAGGAGGATTATCTCTGGACGCCGAGAGAGTTATCGAAATTCCTAGGCTATTCCGAAAGCACCATCTGTCGGATGGTGTCACAATGTCCCGAAAAGCTGCCGCCGCGCGTGGGGGCGCTGGCGCGACCAAGGTGGCTTCCCGAAGTGCCTCGGGCGTCGGCGAGAGCCAGCAGCGATTTGGCGGTCGGTCGCGGGGGATGCCCCCGCATCATCCGGTATCAGCCGGCACTTCATCCATCCCGCTTTTTGAACGCCTCACGGCATTTGCGGGGAATGGGAGTGTGCCAAATTGTGCCAAACCCCCAAAATTATCCTTTGTTTTCAAAGGATATTGGTGCGGTCGAGAAGACTCGAACTTCCACGGCCTTTCGGCCACAGCGACCTCAACGCTGCGCGTCTACCAGTTCCGCCACGACCGCACATCGAGAAGGCCCTGACGCTCGGCCCGGGCTGGTAGGCGCGTGCCTCTAGCAGAGCATTATCAGCTCCGCAATGGGGCGGGTTGATCAATAAAGAAACATCGGCTTGCCTTCGACCCGCGCCAGTTTTGCACGGTAATTTTCGGCGTCGTAAAGCCCCGCGACGTCCACGATCTTGGTACCTCCCAGCAGGGTATCGACCGGCACGTGAGAATAATTTCCGTCCGTCAGCGTGACCATGCGACCTGTTTTTCCGCCTTGTATCAATTGGATGGCGAGCCCGCCGAATGCAAAGCCCACCATCCTGTCGAGAGCATCCGGCTCACCCGCGCGCATGAGATAGGCCAGCGACTGTACGACCGTACCAATGCCAATCCTTGTTTCGATTGCTTGCGCCAGCTGCTGGCCTATGCTTACGGTGTCCCGCTGCGTTGCAGGCTTCGAGCGTTCAGTATCGCTCTGTATCGACGCATCGTCGCCGGCCAGGCTGGCGCCTTCCGAAATCACGCACATCGCGTAGTTGGACGGCCGCGATTTGCGATCGGCCACGAGCAGCGGCAGCAGGCGCCCGAGATCGGCTGGAACTTCGGATATCACCGTACGGTCCACTTGTGCCAGGAAACCGGACAACAACGCCGTTTCTCCCGATCGGCGGCCGAAAAGTTCTACCACTGCGATACGTTCATGGCTTTCCGTGGTGGTGCGCAGTGCGTTGATCGCCTCAACCGAACGGCTGATGGCGGTCGAAAAACCTATGCAATAGTCAGTCCCGAACACGTCATTGTCCATTGTCTTCGGTATCGAAATGACGGGAAAACCCTGTGCTGAGAGATGGGCGGAAAAACGCAGCGTGCCATCCCCGCCCAGTGTGATCATCGCGTCGATGCCCAGCGAAGTGAGGACTTTGACGACATGATCCGTTTGATCTCCCTGCTTCACGGTACGCGGATCGATTCGTGAGGTGTGGAGGATGGTCCCGCCCAAACGATCGATGCCGCGCACGGACTCCCGGTCGAGTTTGTAGGTGTACGCTGCTATGCTGGCGGGATCGTCGGGATCAATCCGTAGCAGGCCATCCCAACCGCGGCGAAAGCCGAGCACCTGCCAGCCGAGATCGATTGCAGAAAGGGTAATGGATCGGATGCAGGGATTGAGCCCAGGCACATCGCCCCCGCCGGTAAGAATTCCGATCCGCATTCGTGCTCCTTCCAGACTGACGTGCGATGGTTTAACGGTCCCGCCCATGCCGCTCAACCTGTCATCAACCGCTGAAGAAGCGCGTCGTATCCTTGCGCTTGCGTGGCCAGTGATGCTGACCAGTCTCAACTGGACGTTGATGCACATGATCGATGTGGCAATTGTCGGCCATGTCGGCGCTGATCAACTGGGTGCGCTTGCGGCGGGCCGTGCCCTGACGTTCATTACGATCGTGGTGGGCATTGCTTCGATGTCGGGCATCATGGTGTTCGCTTCGCGATATGATGGTGCGGGCCAGCGGGAGCGCTGCGGCGATGTCCTTCGCCAAGGGCTGATCTGCTCGCTTGCCATGGGCATACCAACCGCTCTCGCGATGTTCGTCTGGTCGGTGGAGATCACAAGGGGTATCGGTATCGCTCCGACCTTCGTGGAGGAAGGCGCGCAGGTGGTGCAGATCATGGCGATCTCGTTCCCGGCGCAGATGATACTCGCCGCGACGGCCTATTTTCTGGAAGGCGTGAGCCGGCCAGGCCGCGCAATGACTGTCAATCTCCTTATGTTGCCGCTCAACGCCTTACTTGCCTGGGCATGGACGGGCGGACATCTCGGATTTCCCGCCGCCGGCGCTATTGGCGCCGTAAGCGCCACGGCGGTTGTTTCAGCGTTGGGCGCGATATGTATGCTAATCGCGGCGTGGACGCTCCCCGACGCAAAGTTGATGCGCGTCCAGGATCTCAGCCTCGCCACCTGGCGCGAGGCGGTCAAAGAAGCGCCTCGCCTTGTCAAGTTCGGCTTTGTTCCCGGTCTTGGTTCTGGTTTGGAAATGGCCGGATTTTCTGTGTTGATCGCCTTGTCCACCCAGCTGGGTGCCATCGCTACTGGTGCCTTTCAGGCAGTGTTTTCACTTCACAATTTCGCTTTCGCCGTTGGTATTGGCATGGCGTCTGCCGCAGGCGTGCGCGCCGGCAATGCTGTCGGGGAAGGCGCTCCTGACGCAGCGGTCAAACGAACCCTGATCGCGGCGGGACTTATGCTGATCGGTATGGGGTTAGTTGCACTGCTCTATGTCGTTTTTGGCGTTTGGCTGGCCGCGTTGTTCTCCAACCAGCCCGATGTACGTGATCTCTCAACAAAAATGCTGCGGATCCTGGCGCCATTTACGCTGTTCGACGGTCTCCAGCTGGTGTTCGTCTACGCGCTCCGTTCGCTTGGAGATCAGGTCGCTGCCGGAATAAATGGTATCATCGCCTTTTTTCTGGTGACTGGTGGAATGGGCTGGTGGCTGATCGTCACCCTCGGCCACGGGCCGCTTGCTTTAGTGATTGCTGCGGCGAGTGGAATGGTGGTCGCGACGATATTGCAGGGTGGCCGGCTGTTGTGGGTCAGTCGTCAGAGCCGGTTGCAAAGCTCAGGTTGAGCGCACGCGACCCGCGCGGTACGTCCACCGCCGCGCTGTCGAAATCCGCCGAACCACCCGCCGGAAGCTGGTGTACTGGTCGAGTGATCGTCCAGCCATAAACCGTGCGGCCTTGAGCATCGCGCAATTCGGCACGGATATCCGGAACTGTCTGAGGCTGGTTGGTGGGATTTAAAACCCGCCCCGTCACCGCAAGCAATTCATTGCCGCTGGCCATGGTGCGTCGTTCAGGTTTGCGCGTAACTTGAATTGTAAGGGGTACTTCCGGCGCGGCCAGCCCGAGGCGGGAAGCAATGCCGTCGGTTCCGAAAGCAAGCAGCAAACCCGTGGCGGCGACAGCCAGAACAGCGAATATCGCGGCCGCCCATGTCCACATGCGCGCCCGGTTGCGACGGGGCCGGAAAGGAGGCTCGTGCGCGAAGGGATCGGGTTGGTCGCTGGCGCCGGCTACCGGTTCTTCTGCGGGAAAACTCCAGACGGGTTCAGGTGCAGCCGGGATGGGCGGAGGAGATTGGATTCCCTCTTCCTGCGGGGTGACGGCCTGAGAAGATGGAGCCGGTGGTGTCGCTACGGCGGCTGCCCGGTGTGCCGCCGGCTCACCTGACGGCA
>Ga0163162_10004001_pt1 | contig 14146 bp, 14 predicted proteins | sample S55metaG_FD_115310 | JGI IMG/M metagenome (GOLD analysis project Ga0163162, IMG submission 115310) | Switchgrass rhizosphere microbial communities from Kellogg Biological Station, Michigan, USA - S5-5 metaG | ecosystem: Host-associated > Plants > Roots > Rhizosphere > Soil | place: USA...
ACAAAGAGTTGATGACCATTGAGGCACAGGTCCCTGCCATCAATCTTCCCGGAGATACAGTCGAAGATTAGCGGCGGAAGTGGTCAAAGAAAGTTTTGCAGTTTGGACGTAACCTAATGAATCATTTAGAGCGGAAAAAGCAGAGTTTTGAAATCAAACCCTTGATATGCTTGAAATACGTCGAGCTTCCCAAGCTGCATACGAGGGTTCGATTCCCTTCGCCCGCTCCAACGCCCGGCTAAATTTTTGCGGACGGTTTTACAGTCAGTTTTACAGTTTATGTTCGCCTTCCGATTTGTCGCCCCGCCAAAAACCAATACAAACCAAAATGTCTGCTTTCAGGGTAAAGCGGACATCCTGCAGACGCGCCACGATGTCTGCTTTTGACCCAAAGCGGACATTGCCGTGACGGGGTGTCTGTGACCCGAGGTCACAAGCGTCCTAAATCGGACTAGAGTGGGCGACCCATCGGAGGTTTCCATATGCGTTTTCCGCTTACGGTCGCTGCCCTGGTGCTGACCACAGTCACGGTGTTCGCACAGGCCCCCTACGCCGGGATGCAGACCCGGCCGATTAAGGCGCTCTCGGAACAACAGGTCGCCGACCTCCAAGCGGGTCGCGGCATGGGCTTCGCGCTTGCAGCCGAACTTAATGGCTATCCCGGGCCCGCTCACGTTTTGGAACTGGCGGACAAGCTAGACCTGTCAGCAGACCAGCGAACCAAAGTTCAACACCTATTTGCATCCATGAAGCAGGAAGCATTACTGCTTGGCTCAAAACTCATCGAGCAAGAAACGGAATTGGATCGGCAGTTTGCGGGTCATGCGATCACTCCCGTGAGCCTCAAATCCGCGACGGCGGCAATCGCAATCACTCAAGGCGAACTACGCGAAACCCACCTCAAGTATCACCTCTCTACCGTGGCACTTTTGACCGCAAGCCAACGGCAGCGGTATTCCGAGCTGCGCGGATATGGCGACCACGCCGTTAACCCGATGCATCATCACGACTAAGAGTGGACTCCGGCCGGTCCGGTCATGGCTCTCTTGGCGACCCTGATGTTTTTGGTTCTCGCGGCGATCGCCGTGATCCACATACTTTGGGCATTCGGGTTGCGGTGGCCGGTGGAAAGCGAGCGCGGTCTGGTCGCGCTGGTAGTTGGCACCACCGGCCGCACCCGAATGCCTGGGCCAGTCGAATGCATCGCCGCTGCGGCTGCGATCTTCTGCGCCGGCCTGGTTGCTCTGGCGCTCGCCCACCCAATCGCGCTCCCCGGCGCAGCGGTGTTGCCGTGGGCCGGCGCGGCGGCGACCCTGGTGTTCGTAATCCGCGGCGTGGCTGCCTATCTTCAGGTGTGGCGCCGCCGTTTTGCCCAAGAGCCGTTCGCGACGATGGATCGAAATTGGTACGGGCCGCTGTGCCTGCTGCTGGCGGCTGGATTTATCGTGTTGATGATCGGACGAATGGCCAATTGAGCGCATCCCAGCTCCACATTTTCCTGATGTGCATCATGTCCGCTAATGACCCAAAGCGGACATGCGCGCTGCAAATGTCTGCTTTTGACCCAAAGCGGACATGCCGAATTCTGCAAACTGACCGCTAATACGGAGTGAGGGGGGTGCTGGTAACGCGCCACTCGTCCAGTTCCCAGTGTTATGTTGAGCAGGTACGATGCGGTGTCCTGATGGGTGGCAAATGAGAAGGCGCGAGTTCGTCACACTGATTGGCGGCGCGGTTGCCTGGCCGTTGGCGGCACAGGCGCAAAGGCCGACGATACCAGTGGTTGGATATCTCTCGGCTGGCACTTCCAGTAGTGACACGCGGCTGGTTGCGGCATTTGTCAAAGGGCTAGGAGAAACCGGTTACGAAGACGGCAAGACTGTACAAATTGAATATCGGTGGGCCGATGATCAGTACGATCGACTACCGTCGATAGCCGCCGATCTGGTTCGCCGCCAGTTGGTTGTGATCGCAGCGGTGACCACACCGGCGGCACGTGCGGCAAAAGCGGCGACGGCGACGATCCCGGTGGTCTTCAGCACTATCGCAGATCCGGTGCAGATCGGGCTCGTCACCAGTCTGAACCGCCCGGGTGGTAATGTTACAGGCGTGACCATATTAAGCGTGGAGGTCGGACCGAAACTATTGGAATTGCTACATGAGGCTGTGCCTTCGGCCACAATCGTCGCGTTGCTTGTTAATCCGACCAATCCTAATGCCGAGAGCCAGTCGAAAAATACTCAGGAGGCGGGTCTTAAACTCGGCTTAAAGATCCATGTCCTGAATGCCAGCACCGAACGAGATTTCGGTGGGGTCTTTGCAAAGTTGCGCGAACTGAAGGCAGGCGCGTTGGTCATAGCCCAAGACGTACTTTTCAATGGGCAAAGCGAGCAACTCGCAGCACTGACGGTCCGCCACGCGATTCCCGCGATTTATCCCCAGCCAGGTTTCGCGGCCGCTGGAGGTCTGATCAGCTATGGTGCCAGCGGGAGCGATGCTTGGCGCCAAGTGGGCATCTATGTTGGACGGATTCTGAAAGGCGAGAAGCCTGCCGAACTACCAGTTCAGCGAGCGACGAAGGTCGAGCTCATCATAAATCTCAGGACTGCAAAGGCGTTCGGCATCACGGTCCCTAACACCTTGATCGGACGCGCCGACGAGTTAATCGAATAAACTTCGCGAATGTCCGCTATTGGCACTTAGCGGACATGCCGAGTTGCGCTGCACATGTCCGCTTTTGGGGAAGAACGGACGTGACGTTTTGCACGGCAACGTCCGCTTACGACCCAAAGCTGACATTACGGGTGATCGGTCTATCTATCGGATTCTTTCAGGAAAGCTTATGGTTGCCTTCGCTTAGAATGCGAGTTGTCGTTGTGCTTGAAGAACTTTCGAAGATCGCTCGAAAACTCGGTCGATTTGATACCGAAGATAGTCTTGTCCGCATGCTTGCGTCACTTGTGACGGCGTCTCGTGAATTTATTGGCGTAGCCGATCTCGATGGTAACGCACTATTCGTCAACGATGCTGGTCGTGATCTGGTCGGACTGCGAGACTTAGAAGCGGTGCGTTCAACCCGAATCATTGATTATTTCTCAGCAGACGACCACCGTAGAATTCTGGACGAGGTTTTACCGGCCGTTCGCGATAATGATTTCTGGGAAGGTGAACTGACATTTAGAAATTTTCAGACCGGAAAACTCGTACCGGTTCTGTACAACATCTTTCCAATTCGTGATTCAACAGGCGCAGTCACCGCGTACGGAACCGTGACGCGCAATCTGACTGAAAGTAAATCCGCCGAGCAACGGTTGCGTTCGCTGGCGTCTATCGTCGAGTCGAGCGACGATGCGATTGTAAGCAAGAACCTCGACGGAATCATCGCAAACTGGAATAAGGGGGCCGAGCGGATATTTGGCTACACTTCCGAAGAAGCGATTGGTCAGCCCACTACAATTTTGATCCCGGCAGACCGGCAAAGCGAAGAGCGTGAAATTCTAACGCGGATAAGACGCGGCGAGCGCATCGATCATTACGAGACTATTCGACAACGCAGGGACGGAAGCCTTGTCGTCGTTTCGTTGACCGTCTCTCCCGTCAGAAATGCGGAGGGTCAGATTATTGGAGCATCGAAGATCGCGAGGGACATTACCGAGCAGAAGCGAAGCCAGGAGCAAATCGCGACGTTGGCTCGGGAAGCAGAGCACCGAAGTAAGAACTTGCTCGCGACCGTGCAAGCAACTGTGAGGCTTTCTCAGTCCGAAACACCCGACGGTCTGAAACGGGCAATTGAGGGACGCATTCAGTCGCTCGCCAATGTCCACTCATTGTTTGTCAAGACGCGTTGGATTGGTGCCGATCTATCAACGATAGCGACACAGGAGTTCGCTCCCTATTCCGAGAAGAACCGCGTGCGCATAGACGGTCCGCCAGTGGTGTTAGAGCCTGATGTTGCTCAGATCATTGCTATGACCTTGCACGAGTTGGCGACCAATTCCGCTAAGTACGGTGCTTTGGCCGTGCCCGACGGCCAAGTCGAACTGAAATGGTCGCATGACGCGGACGGGCAGTTACACTTTCGTTGGACGGAGTCGAGCGGACCGAAAGTGCGAGAACCGACGCACAAGGGATTTGGCGGGCGGATTATTGAACAAATGATCGCCCAGCGGTCGGGAAAAACGCATTTTGACTGGCGTGCAGACGGTCTTGTCTGCGAAATTATCCTAAAGGTGTGAAGTACCCCCGTTTTTGCCGACACCTGCAATGTCGCTTTTGGCACAAAGCGGACATGCGCTAGTGCACCGCAAATGTCCGCTAATGTCCGCTTATGACCCAAAGCGGACATTTGGCGTTGTCTCGTTTGCGGCAATTCTCACTCGCCGCCCGGCCACAAAGTGCTAGGCTTTAGCGATTACACAAGGCGTGGTTGGTACGGGGGGCACATGCAACGACGCGATTTCATCAGCCTTCTTGGCGCGGCAGCGGCGTGGCCGTTCATGGCGCGCGCGCAACAGCCCGCCATGCCCACCATCGGGTACATGAGCGCACGCTCACCCGCAGATACCGTGCAGGTGTTGGAGGCCTTTCACAAAGGGCTCGGTGAGGGCGGGTTCGTTAGCGACCGGAACGTCAACGTTGAGTATCGCTGGGCCCACGGCGATTATAGCCGGCTGCCGGCACTCGCCGCAGAGTTAGTGCAGCGGCGCGTGACCGTGCTGGTGGGGACCGGCGGAGAACTCTCGGCTCGCGCGGCAAAGGAGGCGACTGCGACTATCCCGGTTGTCTTCAACATGGGTAGCGATCCGGTCGAGGCCGGCCTCGTCCAAAGCTTCAACCGGCCGGGTGGCAACATCACTGGGTCAATCATTCTGAGCGAGGCAATGGAGCAGAAACGCTTCGGTATTCTACAAGAGGCCGTACCCAACGTCGTTCTCTTCGGCGCTATCGTCAACCCGAACTATTCAGCGTCTGCGGATCAAATGAGCGATCTCAAAAGGGCCGCGCCGAAACTTGGCCGACAGCTTTTTGTCGCCAAGGCCAGCAACGATGCCGAACTGGATGCAGCTTTCGCCGCGCTATTACGCGAACGGGTTGGCGCTTTGCTGGTCGCCTCCGATCCCTATTTCGACACGCGCCGCCGCTCAATCATCGCATTCGCCGCGGAAAATCGGCTGCCCGCCATCTACCAATTCCGCGAATATGCCTTCGAAGGCGGCCTGATTAGCTATGGGCCAAGTATCACAGACGCGTACCGGCAAGTCGGCATATACGTAGCCCGCATCCTCAAGGGCGAGAAGCCAGCTGATCTTCCCGTCTTGCAGCCGATCAAATTCGATTTCGTCATCAATCTCAAAACCGCCAAAATGCTTGGTCTTATTGTGCCGCCGACATTGGTCGCTCGCGCCAACGAGGTGATCGACTGAATGGGGAATGTCCGCTCCTGGCACAAATCAGACATCGGCTAGTGCACTGCACATGTCCGCTTTTGACCCAAAGCGGACATCCGACCGGTTCGCACATCTCGGAAACTTTGCCAGGATTCATCCGAGCCGCTACGATCTTGCGATGGCGGCTTTGGGGGAAGCTTAGGGGAAATAAAGCGACGCGATTTCATCACGCTGGTTGGCGGTGCGGCGGCTACGTGGCCGCTCGCCGCGCGGGCGCAGCAGCCGGACCGCACCTACCGTATTGGGTTTCTACTGCCTACCAATCGGCAGTCGCCGCCGGTCCAGGCACTGTTCGACGAACTGCGCCTCAACGGGTTTATTGAGGGACAGAATCTGATGGTCGTATCAGAAGGCTTCGAAGCCACTGACGACCGCCTCGCTGAACGAGCGCGATCTTTGATCGATACGAAGCCTGATGTGATTGTCTCCGGGCCCGAGCTGCCCTTGCGCACGCTTCAAAAGCTAACTCAGACCGTGCCTCTTGTTGGAATGACTGAAGATATGGTGGGGGAGGTCTGGTTACTTCACTGGCCCGTCCCGGCGGAAATATTACCGGCATAAGCCTTCTCTCTCCGGAGCTCGATGGCAAGCGCCAAGACATTTTGATTGACGCGTTGCCCGGTGCACGCCAGATCGCTGCGATGTCGGATTCCAAAGTTACGTCACCGCAACATCTGCAGGCTCTGCAGCGTGCGGCTCAATCGCGTGGTATCCAGGTTTCGATTTTTGGTGTCAGGAAGCCCGACGAAATTGCGGCCGCAATCGATGCTGCAAAGGCGGCGGGCGCCGAGGCGGCTAATTTTCTGGCGACACCGCTGTTCTCCCTTCCAGGTACTCGCAACAATCAAATCGTTATGGAACGGATTACCGCGCTGCGCCTTCCAGCAATTTTTCAGTGGCCTGAGACAGCGGAAGTAGGTGCGGTTCTTGGATATGGTCCGCGTTTTACCGACGTTTACCGTCAACGTGCGCAAATCGTGACGAAGGTACTTCGGGGAGCTAAGCCCTCCGATATTCCTGTAGAGCAGCCTAATCGTTATGAGCTAGTAGTAAATCTCAAAGCCGTGCAGGCGATGGGATGCCAGGTGGCCGCTGGGCTTGTTCTCCGTGCCGACAAGCTGATCGAATAAAAGGCAGCACAGTCGTGATGGAACGGGCAAGCCGATGATGTCTGCTATTGGCACAAAGCGGACATGCGTCAGTGCGCCGCGAATGTCCGAACAGATCGATTGATTGTGATGTCACTTCGGCGGGTTCACTGTGCGTCCCTGATCGGCCAGAAGCACACTCAGCAACGAATTGTGGACTTCGAGATGTCCGTTGTAATCAATGAACCCCAATTCACGAAACTTATTCATGAAGTGGCTCACGCGTGACCTAGTCGTGCCGATCATCTCAGCGAGTGTTTCCTGACTGATCTTTGCGAGAATTGGTTCCGGTCGGCCTTCCTTTCCAAAATTGGCCAGCAGCAGCAACAGCCGCGCAAGCCTTTTTTCGGTTGAGTTGAAGAGCTGATCGACGAGGTCTTCTTCGACCCGGGCATTCCTCTCCAGAATATGCGCGACAAACATTTGTGAAAATGCGGGCTCGTCACGTATGACCCGTTGGATTTCAGTCTTCTCCACCCGCATCGTCTCGCAGTCCGTCATTGCAGACGCGGTCGCCAAACGCTTCGACTGCCCGACCAAGCATCCTTCGCCGACAAACTCGTCCACACCCAGCAGTGCGACGATGGCTTCCTTTCCTTGCTTGGATATGACGGCGACTTTGACTTTGCCCTTCTTGATATAGAAAACCGCATCGGCATCATCGCCCTGAGCAAAAATGACTGCTTTCTTCGAATGTCTGGAAATGTCGCGACCAAGGGCCGCCGTCGCTAAAAAAACTGCAGGATCAAACAGCGGCACTCCGTTTTTGCTTCGCTTGATGGGTCTTGATCTGGGCGCACGAGACATAGACGGCTTCCCCTCCACTCAGGCGGGAGCGCAATTGTCTCTCAGCCACCGACGCCTGGGCACAGAGCCGCTGTAGGTGATGCGGTATTGTACGCTTCCAGACATAGGGCACCAAGAAAATTCGAACGCCGTTGAATCGAGCAGATTGGTTCAGGGTCGCGTGAAAGCCTGCCTGGGCGTGAATTCCGCGCAAATTGAACTGTCAAAAGAGAGAAAAGTGGTCTGTTTGGATCAGCCATCGCCCTTTCGGGAGGGTAGCTTGTTCCATCACTGAAACGGCTTCGAGCCTCGGTGACTGAGAGACGCTCCAGCGCTCCCGCTCGTACTTCGGGAGGCCACTATGAATATCCAAAACATTTGCTTCGACGACGCCGCGACCTTGGCGATGGGCGAGGCGTTCGACCGCGCTTGCAAAACGCTTCGCAACTTCGGGTCTGCCGTGCCTGCGATTATCGCGGATCGGATAATTGAAGCCGCCAAGAATGGCGAACGCGATCCCAGGCGTCTCTACGAACAAGCATTAAAGGCGTTTGGCTTCGAGGATAGGTCGATGCTGCGTGGGCCGCGATTTTCTCTCCCAGCCTATGCTTCAGTACCGCACGCAGTATGATTTAGAGAGCCCAGTCAATCTCCGTAGCCGGGCTCTCGCCTCAGGTGCATTCTTTCGCGTTGGGCAGGCCCTTAGCTACATCCTTGTCGCCAAAAGCTCCATGTGAGCCGATAACGGCCTTTTGCAAATAGCTCGACTGTTTTCAGTTAAAAGAATTACCCGCATCGGACTCACTCACGAACCCGCTGTAATAGCCGGTCGCGCAAAACGGGACACCACCCAACCCGTTAAAACCGCCGAGCAACGCGATAATGCCGCACGGGATGTCGGCTTTCGGGGCAAGAGCGGACACTCCGCGCATTGGGTTTTCTCGGGTGGAGAAGGAAGTGAAGAGAAACGCTTTCACCGGATGTAGTAAGCGGCAGCAAATAGTATGCAGGCAAAAACCAAAGCAAATAGTACGCGATCTACGGCGCTCAAGTAGGCTCTACGTGGGTCCACAGCGTTCGGCATTAAACTACATCATCGATTGAAGCGGTGGTGAGCGAAGCACGACCAAGGATTTGGTGGGTCCGCATCGGCCACAGAGGTAGCCGTGAATTTCAAATTTGGCGTGCAGAGGGTGCGGTTCAATCTCTGCAAGAATGGTCTCGGCGCCGCACACCGGGCACGCGTTTGTAGCCTGGAGTATCGGCGGCTTGGATTTGAGCGACGCATATTGAAAACGCATATACGTTCCCTTCGCCCGACGCGTGTGCGGTGCGGTTCGAGGATACTCGATCAGCAACTATTGTTAAAATTGAATCGAAACACTTGGGCGCTTGGCTTTGGTATTTCGAACCATTCTGTTTCCTCAAATTCGAATAAAGAATCTGTGCAAAATTGCTCATGTGACCTGATTGTCCACAGATTTTTCACGAAGTTTCTGCCGAAAGAAAGTGGTTAGCTTAGCCACTGCGCCTTGAAATCCACCATCGCTTGTTCGCGTGTCGGTGAATAGCCGCGGCTTTGGATCGTCGGCGGGTACTCCATTGCGGTGATCGTCCACATCCAGTTGCGATCGGGCGGCGATTGCGGCGATAGGAAAATTCGACCGATCACGCGACCGCCGTCGAGCACGACATGATCGTCCTTATCGCCGAAACCGAAATAGCGTTTTGTGGATGCGAGAGCTAACGGCATCTAGGGGATGCGGCTCTTGTTTGCGGGTTTGAGAACTAGTGCTGTCATCTGAGGAAAGACCAATAAACCTAGCGAATTGAATTGAACCATATAGTGGCGGCCGGCGTATTCCCCGTGAAGTGGAATGCGCCATGCCGTACAGGGGGATCAGTCCTGAAGTTTGTCCGCAATGCGGCGGCGAACTGGAATGGAAAGCAAGTGTTGATCGCCTCGAAAAGAGGTCAGAAATTCGGTTTTTCCAGTGCAAAGGCTGCGATCACGTTCATACGTCCGAAAAGAAATATTCAGATTGCTAGCGTATACGTCTTTTGGCACTGGAGTTTGGTGTCCGGCACCCGACATAAACACTACCACCGGCCGAAGCTTTGCCACAGGTGTCGGTGACTGAGAGACGCTCCAGCGCTCCCGCCTGCAGGAGCAAGACGGGGTCGTTATGCAAGAGCCTCAGTACATTCTAGGCGAACTCAAAGTTGAGCATCCACAGTGCGACGATTGCGCAGCGCCGATGTGGCTCACTCGGCTTGAGCCTGACAAGCCGGATCACGACGTGCTCACGTTCGAGTGCAAGTCATGTGGTACGATTGTGATCGAGGTCGTCAAACGCAAGTAGGCCGCCAGATTGGCGGTGACTCGCGCTCAGGATGGAATTTTCTAATCAAAATCGGTTATGCAGGCGGGGCACTCGAAAGTGTGTCGATCAGGATCATCCTGTTTGTTTGCTGCAATCCAAACAAGCCGAATCAAGGCGCCGCCCGTCGGACAGATCGGTCGTTCTACCGTCCGTTCTGGAAAAGAAATCGTACTGAAAGGCGCCACGGGAGATCTCGTTCGTTAGGGTGTGCCGGTCGCATGCCGACCAGAGATGCCGCGCTTACCCTGCGAATGTTAGCGTTCTGGTCTTGGTGCGCGTCATCGCGGCCTACGGTAAAGTGAGTGCTTTCGCAAATAGTCCCGAACGTTAGATACCAACGGTCCAACCACTTCCACCGCTTTGTTGAGCTTGGTGGGGGACTGGCCTATTTCTCGGGCCCAATGTCGCATCTCGGCAGGCGAGTGGATATCGATTCGCTTTGGGTCAGCGGGACCCCGCAACAGGCCGTCATTTTTAACGGCTATCATCGTAGCCAAACCGCAGCGGCGATTGCAATCACAAGCAGAGCCGGTACGACCACAGGTGGAACAAACCAGGCCAACATTTGATTCTCCCGCAATAGGACGCCCCGCGCCTCGCGATTTTTGGCGAAGGCGGATGATAGCAGCGCGACTTTTCGGCTAGGGACGGAGCGCTTCAACGCTTCGACTTAAGGAACCGTGCACCCAATTGCTAGCAATGTCGAGGAACTATGCGCGCGATACTAAAGATGAGGATGGCCGAACGCCGGCGAAAACGGAATAACCGAGGTCCATGATCACCGTATTGGACCTATGAACCAATAGCCTCTCCCTCAGCACGATCGGAAGAGCTTTCGACGTCCTTATGATCGTGTAGGAAACGCGCAATTTGCCCGCGCAACGTCGCCGTCTTCAACAATTCGCCCAGCGAACCTGCGGTATCAAACAACTCGCGCTGAAGTTTCGTCGGAATCGTGTTCCACTGCATGATGAGAGCAGCTCCGAGGCAGCGAAGAATATGCTCCTCGATTTCGGCGACAGTCCTGTGGTCGGCCGACTTTCCGCCCTCCTGCGAATCGATGATCTTGTCGAAATTGGCCGCCAGCCAATCTTCGTTATGTGCCAATTGGCTAAAGCTCTGCTTCGATCTCTGAAACTCTTTTATTTCCTTTGGATTGTCGGTGTTCTTGAGTAATTCGGCGTATTCCGCCGCTTTTGCCCGAAACTGATTAGCTGTGAACATGAAAGTTTCTCCTCCGCGACACAGCGCGAGCGACGATGCTGCCTTTTGGATGCTGAAAACGTATATGGGGATACTCAGGTCGCATTGCGATGACGATTGCGGGCTGGCCATCGGTAACTTCACCCGAGACCGCCGGTCCGCGTCGTGCGAATGTCCGCTTTTGGCACAAAGCGGACATCCCCTGGTATCACCTCGACCTATCGGTGCGCTGCTTTAGGTCGTACTATACCTGTCTAAGTTTCAGAGGCGTAAATGAGACGGCGCGAGTTCATCACGTTTCTCGGAGGTGCGGTGGTTGCCTGCCCGCTTACAGCGCGTGCGCAGAAATCGCTGCCGCGCATTGGGTGGCTTGTGTACGGCGGAGCAACATTGGGTCCAATCGATCGGTCGTTGAAGGACGCACTCGTTCAGACCGGACTCGTTGATGGCCGCAACATTGAAATTGTCTTCCGCTATGCCAATGGCAAACCGGATCAACTTGCGGGATTAGCCTCCGAACTTGTCGCGCAAAAGCCCGACCTTCTGGTCGCCATTGGCGGTGATGTTATCAAGCCGCTGTTCGAGGCAAGCAAAGGCGGCATACCCATCGTCGGTGGCGTTAGCGATAACCCGATGCGGGCGGGAATTGCCTTGTCCCTTGCTCGGCCAAGCAAGAATTTCACCGGTGTCACGTATCTCACGGATGAAATGGCGGCCAAGCGCATGGAACTCCTCAAGGAAGTGGCACCCGACGCAAGGCGCGTTGCGGTGATATTTAATCCTCAGCATTTTGACGACGAAGTGACATTTGCGCGTCGCGGTGCTGAATCCCTTGGCATCGCGCTAACGACCCACCCGATAAACAACGCCGCCGATCTCGATGCGGCGCTGCTCGCGGCGAGTGCGGGAGGCGCCGATAGCCTGTTCATCATCTCGTCGCGATTGACCGGCGTTGTTGCTGACAGAATCGCTCAGTATGGCCAGGAACGTCGCCTCCCCGTGATTGCTTCGTGGCGCGAGTTCGTGGACAGCGGTGCTTTGTTGTCCTACGGGCCGAGCCGGGTTTTCGAGGCCAAACGTCTGGCGGGCTATGTGCAAAAGGTTTTGAATGGAGCAAAGCCTGCCGATTTGCCCATCGAGCAACCCGTGAAATTCGAACTCGTGATCAATCTCAAGACCGCAAGGACGCTTGGTCTCAACGTATTGCGTCCGCTGCTCGATCGTGCCGACGAAGTGATTGAATGAGATGGCGGATGTCTGCTTCTGGCACCAAGCGGACATTGGCTTGTGCGCTGCACATGTCCGCTTATGACCAAAGCAAACACCGTGCTGATTTGTCGCAATGAACCGCTCTTATTCGAGCACCCTAGTACCGTTCGGGCGTTTTCCCTTGAAAGCATCAAGTGCTTCGAGCCACGCGCCGTGTCAGCTTGCTTTGTTGAGTACAATTGTACCGTGGAGGTGGCCGTGCATTTGAAATACCTGCTTTCTATTTGTGTATTTGTTGTTGCAGTTGAGCAAGCGAAGGCCGATACGATCGATTTTAGTCAGTTCGGGCCGCAAAATACCCAATTAAACAGCCCAGTCACCGGCACGACAACCGGTGGCGTCGGTGTGACATTGACTAGCCCCATCGGCTCTTTTTTTACGAGAGTTGAGGGTGACAGCTGGCAGGGCATTTTTCCATCGGGTGCGGCATTGCTCTGGGATGGAGATCACTCTGGTGTCGTATCCCTGACGTTCGCCACTCCTATCCAATCGCTCACGCTTGCAGCTCAGGCCGATGCCGCAGGACCTTTCGTTCAAACAATGCAAGCCTTTGACGCTGGCAGCACGCTGCTCGATACGAAAACCTCCCCGACGATTAACAACTGCCAAGATCTCAGCTGCGAAGGCACCCACGCCTTTCTGACCGTCGTCGGCTTGAACATCACAAGGGTGGACGTTTCGGTATCACATGATAGCTCTGGCTTCGCGCTGTACGGTGGTGCTGGAGTTAATCCAGTCCCAATACCGGGAGCGCTCCCGCTTTTCGCTGGTGGTCTCGGCCTGATCTCTCTGCTCGCCAAGCGCAAGAGCCGTAAGGGCGCCGCAGCTTTCGCATCGGCCGCCTGATCAAACCAGTAAATGAATTTCAGGGAGACCGCCGCGAGGCGGTCTTTCTGTTTGTGCAATTCAAGCCGCGAATGTCCGCTTCTGGCACCAAGCGGACATTGCTGGTTTGACCTGATACGATGCCTTGTCCTGAACATCGGGGGCGGGGATGCGAAGGCGCGAATTCATCAAAGCGCTTGCAGGTTCTGCAGCGGCGTGGCCACTTGCCGCGCGTGCGCAACTGGCGACGATGCCGGTGAGTGGATATCTCGATGTGAGTTCGCCTGACGGGTCAGGACCAATCGTTGCAGCATTCCGTAGAGGCTTGGCCCAAACCGGCCAGGTCGAGGGCAGCAACGTCGCTATTGTGTATCGCTGGGCGGACGGCCACAACGACCGATTGCCGGAACTAGCAGCCGATTTGGTTCGTCAGAAAGTAAACGTGATTGCCACGCCGGGCAGCACTGCTGCCGCGCTGGCCGCGAAAGCGACGACTTCAACCATCCCCATCATATTCGCGACAGGAGCCGACCCGGTTGCGGCAGGATTGGTTCCTACTCTGAACCGGCCCGGCGGTAATGTAACGGGTGTGGCCACCTTGAACGCGGAGGTGGGGCCGAAACGGCTGGATCTGCTGCGCCAGGTAAATCCTGCGGCCAGTAACGTCGCGCTCCTTATCAATCCGACCAACCCTGCTATTTCGGAGCCGCTGTCGAGAGACGTACAGGCGGCAGCTCGCACACTTGGGGTACGGCTCCACGTGCTTCATGCCAGTAGCGACGGAGAGATCGAGGCGGCTTTTGCTGCTTTGCGCGGACTGCAAGTTGGCGGACTTGTGATAGGTTCCGACCAATTCTTCAACAGCCGGAGCGGACAACTCGCCGCACTCGCGCTCCGGCACTCGCTTCCGGCGATCTACCAATACCGGGAGTTCACAGCCGCCGGCGGATTGATCAGCTATGGCGCCAGTCTCGCCGACGCGTTCCAACTGGCCGGCATCTATACCGGCCGCATTCTAAACGGCGAAAAACCTGCAGACTTGCCTGTCCAGCAGTCAACGAAGGTCGAGATGACCATTAACCTC
>Ga0163162_10004002_pt1 | contig 14145 bp, 14 predicted proteins | sample S55metaG_FD_115310 | JGI IMG/M metagenome (GOLD analysis project Ga0163162, IMG submission 115310) | Switchgrass rhizosphere microbial communities from Kellogg Biological Station, Michigan, USA - S5-5 metaG | ecosystem: Host-associated > Plants > Roots > Rhizosphere > Soil | place: USA...
CGAGTCACTCCCACGCGGACAGGGCGGCGTGACGCAGACCCGGCCCCACGGCATACGCCATCGGGTCGGGTCTGCCCGCGTCAGTGGGACTGCTGGCGGATCCGGTTGGTCAGCTCGGTGACCTGGTTGTAGATGGCACGGCGCTCTCCCATCAGCTCACGGATCTTGCGGTCCGCGTGCATGACGGTCGTGTGGTCGCGGCCGCCGAAGTGCTGGCCGATCTTGGGCAGGCTCAGGTCGGTCATCTCGCGACACAGGTACATCGCGATCTGGCGGGCCGTCACGAGCTGGCGCGAGCGGCTCGAGCCGCAGAGGTCCTCGAGCGTCACCGCGTAGTAGGCGGCCGTGACCGCCATGATCGTCGCCGCCGTCACCTGGTTGGGCGTCTCGTTGGGCAGCACGTCCTTGAGCACGATGACCGCGAGCGGCAGGTCGACCGCCTGGCGGTTGAGGTTGCTGAACGCCGTGACGCGGATGAGCGCGCCCTCGAGCTCGCGGATGTTGGTGCTGAAGTTCGTCGCGATGTACTCGAGGACGTCGTCCGGGACCTTCATCCGGTCCTGGATCGCCTTCTTGCGCAGGATCGCGATGCGGGTCTCGAGGTCGGGCGGCTGGACGTCGGTCAGCAGGCCCGACTCGAAGCGCGTGCGCATCCGGTCCTCGAAGCCCGACAGCTCACGCGGCGGCAGGTCGCTCGTGATGACGATCTGCTTGTTCGCGTTGTGCAGGGTGTTGAAGGTGTGGAAGAACTCCTCCTGGGTCTGCAGCTTGCCCTGGAGGAACTGGATGTCGTCGATGAGCAGCACGTCGACGCTGCGGTAGCGGTTCTGGAACGCGCTCGCCTTGTCGTCACGGATGCTGTTGATGAAGTCGTTGGTGAACTCCTCGGAGTTCACGTAGCGCACGCGCACGTTCGGGAACATCGTGCGGGCGTAGTGGCCGATGGCGTGGAGCAGGTGCGTCTTGCCCAGCCCCGACTCGCCGTAGACGAAGAGCGGGTTGTACGCCTTGGCCGGGGCCTCGGCGACCGCGACCGCAGCCGCGTGGGCGAAGCGGTTGCTCGCGCCGATGACGAAGGTGTCGAAGGTGTACTTCGGGTTGAGGCGGGTGTCGCCGGGCGAGCTGGGCTCGGGGCGCTGCTGCAGGCGCAGCGGCCCGCTCTCGCCCGCGCTCAGCGGGTCGGGGCCGAGCTCCATCCGCGTCTGGACGTCGTAGGCCGGTTGGCGCGGCTCGTCGAGGTCGGCACCGTTGAGCGCCGGGGCACTCTCGGCCAGGTCACGCAGCGGGTTGTGCGCCGCCTGGCCGTAGCCGCCGTTCTGGTGACCGCCGACGAGACCGGAGCCGTTGCCGGGAGCCGAGCTGGACCCGCCGCCCTGAATGACGCCCTGGCCGCTACGCGCACCGTCGTGGACCTGGCCGCTCGGCTCGTCGCTGATCATGCCGAGGTCGGTCTCGAGGCTCTCGTCGACCGACACGGCGAGCTGGACCGGATGGCCGAGCTGGCTGGCGAGGGCCTCGTGGATCTGCTCACGGACGCGCTGCTCGAGGAAGTCCTTGGTGAACGTGTTGGGGGCGCGCACGAGGGCCGTCTGGTCGAGCACGCCGACGAGCCGGCACAGCCGGACGAAGGCGCGCTCCTGGTTCGACAGGCCCACCGAGTCGAGGGTGCCGAGCGTCTGCTGCCAGATCTGCGCGTAATCGACGCCTGTATCGGCCACCTGATCCCACCTGCCCCTGAGTCAATTCCGTTGCACCTGTTGCGTTCCCGGCTCGGTTCGGCACGAGCAACGGCTCGAGCCCGCCGGGTCGGACGTCCTGGGACCGTCCGTGTCCTGGTGAACGATGCCCTGTTGTCCACACGTTTGTCCACAGCCTGTGCATGGGGTGGCGAGGATCGTGAGAGTCGAAAACCTACCGCCGCAGGCGCGCTCGTGACAATCGAGTCGCCGACAATCTGCGCGTTCGGCGGCGTGTCGCCTTGCAATCGCTGCCGGACCTTCGAGGATCGTGGGTTTTGACCGGGTCACCCGGGCCGCCCTCCGTCGGTTTGACCCTCGTTCGCGGGCTCCCGTATCGTTGACCGAGCGTGTCTGCGACCTCTTTCGCATGCCCATGGCCCCGAGACCGGCTCTGCCGGACCACCTCGGCCCTCCACGGGCTTGCCGATTGCGGTCGCACCGGCCACCACAAGCCCCACATCGGGAGCCGGGCCGACGTCGTCGTGACGTCGGACGGGCCCCTGCAACCTACGGAGAACCTCGTGAGCAAGCGCACCTTCCAGCCGAACAACCGTCGCCGCGCCAAGACGCATGGCTTCCGCCTGCGCATGCGCACCCGCGCCGGCCGCGCCATCCTCGCCGCCCGCCGCCGCAAGGGCCGCGCCGAGCTCTCCGCCTGAGCAGCCGGAGGCCGCGGCGTGCTGCCGGCACGTCACCGACTGCGTGAGCGGACGGACTTCACGACGGCAGTACGCGGGCCCGGCGCCAGCAGAGCAGGCGGGCGACTCATCGTCGTGCATGCCAACCGGACCGATGCGCGTGCGGAGCTTCCGCCGCGCGTCGGTTTTGTTGTGTCCAAGGCCGTCGGCAACGCCGTCGTGCGCAACCGCACCAAACGGCGCCTGCGCGCCAGCGTCGCGACCCGGCTGACCGGCATACCTGCTGGGCTCGACCTCGTCGTGCGGGCGAACCCGGCGGCGGCCGGCGCCACCTGGGACGAGCTCGACCTCGCGGTCGGGCGCCAGCTCGACAAGGCGTGCCGGCCATGAGCACCAGCCTGAACCAGGTGCTCGCGACACCCCTGGTGCTCGCGGTGAAGCTCTACCAGCGCTTCATCTCCCCGCTCTCCGGCCCCAGCTGCCGCTTCTACCCGAGCTGCTCGGCGTATGCCGTCACCGCGCTCACCCGGTTCGGCCCGGTTCGTGGTGGTTGGCTCGCGATCCGCCGGCTCGGCCGCTGCCACCCGTGGAACCCGGGCGGGGTCGACCCCGTTCCGATGACATGGGCCACGCGCAACGACGTGCGGCCCGAGGACTTCCGTCCCGCCGGCTCCGACCCGGCCGAGGACGACCACACGCACGACCACGAGCACGACGAGCACGCACAGCACGGAGTCCCGCACCGGGAACCCACGACCTGACCAACCGGCATAAGGTTGCCGATCAGTGGTGAGTGGCCCAGACACCTCGAACCCGAGCTGAACCGGCCGGCCCACCCGACGACAGAGGAAACACGTTGATCGAGTTCTTCAACACCCTGCTCTACCCGATCAAGCTCGGTGAAGCCTGGGTCATGTACGGCTGGCACTGGCTCTTCGACAAGATCGGCCTCAACGGCGATCTCGCCGGATGGGCCTGGGCCATGTCGATCGTCGGCCTCACGGTCGTGGTCCGCATCCTGCTCATCCCGCTCTTCGTGCGGCAGATCCACTCCTCGCGGCGGATGCAGCTCATCCAGCCCGAGATGCAGAAGATCCAGAAGAAGTACAAGGGCAAGCGCGACCCGGAGTCCCAGAAGGCGCAGCAGGCGGAGATCATGGATCTCTACCGACGCACCGGGACCAACCCGTTCAGCAGCTGTCTGCCGATCTTGATCCAGAGCCCCTTCTTCTTCGCGCTCTTCCAGCTGCTCAACAACCTCAAGGCCCAGGCCGAGGGCGTTCCCGGACACGACGCGATCGGCCCGATCACCCGCGAGGTCGCGGCCCAGATCGAGAGCTCGACGATCTTCGGCGCCAAGCTGTCGGACTCGTTCCTGACGCCCGGCGCCAGCCTCAACGTCAAGATCCTGACGGCCGTCCTCATCATCCTCATGTCGGCCACCACCTTCACGACCCAGTACCAGCTGATGCGCAAGAACATGCCTGCGGCTGCGCTGGACAACCCGTTCGCCAAGCAGCAGAAGGTCCTGCTGTACCTGATGCCGATCTTCTTCGCGATCTCGGGCATCAACTTCCCGATCGGCGTCCTGATCTACTGGCTCACGACGAACCTGTGGACGATGGGCCAGCAGTTCTACGTCATCCGCAACATGCCGGCTCCCGGTTCAGAGGCCGAGCGTGCTCGCCGCGAGCGGATGAAGCGCAAGGGCAAGGACATGCAGGAGCTCACCGTGCCGGGCCTCGAGTCGGCCGAGACGGTCCCCGACGACGAGCCCAAGTCGGGCCAGCGCCAGCAGCCGAAGGGCAAGAAGCGCGCCCGCACGCAGCCGACCAAGAACCGCCGCTGAGGTTCATCCACACACTTGTCCACACTGCCTTGGGGCCTCTGACCTGCGGAGACACGAGTTGTCCACAGATCAGGCCCCGGTGAACGAAGGAGTTTCCATGAGCGACACCCAGGCCACGGACGTCGAGACGCCCGTCGACGCCACCGAGCCCTCGACCACGACCGAGTCCACGACCGAGCCGACCGAGGACGCCGCCGACACCTCCGTGTCCACGGGCCAGGGCGACGCCGTGGACGACGACTCGGATGAGGCCGCCGGCCCGGATCAGGTCGAGTCGGAGGGCAAGGGCGACAAGAAGACGCGGGTGCGCCAGCTCGAGCGCGAGGGAGAGGTGGCGGCCGACTTCCTCGAGACGCTGCTCGACATCGCCGACCTCGACGGCGACATCGACGTGGACGTCGACGGTGACCGCGCCGCGATCGCGATCGTCGACTCCGACGAGGGTCGGGTGCCGCGCCGCCTGGTCGGCACCGACGGCAAGGTCCTCGAGGCCCTCCAGGAGCTGACCCGCCTGGCCGTGCAGGTCGAGACGGGTGAGCGCAGCCGCCTCATGCTCGACATCGCCGGCCATCGTGCCCAGCGCCGTTCGGCGCTCGTCGAGCTGGCCAAGGTCGCCATCGCCGAGGTGCAGGAGTCGGGGACGAAGCGCTCGCTCGAGCCGATGACGGCCTTCGAGCGCAAGGTGGTGCACGACGAGGTCGCGGCCGCCGGTCTGGTGTCCGAGTCCGAGGGCGTCGACCCCCACCGACACATCGTCATCCTGCCTGCCTGACCATCGGCCTCGTTTCACGTGAAACGGGAGTCGACCAGCTGCATCCGAACGGCACGAACCGAGGAGTGAGGGCGCGTGACACACGATGCTCTCGACCCGATAGAGGTGCCGGCCACCCCAGCGGCGGCTGGCGCCGTCTTCGCCGAGCGGGTGGAGCTGGCTGAGCACTTCGTGGCGATCCTGGCCGATACCGGGATCAGCCACGGCCTGATCGGGCCCCGCGAGGCCCCCCGCCTCTGGGACCGGCACGTCCTCAACTGCGCGGTCGTCCACGAGGCGATCCCCCGGACAGGGGAGACGCAGCAGGTCATCGACGTGGGCTCGGGCGCAGGCCTCCCCGGCCTGGCCCTGGCCATCGCCCGCCCGGACCTGGACCTGCACCTCGTCGAGCCGCTCACCCGGCGCACCGGGTGGCTGTCGGGGACCGTGGCCCAGCTCGGTCTGACCAACGTCACCGTGCACACGGCGCGGGCCGAGACCATGTGGGACCGGCTCCACGCCCCGTGGGTCACGGCCCGCGCCGTGTCGCGCATCGTCCAGCTGGCCGAGTGGACCCTCCCACTGCTGGACGCCGGTGGCAGCCTTCTTGCCCTCAAGGGGAGTCAGGCCGTCGCGGAGCTCGCGGAGGGCAGAACCGCCCTGACGCGTCTCGGCGTCGTCGACGCCGGTGTGGACGAGTACGGCGCTGCCCTGCTCGGGGAGCCCACCATCGTGCTGCGAGCCACCATCGGCGACGTCGTGGACCGCCGCCGCTTCCGCTCACGTCAGCCTTCGAGCGCCGGGTCGGCCCGGCGACGGGCTGATCGTCCGCGCGGTTCGCGACGCTCCGGCCCGGAAGCGGGCGGGCGTCCGCGCCATCAGCCATGATCGTGTCCAGACCATTTCGATGGACGGCTCGCGCGGATCACTCCGCGGGCCGGCCCTCAACCCCGGAGGTGCTCTCCCTGTGACGATGTCGACCAACTTGGGCTGGCCGAGCGAACCCGAGCCGGGACCGGAGCACCGACGGCTCGGGTGGCTGGCGCGCATGTTGGGCGTTTCACGTGAAACGAGCGGCGAAACGCGGGTCGACGCGGCCCGCGAGGACACGGACGAGTCCGCCGCCGACGCTATTGACGACGCTGCCGGCGACGCTGCGGTCACCCCCACGCCGGGAGGCGCCGGCCCCCTCGACGCCCCCGACGCGGGTGAGACACCGGCGGGAAGCGTTACCGGCGACCAGGACGGGGCACTGACGAGCGAGGTCGTCCCCGGTCAGCCGGATGCCCACCCGGAGATCCCGCCGGCCGACACCTCCGACGACGGCTCGTCGGACGCCGAGTCCCACGACGGTGCGGGCTCGGCCGGAGAGGCTCCCGGCGTGCAGCCCGACCCGATCGAGTCCGCCCACCAGCCGTTCGTGGAGGCCGAGGCCTCGGCCCCACAGGAGCGGATGCCCGCATCCGACGAGGCTGGGCCCGACGATGCAGTCGACGCCGAGAGGGCCGTCGGTGAGGCCGACCCAGAGGTCGTCGAGACCGGCGTGCAGGGGTCGGGCCTCGCCAGGTCCGTCGACGACCCGGGCTCTGGCCTACCGCTCGGCCCGACCCATGAGGGTGACACGGAGGCGCTCGGAGACGCCCAGGGTGTGGCTTCCGCACCTGTGGACAACACGGTGGACGACTCTCCCGAAAAGGCCTCTGTTGAACAGGAAATGACGGCGAACGAGGCTGGGGACAACACTGTGGACGAAGCCCGCCGCGCCTCCGATCTCCGGGCCGACCATGCGGATCGGGAGGCCCTGGCAGCGGCCATCCCGACCGCCGGACAGGACACGCCTCTCGCGATGGAGCTGGCCGAGAACGCACGCCGGCGCATCCAGCTGACCGGCCGCCCCTTCCCGAAGCCGGTGGCTCCTCGGGTCCTCACCGTGGCGAACCAGAAGGGTGGCGTCGGCAAGACGACGACGACGGTCAACGTCGCCGCAGCGCTCGCGCAGTCCGGGCTCAAGGCCCTCGTCATCGACCTCGACCCCCAGGGAAACGCCAGTACGGCCCTCGGGATCGACCACCACGCCGAGGTGCCGTCCATCTACGACGTGCTCGTCGACGGCACCCCGCTGCTCGACGTCGTGCAGCGGTGCACCACCGTGGAGAACCTCTACTGCGCACCGGCCACGATCGACCTCGCCGGTGCAGAGATCGAGCTGGTCTCCCTGGTGGCTCGTGAGTCGCGCCTGCAGAAGGCGATCGCGGCCGCCGGGGAGGCCGGGCACGAGTTCGACTACATCCTCATCGACTGCCCGCCCAGCCTCGGCCTGCTCACCGTGAACGCGATGGTGGCCGCCAGTGAGGTGTTCATCCCGATCCAGTGCGAGTACTACGCCCTCGAGGGTCTGTCGCAGCTGCTGAAGAACATCGACCTCGTCAGGCGTCATCTCAACCCGACGCTCCACGTCTCCACGATCCTGCTGACGATGTACGACGGTCGGACCCGGCTCTCGGCACAGGTGGCCGACGAGGTCCGCGAGCACTTCCCGAAGGAGGTGCTCCGCACGACAGTCCCTCGCTCGGTCAGGGTGTCGGAGGCGCCGAGCTTCGGTGAGACCGTCATGACCTACGACCCGGCGAGCAGTGGGGCTCTGGCCTACCTCGAGGCCGCCGGCGAGATCGCCGACCGGGGGGCGGCCGGTCGCACCTGACCGACCGGCCGAACCTGGTCAACGGGACCGTCACGGGTGACGGTCCCGTTTCACGTGGAACCCGTGCCGACACGGCTCGACACGGGTGACGCGGCCACGCCCGGTGGACCGGCCGCTCCGCCGGCGTTTCACGTGAAACGGATCGTCTGGGGAGTGATGCCGCGCACACGCACGGCACTGCGGACAGGGCTTCTGCCCGGGCAGAGGCGACGCCCCAGCAGGGCAGCCGCCGGGGCTCGAGCGCTTCGTGGACCAGGGGAGCGACGTGTTCCACGTGAAACGGCGTCCCGCAGGCATGAACCCGCCTGCGTTTCACGTGAAACGGCACCAGAAGGCCCCGCGGTCCGAAGCCCGACATGGCCCGAGGTGCAGGGGCGGACCGGCCCCGACCACCTAGACTGGCCGACGGACGCGATGGCCGCGTCGGCGATGTGAGGGGTTGGCGAATGGCGGAGAAGCGTCGAGCACTGGGTCGAGGCCTCGGGGCGCTCATCCCGAGCGCACCGAGCGGAGGCGCAGGGCGGCCCGTCGACGTCTTCTTCACCGAGCAGAAGCAGGCCGAGCCCGTGGCGGCGGAGTTCGCCGACTCCACGGTCCGCGACGAACCAGCACCGCCGACGTCCTCAGCCCCGGCCTCCGACGGCTCGACCTCTCCCACGACCGCATCCGACGGCGCTGACCCGTCGCTCACCACGAGCAGCGGGCTGGCGATGGTCCCCGGCGCTGAGTTCGCCGAGCTCGACATCGACTCGATCCGGCCGAACCCGAAGCAGCCGCGCACGGTCTTCGACGAGGACCACATGGGCGAGCTCGTGCACTCGATCCGGGAGATCGGCGTGCTGCAACCCATCGTCGTGCGGCGGATCCCTGCCGACCAGCTCGCCGAGGCGGAGGGGAAGACCTTCGAGCTCATCATGGGCGAACGTCGATGGCGCGCCTCCCAGGCTGCGGATCTCGGCGTCATCCCCGCGATCATCAAGGACACCAGCGACGACGACCTGCTGCGTGACGCCCTGCTCGAGAACCTGCACCGCAGCCAGCTCAACCCGCTCGAGGAGGCGGCGGCCTACCAGCAGCTGCTCGACGACTTCGGCTGCTCCCACGAGCAGCTGGCCACGCGCATCGGCCGGTCGCGACCCCAGATCTCCAACACGCTGCGTCTGCTGAAGCTGCCCCCGCTCGTGCAGCGACGCGTGGCCGCCGGCGTGCTGAGTGCCGGACACGCCCGCGCCCTGCTCGGCATGGCCGACGGCGCCGCCATGGAGCGAATGGCTCAGCGCATCGTCGCCGAGGGGCTTTCCGTGCGCAACGTCGAGGAGCTCGTCGCTCTGGGCGAGGGCAATGACGCCCCCAAGGCCCGGCGGCCGCGGGCCGGTAGCCGACACCCGCAGCTCGACAGCTTCACGTCCGGGCTCTCGGACCACCTCGAGACCCGAGTCGCCATCGCCCTGGGCCAGCGCAAGGGCAAGATCACCGTCGAGTTCGCCTCGATGGAGGACCTCCGCCGGATCCTGGGTCTGATGGGGATGTCGTCCCCGTCGCAGGACTGACCGCACGTCGTCTCGCCGTCGCCCGTTCTCAGAGCCAGGCTGGAGGCCGGGGGATCCGCACCACGGTGAGCCCGTCGACGCGCAGGACGTCGGCCTGGGGATCGTCCCGCACCGCCCGGGCGATGTCCGCGCACTCGGCAGGAGCGCACCACCGCGGATAGAGGCCCTGCTGGTCGTAGAGCATCGAGCGCACCGTGACCGCCGTCATGGATCCTTGGGCGGTCGCCTTCCAGCGCGGCTCCAGCCACATGACGACCACATCGTCAGGATGCTGGCCCACGACGGATGCCGTGTCGCTGACGATGGCGTCGTACTGTTCGCGTGTCGCCCTATGCTCGCCCAGATCAGCGCGCCATGACATCACGCCGACCAGGGCGATGACAGCCAGACCCACGACACCGGCGATGCGTGATGGACGAATCCCGTTGAGCAGCAAGGCAGCCGGTAGACACACCGCAGGCCAGGCCCAGAGGGAGGCGCGGGTGCCGGTCACGACTCCGGAGTAGACCGTCAGGGCGGCCTCCAGCGCCACCACGACGACGACGGCGCCCAGCACGATGAAGGCGGACCTTCGCGTCGACGAGTCGACGAGCGCCCAGACGAGAGTGACGACAGCGACCACCGCGGCCCAGCCGAGCAGCCCCAGCAGCGACGCGAACTGCGTGCCGTAGCGCGCGAGGTTCGTCGTGAGGTCGTCGAGGCTCTCGAGCGGGTTGGGGCGACGCCAGGTCGAGATGGTCAGGCCGAAGGTGCCGAACGCGAGCCAGTTGAACGCGTAGACGGTGAGGACACCGATGCCATAGGCGCCGACGAAGCCGGCCGCCCCGACCAGGAGGCGTCGTGTCGACTGGCCGAGCTCGGTGACGACGAAGGCGAGGAAGACGAGGGCGGCCACGGGCGGATAGGACAGGATCGACAGGACGACGAAGAGCAGCAGCCAGGCCGCCAGGAAGCGTCGCCGCCGGCGCGCCAGGGGAAGCGTCCAGACCGCGGTGGCGGCGACGATCATCGACGCCGAGAGGGTGCCGGGCCAGTAGACGAGGCGGACCCAGATCGCCGAGACGAACAGGGCGAACGTCAGCACGAACGTCGAGAGGCGGTTCGGGGGAGCGAGGGCGCGGACGAAGCCCCACACGAAGGCGGAGTACGCCGCGACGAAGACGGCGGATGCCACGACGATGGACGTGCGCTGGCCGATGACGTACCAGTAGACCGTGTTGAGCCAACGCCCCTCGTAGAGGTTGCGGCTGAACTGTGCCGCGGACCCCGGCTCGTGGCGGCCCAGGGTGAATGCCCAGTCGTCGTGTCGGATGAAGGGATGGGCCACCTGCAGCACGGCACCCGTCACGACGAGCGCGAGGACCAGTGCGCCGGGCACCACGAGCCACTCGGGCCACGCGCGGCGAGCACTCCACGGCGGCCGCTGGCTCACCGTCGGCTCCGCCGTGGCGTGGGCGGTGTTGCTCATGCGGCTCCCCTGGGTCCGGTTGGGGTCTGCCAAACCTTGGCGGTCCGCGACTCTGCTCTGCGACCACGGTAGCCCCCGGCCCTCCACGGAACCGGGCACGTCGCTGACAGGACCCGGTGCGTCGCGCATCGGGTACGTCCTGCAGGATCGAGGCACAGCTGGCAGAGGGAGGACGAGGATGCCCGAGGGCCATACCATCCACGCGCTCGCAGATCGCCTCGACCGCGCGTTCCGCGGCCGTGAGATCACGGCCACGAGCCCGCAGGGACGCTTTGCGGCCGACGCGGAGCGTCTCGACGGACGCGTGTTCGAGCGGGCCCAGGCGTGGGGCAAGCACCTCTTCGCCGACATCGGTGACGCCACGCTGCACGTCCACCTCGGTCTGATCGGGATGTTTCCCGTGAAACATCTCGACGGCGACCACCCACCCGCTCCCGTGGGCGCCGTCCGGCTGCGACTCGTGGGTCCCGACCACTGGGCCGACCTGCGCGGGCCGATGATCTGCACGCTCGTGGATCGGGCCCGCCAGCGCGAGATCGTCGCGACGTTGGGCCCCGACCCGCTGCGCCGGGGTGCACGTCCCGAACCCGGGTGGGCGCGGATGCAGGGGAGCCGACGCACGGTGGCGGAGCTGCTCATGGACCAGTCGGTCGTCGCCGGCGTCGGCAACGTCTACCGCTGTGAGGTGCTGCATCGCCTGGCTGTCGACCCGCTCACTCGTGGCGTCGACCTGTCAGACCAGGTCTGGCGCGAGATCTGGGACGACCTCGTGCTCCTCATGCCCCTCGGGCGCAGCTTCTCCCAGATCATCACCATGCCCGACCAGGTCGAGGACGCTGCCCGTGCGAAGCGCTCCGGGCGGGCGCGAGCGATCAGCCGACGCCTGACCGGTGAGCGGCTCGGCGACACGTTCGAGCGACGGTTCCTCGTCTACAAACGCACGGGTGAGCCGTGTCCGAGATGCTCAAATCCCTTGCAGGAGAAGGAGATTGCTGGACGGCGGCTCTACTGGTGCCCGGCCTGCCAGCTGCGCCACTGAGGTAGGGTCGAGCGGCAGACCGTCACCACCCGGTGAACGGAGCGCGGGTCCGCACGGGAATCTCCACGTAGTCGTGGCACCCGAGGAGGGGCAGCACCAGTCGGGGCGGCTGTGGCATCCGGGAGCGACCCTCGTCCTCCGGGAGGTCGACGGGCGCGCCGAGGGTCAACAGCTCGTCACGCAGGTGCATCCGCGCGCCACCGGCGGCACGGAGGTTGGCCAGCCAGTCGACACCCCGACCGTAGGTCAGGGCGACGGTCACGGCATCGCCTCGGTCGAACGCCATGATCGGCACCCGGAAGGTGCGTCCGGAGCGACGTCCGACGTGCTCGAGCTCGACGAACCAGCCATGCCCCGCGAGGTGCACGAAGGCTCGGTTCAGGTACTTCTTGTTCAGCTGGGTGACGGCACGGGGAATCGGCATCGGGACCTCCGGCACCCAGCCTCGCACCCGAGCCGTCCACCGGCACCCCGGAGCACCAGAACGCCCGGCTCGCTCCCGGACGCACCCGAGGACGACCCCGGCGACACCAGTGCCCGCCTAGGCTGGCGCCATGGCCCTCAGCGGATCACGGCCGGCGCCGACCCACGTGCTCGCCCACCTCTCCGACACGCACCTCATCGCGGGAGGCGGCCTGCTCGCCGGTCACATCGACACGGGGGCGCAGCTGCGCCGGGCCCTGGCACGGCTGGAGTCGTCGGGGGAGCGGTTCGACGCCCTCGTCATCTCGGGCGACCTCGCCGACAGCGGGGACCCCGCGGCCTATGCCCTGCTGCGGGAGGTCGTCGAGCCCGTCGTCGCGCGGCTCGGGTGCGCGCTCGTCCTGACCGGCGGCAACCACGACGAGCGCCTGCCGATGGCACGGATGCTCTACGGCGTGGACACGGATGCGCCTCAGGACACGGTCACCGACGTGAACGGCCTGCGCGTCATCGCGATCGACTCCGCGGTGCCGGGCTACCATCACGGCGGGTTCTCGGATGACCAGTACGACTGGCTCGCAAAGGAACTCGCCACTCCAGCCGAGCACGGAACGATCCTCGTGATCCACCACGCGCCCATCACCTACCGCTCACCGGTGATGCAGCTGCTCGACTTCGACGACGTCGACCGGTTGCGCGTCGTCGTCGAGGGCAGCGACGTCCGGGCCGTCCTCAGCGGCCATCTCCACGTGACGAGCTTCGGCACGCTCGGGACGGTCCCGGTCCTCGTCGCCGGCGGCGTCAGCTACGTCGACGACGTCGGGGCGCCACGTGAGCTGCTCATGGGCGTCGACGGACCCCAGTCGTGGAACCTCGTCGAGGTGCACGCCGACCAGGTCGTGGCCACCGTCGTGCCGATCGAGCAGCACCCGACGTGGCCGGCCCTCTCGGAGGCCGTCATGGAGTACATGGAGACGGTGCCCGAGGACGATCGGCGCGAGGTCTTCTCCCGCAAGCGCACGTGAGGCGGCCGCACACTTCGATATTCGAAGTGTCAAGAACGTCGTTCCCTGATCGACATGATGGTGAAGGTCCGACCCGCGGGCCGCACACCGAGGAGTCAGACATGAGCCAGATCGAGAAGGCCACATCGGCGGATGGCACCACCATCGCCTACGAGTCCTACGGCTCGGGGCCGGTGGCGGTCGTGGTCGGCGGCGCGTTCTGCGACCGAGAGTCCTTCCGCGACCTCGCCGAGGAGCTGGGCGGGCTGGGGCTGACCGGAGTGACCTACGACCGCCGGGGCCGCGGTGACAGCGGTGACACTCATCCCTACGCCGTCGCCCGTGAGATCGACGACCTCACCGCCGTCATCGATGCGGCCGGTGAATCCGACGCTCCCGCCTACGCTTTCGGCGTCTCGTCCGGAGGGGCACTCGTCATCGAGGCCATCGCCGCAGGTGCTCCGGTCACCAAGGGCTCAGCACTCGAGGTGCCCTACCGCAGCGAGGCCTGGCCGGCACCCGACGACTACATCGGCACGCTCGAGCGCTTCGAGGCGGCCGGCGACCGTGGGGGCATCCTGCGCTACTTCAACAACATCGTCGTCGGGATGCCCGAGGAGATGGTCGAGGGCATGCGGGGCACACCGATGTGGGAGCCGCTGCTGGCGCTGACCTACACCGTCAAGTACGACGGGGCCTGCCTGGGCGGCGACGACCAGAGCCTGCCCACCGAGACGCTGCGCCGGGTGACGGTGCCCTTCCTCTCGGTCTGCAGCAGCGGCACGCAGATGCCGGTGCTGCACGACTCGGCGCGCGTGCTCGCCGACGCGCTGCCGAACGCCCGGGCCGTCGAGCTCCCGGGTGACTTCCACCAGGTGCCGGCCCCGGTGCTGGCTCCGGTCCTCGCCGAGTTCTACCGCGCCTGAACCGCTGACGATCCGTTGGGTTCCCTTGAACGACAAGGGAACCCAACGGCATACGCA
>Ga0163162_10004003_pt1 | contig 14144 bp, 16 predicted proteins | sample S55metaG_FD_115310 | JGI IMG/M metagenome (GOLD analysis project Ga0163162, IMG submission 115310) | Switchgrass rhizosphere microbial communities from Kellogg Biological Station, Michigan, USA - S5-5 metaG | ecosystem: Host-associated > Plants > Roots > Rhizosphere > Soil | place: USA...
AAATGTTTACACCGTAACACCTGGCGCGGCACGTGTTATGCGATCGCACCCAGGGTCGGATAACACCAACACTAAACTCAAGGAGGAAATATGATTGTGAAGACGACGATTATTGGTATTGCCTGCTGCGCATTAGTTGCACCGCTGGCCTTCGGAAAAGACTCGCAAACGGTAACATTTGAAAAGGGAGTTACCGTGGCAGGAGCGGCACCGGTCACAACAGTTGAACGAGGCGAAGCGGCAAGCTACCAGCCTCCGAAAACTCTTGTGGTTCGCAATGAAGGGTCGGGCCTCTATGTTCTCGATGGTAAGGGGCATGTATTCGACAGCAAGGGTAACAGACTTCAAAGCCGGGTCAGGCCGGGCGCTCACGTCCAGGTCTACTTTGCTAACAATCGTGGTGTGCGGACGGTTGATCACGTTATCGTAGACTGAGGCAGCCTGGTCCGTGGTAGGTTAGGTATGCCGCAGGTCGTGCGAGACCTGCGGCTTTCCGACAGGCTAACTTTGCGAGATTTGGAACTAACTCGTTAGAGAGTTAGTTGCGGTAACATGTGTCATCCTCAATCCAAGCTGGTTCTGGTTGGGGGTGAATGCGTTGCCTTCGTTCGTTTTTTGATGTGCTCGAGATCCTGAGCGCCGTTGCACCGGTTTTCGCGCAACGAAGTCGCCCGCACGAGAAATTTTCGAAAAGTTTGAAGCTCTGACCGCTGAGCACAAGTCCCTGCGTTCTTGTTGATTGGAAAGACTCAAGCGGGAAATTTTAGGCAATTTCCCTAGGATTGCTGATTCGGCGCTTCGCGTCGGCGTCGCACGTGTGATATAATCTGTCTTTCCACGTCGAAAAAGTGAGCGCGTTTTAGCCCCCGCGTTTCGCATTATGCAGAACCATGATCAAAAATTCATCGATTTCATTTCAATGCTTGCGGGCCTCAAACTGGCCCTCGTTCCACCAGTGCAGAGTGGGCCTTGCGGTCAGCGCTTTCGCCTACCTCACGGTGGCTTCTTCGGCCGTTTGCGCCCAGCAATTCACCGAGGTTACTACTCAAGTTGGCTTTGTTAACGAGGCAAAAAAATCCTGGGGCAACCCAATCTGGGGCGACGTGAATAACGATGGCTTCCTTGATCTGATTGTGCCTACGCATGGACTGGCGGTATCTCATGGTCCTTTTGTCTATCTAAACAACGGCGGGACCAGCTTTACCGACAACCGAGACCCCTCAGGAATCAAGCGAGCGCCGGAACTTGAAAGTAGAGACTGGCACGGCTTGTCGTTTTTCGATTTCGACGGCGATGGCAAGCTCGACGTCTACATCTCCGAAGGCGCCAAGGGCAAGCAGGGTGGGATAATCAAGCGCGATCTGCTGTACCAGGGTCAGGGCGATGGAACTTTCAAATACATCAGTAACACCGCCGGGCTAGTGAGCTCGACAGACCGCGGGCGCTGTAGCTTCGCATTCGATTACGACAACGACGGCAAGCTGGATTTGTTTGTCAAGAATTACGGCAGCGTGAATCAGCTTTATAGGAACAACGGCGACGGCACATTTACAAATGTCGCTGCCGGCTCGGGACTCGACAAGGCAACGCAGGGACGAGATGTCGGGAGCATCTGTTCCTTCGCCGATTACGATAACGATGGCTTTATGGATGTCGCCTTTTCCGGAGATGGAACGGCAGACTCTCTTTATAGGAATCAGGGCGATGGGACCTTTGTCGATGTGTCAGCCGCCGCCGGAATGGGTCCAGGCACGAGTGGCAAGGGTCTTGCCTGGGGCGATTACGACAACGATGGGTTTGTCGATCTCTATGTAACGCGAGGAGCAGTCGGAACCGGCTCCTTCTCCAATACGCTTTATCATAATAACGGCAACGGCACGTTCAGTGACGTATCTGCGGCGGCCGGGGTCGCAGCTACGACAAACACTTGGAGCGCAGTTTGGGGTGACTACGATAACAATGGATTTCTCGACCTGTTTGTAACGAGCGCTGGCCCAAGCGCCACCGGGCCCGGCAATGCCAATTTTCTCTACTATAACAACGGCGACGGAACGTTTACGAACAAGGCGGCGGCGGAGGGAATCGAATTGCAGGACAATGTTTCGCTGCATAAGGGCAGCGCTTTCGTAGATTATGACAATGACGGCTTCCTTGATCTCACTCTTAAGGACGGCGTTGGAAACGAGCGAGAGGTCGGTCCGGGTTCGAGTGGCCTTCACCGACTGTTTAGGAATACCGCAACGCACGCGAACCAGAATCACTTTATCAAAGTCAATCTCCAAGGCGTACAATCGAATCTCCGTGGAATCGGAGCTCGCGTGTCGGTTACCTCGACTAACGGCTTTAGCTACCGCCAAAACACCGGCGGCGGGGGAGGCGATTACGCGTCCCAGGGCAGTCAGCCGCTCCACTTTGGTATCGGTTCGGCCGCCGTCGGAACCGTCGTAGTCACGTGGCCCAGTGGTGTCGTCGATACGTTGCCCTCTGTGCCGGACACCTCGAGTATCACGGTAATAGAAGGCAGTTCCCCGTAGCGATTCGGGATTGCCATTAGGTAGGCCGCAAAGCTTAGCCGAACGCTTGGGGGGACGTCACGGCGCTCGTCCCTCCGAAGACTATGTAACTGTCTTGTTACCGCAAACTGCTTGAGCAGCGGCCGATTCGAACAAAAGATCCAGTCATGAGATCTTTTCGTCAATTCAGTACGCCGCTCATTTGCCGGTCCAAATGGTTTCTTTTGCTTGCTTCGATTTTCCTTGGCTTTAACGCGTTAGGTGCCAGCGCTGCCTCGACCTACACAGTAGGGGCGCTCACTATCCCGAGACAGGCATTCTCAGGGCAGGCGAGCACGATCAACGACGCAGGTGTCTCCGCGGGATGGTACCAAACCAGCAGGGGATGGACGGCGGTAAGTTGGAGCGCTGACGGCGAGCTGACTCCGCTTGGGACGCTCTCCGGGTTTACAAACGCGCTGGCCAACGGCATTAATCAAACGGGCACCATCGTGGGGTTCGCTTTCTCAAGCGATTTTCTGACTTCGCGCGCGTTCATCTGGCGCTCTGATACTGGTATGCAGCCGCTGGCGGATCTTGGTGGGGATGCCAGCCTCGCGCAGGCGGTCAACGTTGACGGAACAGTGGCTGGTTGGGCCTACGATTCGGCCGGAATTCTTCACGCTGTCCAGTGGAGCGCGGCCGGAATCCTAACTGATCTTAATCCAGCTGGAGCTATTAGCGAGGCACTCGGTATCAACGATGCCGGCGATATTGTCGGTTGGGTATTCCCTGACGGTGGCGATGCATCGCATGCGCATCTGTGGAGACACGATGGCGTAGAGATCGACCTCGGGACGCTGGGAGGCCCGGGTAGCCAGGCTTTTGGTGTGAACAACAAACTCGCCATCGTAGGCGTCTCCGATCGAACTTCGCCGCGCCCTCCGGTTGCCTTTATCTGGAAGGCGGCCAATGGGATGCGTTCCCTCAACATGGGTGCGAACTCGCAAGCCTTCGCGATTAACGACCTCGGCCGTTCCGTCGGCTTGCGTGTCATCAATGGAGGCGTCCTAGGGTTAACTCTGTTTCACGGGTCATTGGAGGTGCTCCCAGACCTGGCGTCCGATAAGCCGCCGGCCTCCGGCCCAACATGGGTGAATCGTTGCGGAACAATCGTCGGCTCCTCCTCGAGTCCCGATCCCACAAACGGCAATCCGGTTCCAGCCATTTGGACAAACGCAACTTGTGACTAATTGGAGGGACGTGCGCCGTCACGTCCGTGTTTCTGGAACGCTATGCTTTGTAGGGCAAGCGTCTTGGCTTGCCAAGGACGCGACAGCGCTGGATCCTCCAACAGTGTGTTCAGGCCGCCGGTCGTCCCATCTATTTCTTTTTCGGAAGCTCCATGACTCCTTCACCAATGCACTGCCATTTCCCGTCACGCTCCATCCACGTATCAATCCACATGTAACTGCGGGTAAATTGTTTTCCGCTCTTGTCCGTTCCCTTCTCCGTTGTGGTGCCGCAGACGCTAGCCACGTTTGACCCATAGACATGGACATCCATGTTTTCGTTCGTCGACGAGCTCAAAGTGGAAGGGTCGCTTTTATACCCATCGAGAAGCTGGGACTTACTGACATGTTTTCCATCGGGATCAAATCCGGCAAAGTCATCGGCAATGAAATTGCCGAGCGTAGCGGTATCTTTGCTTACGATCGCCTTAACCCAGGCGTCTTCCATCTCTTTAAGTTTGGCCGAAACTGCGCTCGAGTCGGCGGCGCTTCCTTGAGAGTGAACTGCGGGCGCGATCGCTAAGGCGAAAAGTCCGGTTGCTAGAAGTGAGGCGAATATTTTCATAATGATCTTTCTGCAGGGTTTAGTTTGGATAGCTCCGGTCGGACTGGTGGGGCGAGAATAGCGCGCCCCGGGTCCGCTGCGCTATTTGTTGTGAGTTTTGCCGCGCGGCCGCCGAAGCGTCAAGCATAAATGAATGCGACCCTTGCGGTTGCCACTTCGGGGCAAGCGCTCGTTAACTGCGAGGTCCGGGAGGCCAGCGTCGCGGTTGAGGCGGGCAGGTGGAGGCTGCTTAGAAACACGGACGAGACGGCGCTCGTCCCTCCAGTCTCATGTCCGAAAATGTCTTCTTCGCGTCCTTTCGGCAACCATTCTCGTCGGCATTGTAGATACGTCATGAAACACCACCTCTTCCTCGCGTTTCGCAAAGTCAGTTTTTTATTCCTTATCCCACTCCATTTTGCCTTCGCGGCGGCGCCGTCACCCAATTGGCAACAACTAACTCCCAAACAGTCTCCTCCGGAGCGCTATTATCCTGCGATGGCTTACGATGCAGTCTCAGGAAAAGTGCTCCTTTTTGGCGGCTTTGGCGGCACGGATTATCTGAACGACACCTGGACTTTCGATGGGACGACTTGGAGTCGAATAGACACGCCAATCGCGCCTTCGGCCCGGGTGAATATGCAGATGGCATATGACCGGCGTTCTCACCGGATCGTTCTATTCGGCGGGTTTGATGGTGAGTTTCTTAACGATACATGGACTTGGGACGGCACTAACTCAACCTGGAGTCAGGCCGCTCCAAATCACTCGCCGCAACCGGTTAACGGCGCTGCGGTCTTTGCGGATCCGAAGGGTCGGGTTGATGTCTTTGGTGGATTTAATGGAATGATCTATCTCTCACAAATGTTCCAGTGGAATGGGAAGGACTGGCAGAAACTAACCCCTCCGACGCTTCCCTATGGGCGATCCGATGCAGGATTGGGAGTCGATACGCATTCAGGAAAGGTAGTGATCTTCGGTGGACTGAATGACACGGTGAATCCAACCAACACGTGGGTCTATGATGGTAGTAACTGGACGCTGGAAACGCCGAGGACGCAGCCGATCTGGCTTTACGGGTCGGCTGGTGTGTTCGATCCGAATCTGCATTCGGTGATCCTTTTCGGCGGCGGTAGCGGTGGCGTGCAACAAAACGCGACTTGGGCTTGGATTGGCTCGGATTGGAAACAAGTGTTCACGGCCCAATCGCCCTCACCGCGCGAAGGCGCCGGGATTGCCTGGGATGCGGTACTCGGCCACGTCATCCTGTTTGGCGGAGGCGATAACAATAATCTTTTCAGCGATACTTGGGAATTAAGTCCCTAGTCTCGGTTACCTGGAGACAAGCGTCGGCTGCCAGTTGCCGATCTTCGCAGTTCTTCCGCTCTACAACGGAGTGAGGGCGCCATCGCCTTCCCTGCGAGGAAACACGGACGAGACGGACCTCGTCTTTCCAAGTCTGGCAAACGGTTAACCCCCGCGAAAGGTCTCTTCTGTCCAAGCTGTGGTAGCGATCAGTCTGCCAAAAGTCGGCATCGCCGCGACTCCGCGCAGTCGCATCTGGCTTACTGTCCTTCTTGTGATGAGACCGTCGACGACGGCGACAATGAGCGACCGCGCACCTACAGAATTCGGGGTTGTACTCACTGCGGCGTGATGCTCGATGAAGATGGGTTGTAACGTCGGTTGTCTCAGGCCGATCCGATGAGATAGCGAACTACAGCCAGCAGGATAGCCGCGACGCCTAAGAGACCAAATCTGGAAATCTAAGCCGACGCCCCTGAAGAATAGAAGGGGATAGCACAAGCTCGAAAGGGTCCAAAGACTTCGGCCGATACGAATCAGAAGGGTATGAAGGAGAACATTATGAAGATAATTCCGATATTTGTTACAGCAATGGCGTTGCCGTTTATGGCGCTGGGTCAGGCGCCCGACCAACAACAAGGGATGCCACAAAACCAACCGAACGAGGAGAAAGCGCCGGTAAAAAAGAAAAAGGCGCATCCCGGCCAGCCAGACGAGGCAAGACCGCAGACCGGTACAACCATGCACCAAGATCAAGGCATGAAACATGGTAGTGGCACGGCTGCCCGGCCGGAAACCGGCTCAACGACCATGCACCAAGAGGCGAATGCGGAGAGTCGCACGACTGGCGTAAACAAGGCCCAAACAAGTTCGTCGACCAAAACCCAGACGAAAGTGGTGAACAAGGAAGAATTCAGGTCGACTCATACCGAAGTATTTTCGCTCGGGCAACACCCCAAAGAATTCTTCGTCCAGCGTTATGGGGCGAATCATTTCCGGTTAATCGGAAACACCTACTTCGTGTTTGTGGATGGCTGCTGGGTCGCGGTTGATGTTGTAGGCTTCACCTTTGTGGAGCGGATGATTTGCGAGGGTGATCCTGACTTTATCATAGTCTATTAGGTGGAAGCTGGACGATAGAAGGTAACGGACGGGCAAGTGGGCGGAATCGGGGCGTTATTCCTCGATTGCGCCCTGGATTTTGCGCAGATGCACGCGCAAGGTGTAGCTCGGGTCGCGGTCTCGCTCGGCCAGGTAACGCGGGAATTCCAGCTGCTCGCGCAGGGTTCTGCCACCTTTGATTGCTTCGGCTTGTTGTCGTTCGCGCTCTCGGATGACGCGCGCGGTGGCGAGAACCTCCTCGACGTGGTTCGCCCTAACGAACAAGCAACCGTCGTCGTCCGCAAAAACTATGTCGGTCGCTGCAACCTCGCAATCGCCGAACCGGGCGCGCTGCAGAGCAGTGGCTGTGCGCGGGTCGAGCCGTTGCGGCCCGGATGGGCAGGTGCCATAGCTAAAGATAGGGAATCCGATCTCGCGCAGCTCGGCCGTGTCGCGATGAAAACCCCAGACAATGATGCCGGCGAGGCCGCATCCTTTCGCTTCGAGGGCGGTAAGGTCTCCGATGCACCCTTCATCGGTGCGTCCGCCGTTGTCTATCACGAGAACGTCGCCGGGCTTGGCTTCTTGCATCGCTTCCAGGAAGACATCGACGCTTCCGAAATGAGTCACGGGCAGGGCGGGACCTCCCAGGTGTTGACCGACAAGCACGGGCCGAATCCCAGGCGGGGCGATCCGTAGCGGAATCTTCAAACGCAGGGAGGCGTCAGCGATCAAGGGCGTGGAGAGTTCGAAAGTCAAAGTGGAAGATGGAAGGTAGAAGGGGGAGAGAAAGCTGACAACTGACATTGCGAAGCTACAAGTTGAAGAAAAGCCGGATTAAGCGGGAAAGTGACCCGCCGTGTACCTCCCTAAATCACTCCGCTACCCAGAGGCGGAAGTTATCTATCTCGTAGTCGCCATACGCAGAACCGGTGCCTGCTCCAAAGCCAATTCCGCTAAAGGCGTAGTCAAGGTCGCCAATTTGGGTATCGAGGGTGGCTTCTCCATCGATTGTTATCCTGATTCTTCCTTCGGCAAAGGAAAGCTGGACCAAGTGCCAGGTGTTGGCGCCAATCCAGTCGAACTTTTGAGCGCCCAAAAAGGTGCAGACGTCATTTTGGATAAGAGCGCAATAGTCGGTTTGTGACGGGTCGCATCCCTGGATATAATTATCGAACTGGAGTCCATAGCCGGCCACCGAGGTCCCACTTGACAGTTCAAATCCCTTTTCGGCGCCGCTAGCAGGCGTTCCATAAGCGGCCTTGTTTTTGTAGAACATGAAGACGAATCCGTCGCCTCCATGTTGTAGCCCCCCAAGTCGGCCCGCCCGGTAGCGAAATTCTGCTCGCCAAGTGGTCGCGGTCAGCTCGTAGTTTGCGAAAACGGCTACACCTATGTTGAGCGCCGCACGAGTGAGATGAAATGCTTGATGGGCCGAGTCCCACACAGCTTCGTTACTGGTGTCACCAACATGACGATGGATGGTCCACTGGCCATTCGTGTTCGGGTCGGTCGAGAAGTCGTCGGAGAAGACGAGTGTCAGCGCTGGGGAGTCGGGATTCGCGCTAAGATTCTGGTCGGAGCTGATCGCGCGGGCTGCGGGCGCGCTGGCAAGCGACAAATATGCCAGGACAAGCGCAATGCAGCAACCGATTTCGCCCATGAGTTTGTAGCCAATGATATCGCGCACTTTCATCTGCTCGACGTCTTCGAGATCACTCCGCCACCCAGAGCCGGAAATTATCTATCTCGTAGGTGCCATATGCAGATCCGGTGCCAGCGCTAAACCCGATTCCGCTGAAGGAGTAGTCAGGGTCTTCAATCTGACTATCGGTGGTGGTTTCTCCATCGATGGTTATTCTGATTCCACCCTCGGCGAAAGCAACCTGGACCAGGTGCCAGTTATTATCGCCAATCCAGTCGAACTCAAGACCACCCAAGATTGTGCAGACATTATCCTTTATAATTGCGTAATAGTCGGTGGATGAGGGGTCGCATGTTTGTAAATAGTTATCAAATTGAAGGCCGTAGCCTCTTACGTCAGTCCCATTGGAAAGCTCAAATCCTTTCTGGTAGCCGGAAGCAGGTATTCCATAAGCCGCCTTATTCTTGTAGAACATAAAGACGAACCCATCTCCTCCCTGTTTCAGTCCTCCCAGGTTTCCTACCCGGTAACGGAACTCCGCTCTCCAAGTGGTTGCGGTCAGGTCGTAGTTTGCAAAAACAGCTACGCCTCGGCTCGTTGCGGGGCGAACTAGATCCCAGGCTTGTTTGGCTCCGTCCCAGGATGCTTCAGTATTAGGATCGTTGGCGTAACGATGGATGGTCCAGAGGCCATTTGTGTTCGGATTGGTTGAGAAATCGTCTGAGAAGACGAGCGTCAGTGGTGAAGCGTTGGGATCCGCTCCCGTGTCTCCTCCGGAATTGGCCGCGCCAACCGTAGGTGCGCCAACTATTAACAGATATGCCAGACTTAGAACGGCGCAGTAATCGAAACAGCGACGATTAGACGGAACTAATAAACATTTCGCGAATTTGACGACTTGGAACATGGTGACCTCCTTGAAGGAACAATTACAAACAGTGCGCGGAAATTTGACGAATCGCATCTGGTGAAGCGAGCGAGCCATGGCATCGATGAGGCGATGCCCACGGTCACTCCGCGACCCAGAGTCGGAAGTTATCTATCTCGTAAGTGCCATATGCATCACCGGTGCCGGCGCCGAAGCCAACTCCGCTGAAGGAGTAGTCAGGGTCGGCAATCTGAGTAGTGAAGGTGACTACTCCATCGATGGATATCTTGACTCTGCCTTCGGCAAACGCCAACTGAACCAGGTGCCAGTCGCTCTGACCGGTCCAATCGGAGGCGCGACCACCCAAAAATGTGCAGACATCATCCTGGATGAGGCAATAATAATCAGTGCGTGGTGGATCGCATGGATCGAATTCTTGGATATAGTTATCAAACTGGAGGCCGTAGCCCTTTACACCTAGATAGTTGACTTCAAATCCTTTGGCGGCTCCCGGACTAGGTATTCCATAAGAGGCCTCGTTTTTGTAGAACATGAAAACGAAGCCATCCCCTCCATTCTGCAAGCCTCCAAGGCCGGTCACTCGGTAACGAAATTCTGCTCTCCAAGTGGTCGCGGTCAATTCGTAGTTCGCGAAAACCGCCGCGCCTCGGCCCGTCGCGGAACGAGTGAGATCCCACGATTGCTTAGCCGAATCCCAGGCGGCTTCATTATTAGGATCGCCGTTAGTACGATGGATGGTCCACTGGCCGCTTGTGTTCGGGTCGGTTGAGAAGTCGTCAGAGAAGACGAGAGTTAGTGGTGACGCATCAGGACTCGCTTGGGTATAATCATTGGAAACGTTCGCTCTGGACGGAAGCGCTGCGAGAAGTGACACATACGCCAGAATGAGGGTGGCGCAATAACCGAAACGATTACGATTGGCTTGGATTAACAAGAGCTTCGTAAATTGCATTCTGGGAGCGGTGGCTTTGAACATGAGGACCTCCTTGGGCAGCCGATTCCACGTCGACCGCCGAAAAATGTCAAGCCGAATCGTCTGGCTTCGACGCCGTGAAGAAGCGCGACGCTTCAGATTTGATAAAGGGGAGCCGGCGCTAACCTACAGAAAAAACAAACCGCCGCTCCGGCGAGACCGGAACGGCGGTCGCGAGAATGTAGTTGCTAAGTTATTTAAGGGTGATTTCGCGCATCAGTTTGTTGCCCATGATATCGCGGACTTCCATCCGCTTGACCGCTCCCTGGCGTTGCGCATCGAGGCTGCCCTGAACCTTCTTATCGATCGGGTCAAGCTTGTCGCGCCGGCCATCAAGCGCGGCCATGTTTGGGAATTGCTGCATGAGCAGGATATTAAAATCCTGTGGCGTAGAGGTGTCTCCGATTAGGATCTTATAATCGCTGATGATACCTGCCTTCTTGGCTTCTTCATTCGCCGCCTTGAACGTCTTGGCGATCATTTTGAGGTAATCATCGTCCATTCCTGGCTTGGTCTTAACCATGGTGATGGTCCAGATAGGACCTTCGGTGTAGGGCGCATCGCTTTGCGCGGGGGCGAGGGTCGCGGATCCGAGAATCAATGCGGCCGTGGCGGCTGTCAGTAGTTTCGTTCTCATTTTTCGGTTTCTTTCCTAGTTTACTTTTCGATTAGCTCACAACGAGCTCTCTTTGAACTGGTTCTAATGCCAGATCATGGGAGAAGCTCAGCGTGAGAGGGTTGGCCAGTTCTCTGCAAGCAAAATCTGCGGCAACGAGGTTGCGTAGCGATTGCAAGAAAATAGAAGCGCAGAATATCAGTGCGGACGACAGCGGTAGCTGGCCCGATTCTTCAGTTGTGAGACGGCTTTTGTTTTTGCTGGCGGCGGCTGCGCTTTGTGTTGGCACGATTCGCGCGGATGAAACTGTGCGCGAGTTGCAGGTCCGGCTACAGAAGGCCGGCTTCTATCACGCCGAAGCAAATGGGAAATACGACGGTGAGACTTCTGTCGCGGTGACCCGGTATCAGATTCGCAATGGTCTGCCGATCTCGGGCAAGATGGATGCTGCGACCTTGAACGCGCTCCGCATCCCCGCGCCAACGAGCTTCACCGCGACTGAGCCTCCACCAGCAGCAGGCGTCTGGCGGCGGTTGCGCAATGGCGACATGCAGTTTGTGAAAAAGGCGAATCCGGGTGACGTAGCGACTCGGAAGCCTCCGACTCCTACGCCCGGACGCGTGGTCGATTCTTCCCTCGCGGTCAAGCCTAACGAGAGACCAACGCTCGCACCACATGCGCCGCCACCTCGTTTGGCGGAGGACATGTCACCTTCGCAATCGATCAAGCCAGAGGGGCGGACTGCGTCAAACCCGGATCAGTCCTACGATCCCGAGCGTCTGCGCGATTATGTGGCCGCGTTTGTCCTCGCGGGATTGGATCCGGAGATCGGCGCCGAAGCCGAGTTTTTTGCCGGCCGCGTCGATTATTTTGGCCAGCCGAACGTTACGCGCGACAAAATCCGGAGAGACCTCCTTCGCTATAATAAGCGCTGGCCGCAACGCCAATTCCGCCTCGCAGGTGAGGTGGAGACCGTGCCTCAGCCCGATGGAACTATTCGAGTAGCTTTTCCGCTGAGATATGATCTTCGCAACGGATCGAAATCCGCTTCGGGCACGGTGAGGAAAACAATTATCCTGCGCAAGACTAGCGATAGCGACTTGGAAATCGTAAAAGTGTCGGAGCTGTGACCTAGCGCACGCCGAAGTATTACGGACGAGCCAGTCTTTTCGTGATGCGACAATTGTCCAGACCTAGGTCCCAGATACCAAAGGGATAGGCGAAGCCGGGTTTTCCCAACTCCACACCGAGCGTTTCGACATCTTGCATCAACGCCTGCCAATCGGCGTCGGTGCCTGGTTTGCCGTTGCCTTTTGTGACAACCCAACCCGCAGGGATAGTAGGGGAGGCGGCGTTGACGGGGAACTTGTAAGTATGCCATCCATCGGGAAGCTTTGAGATGTCTCTTCCAACATAATAGGCATCAACACCTTTGCTGAAATCGCCAGTGCCCAAGGTAGTGTTGAGATCAAGGGTGACGGCGCGGTCGGGAACTTGAACTCCGCTGAAAATATTAACATCGAAGGCTAGTGTGCCGACCTGTTTCGCCGCGTAGTTACCAAGAAAGTAGGTATCCTCGGTGTTCAGTGGAACGTACCAGGTAGGAACTGCGGCGTCTGCGGTGGCGTGAAGGTAGGCACCCGGATTTCCGCCATCGGGCTCGATCGTGGGTGGGTTGGTCGTCAGGTGCCAGTCGCCGTTGTTGCTCCCATTTTCGAAGGTTTCCACAAACCCGGCGCACACCGTGGTGATGGACACAAGAAGAAGACTAAAAAAGATCGAGCCTGACAGGATGAAAGCAGAAAAGGAGCGATGATGCATGGAAAAATGACTATGCGGTAACAAAGAATGTCAAGACAAGGTGGAAGGAAAAAGGAAGAGGGAAGAAATGAAATCCGTGCCGCTCGGGCTGACCTTCGCAGCACCTTCCTGCAAAAAGAAAGCCGCCAAGTATCTAACTTGGCGGCTTTTAATTGTCAGTTACGTGACTTTATATCCCAAGCGAATCGAGCGTAGGCTGATCAATCGCGGCCGTGGTGTAAAGTCCGTGGTCGGTTTGATACCCAGTCAACGCTTCGCGCGTTAACGGGCCGAGTAATCCATCGACTTCACCTCTGTAATAACCCATTTGCTGCAGTGCGGCCTGCACGTCGGCGATGATTTGATCGGGCGGCACGGCTTCCCGGCCCGCATAGATCGGCCCATCGTAGACGTAATATTGCGCTGAAGGTTCATATCCCCAGGCCGGGTACCAGTAGCCTCCGTTAAAGTAATAGTACCCTCCGCCGATCAACTCAATGCGATTGTAGTTTGAGGTATACCAAGCTCTATCGTGATAAGCCGGCCGATAAGACCGAAAGGCAACGTATTGCTGACCTTGCCAATTCTGGCTTCCGGTAATGGTGTGATTTTGATTGAATGTGACAGCCGGAACCTGCTGTGGCTTCGCCTGCGCGTGGAAGTTGCTGTGTTCAGCCTTGATGGTCGTTATGTCCGCCTTGCTGGTCTGGGCTGTCTTAACACTATTTGTCTGCGACTTCGACTGATTCATCTGAGATGCGGTCTCAGTCTGGGTGGCTTGAGCGTTCGCCTTTGGGCGACCTGACGTGGTTACGTTCGCGTTCTCATTTGTGTTTGACCTTTCACGCGCTGAATGGCCCTTCCGTTGACGTTCTGCTTGGGCATCGGCATTACCGTTACCAGACTGCGTATCAGCTGCGGGCGTCTCCACGCTAGGCTGACGATTCCCACCACTTTCTGCGTTGGCGTTGGTATCAGAGCGTGCGTTCCGTTGCTCAGCTCGCTCTTGTGCCTTCATCCCGCGGTTCTGCCGGGCGCCCTGCTCGTCCGTTGTTGTGGTCGGAGCTGCACCTTCGTGGTTCTCGTTCGTGTTGCTTTCAGAGCGGGCGTTGCGCCTTTCAGCTCGTTGCTCTTGTCTCATCCCGCGATTTTGTCTCGCGGCGGGCCGCTCGTCCTGCGTTCTAGCCGGCGCTGCCGCTTCCTGAGGGGCCTGAGTTTGCCCGTGCTGTTTTTTCTTCGGCGCGGGCGAATTGTCGTCCTGCTGAGCCATCGCACCGGCAACAAGCGCCAGCGAACAACTCATAAGTAGCGTGATTAACTTTTTCATATAACTCCTTTGTCGGATTTCGTTGTCTTTCCATTCACATTATCTGACCGCCGCCGAGAGATTGCTCGCGTCAGACTGTGACCATTGCCTATGATGATTCGAACGGGGAGTTGGGCCTGGTTGCCTGATTGTGCAAAAAAGCCGGAAGCTGCTACGCAAC
>Ga0163162_10004004_pt1 | contig 14139 bp, 11 predicted proteins | sample S55metaG_FD_115310 | JGI IMG/M metagenome (GOLD analysis project Ga0163162, IMG submission 115310) | Switchgrass rhizosphere microbial communities from Kellogg Biological Station, Michigan, USA - S5-5 metaG | ecosystem: Host-associated > Plants > Roots > Rhizosphere > Soil | place: USA...
ATGGACGGGCGTTACCTGTTCAGTAATATCATCCCGGTAGACCGATCCGTATCCGCCGTCAGTATAAAGGTAACGCCCAATCCTGCCGCGGGATCAGCCATGCTTAGTTTTACGAGTGATCGCAATGCCGGCGTGTCCGTGCGCCTGATCGATCTTACAGGTAATTCCGTTTGGAACAGGCAATACCAGGCCGGGCGGGGGATCAACACGCTGCAGCTCGACCACCTGGAGAAACTACCCAATGGCCTTTATATATTGCAGCTGTATAATGGCGAAAATTATGAAAAGGTAAAAATGCTTATCCGTCACTAGCTAAATGTCAAATTATTGTTTAAACTTTGTTACCATAGTATAATATCATGTCGCATCGCTTAAGATTTGTATTGCTCGTTCTTGGCCTACTTCAGTTCCTTCCATCAACAGAGCAAACAAACCTCCCTGCGTACAGCGTCATCAATTACAACAGCGACAACGCCCTTCCTCAAAACAGCATCAATGATATGGCCTTCGACAGGAACGGCTTTCTCTGGCTGGCTACCGAAATGGGGCTTGTCCGTTTTGACGGCAGGAATTTCCGGGAGTACAATATGGAAAATTCTCCTGCCTTACCATCCAACAGGTGTTCCCTCATCAGCCTGGAAGAGGGGACCGGGAGGATCCTCTTCGAGACCTGGTTTGGCAGCCATCGGATCCTGACGGTGACCCACGATTACCAGTTGAAGGAGGATAGCGTTCTTTCCGCCAACCCCTATCAACACAACCGAAGTGATGGCCGGCTGTTCTCTTATGCCAGGATCTATGAAAAATGGGCCGCCGGCAGTAAGCTTTCTCCCTTCAGGGAGCTGCTCGATCATCTGCAGGAGAATGGCGATGTGGTGAAAGTCAGTGAAAGGCAAGCCTACGTAAGAAAGGATTCGAGCTACTATTACCTGGATGACAATACTGCCGGCATCCATCTTCTCCCTGATATTACCGGTCATGTCCTTAAGATCCAATTCATGGTGGGAGATGTCTATATTTTTGTTGACAGGCAGAACCGCCTGTTTGCGTATAAAGAAGGACGCCTGCAAAAAGAGATAATGCCCAGTGTCCGGCTCCGGGAATTCCTTCGCCACACCGAGGTAGAGGGACCCTATCTCACGCAGGCTAATTTGATTTCCCTTCGGGATACCAGCCATACCTTCCTTGTTAACACGGGGAATATCCTGCTACTGGAGTTACGGGACGGCCGGCTGAATTTCGAGACGGTGGCTGCCCATACTTCCATTAAAGACATCAGCTGCCTGATCTACGACGAGCGTTACAGGATCTTATATGTGGGCACGACCACCAGTGGATTGTACCTTCTAAAAAAACATGATTTTCACCAGAACGCTTTTACCAGCTGGAACTATCAGATCAATAGCCTTTATGCCCAGATGGAGCTGCCCGATGGCAGGATCCTGACCTCCTCCGGCATCCTGAGACCGTATGGAGTGAATGTTCCTACGCCGGGTATATACGATCGTCCGGCATTTCTACGGTCCTGGGACGGCTTCATTTGGTATTCATCCTACGGCTTTTTAAGAAAGACCGACACCGGACTGCATACTGCCCTCACCATTGCCCCCATTGACGGCTGGCTTTCCTCGATTGTCGAGGCAGGTAATAAAGATATCCTCTGCAGCAGCCCTCATAAATTATTTCGCGTCCGGGGAAAGGATACCGCCACTTTACTGGATCATCCGGCATTGCTGGAGAATGCCGACATACTGGTGATCCGTGAGATCTATCCCCATGTCCTATGGGTCGGGACTGCATCCGGATTGTTTTCGTATGACCTGTCCCGTGGGACCCTCAGCCGTCTGCCGGGGTTGGAGAAAGCTGCCGTGAGGACCATTTGCAAAGTCAGGGACGGGAGTGTGTGGATCGGTACTTATGGGCAGGGGTTTTATAAGTATGAGCGGGGAAGTTTTATCAAAATGCCGATGGATCCGGGGAACAACCTGGCCAACGTCCATTGCTTTATGGAAGACAAACAGGGGTATTTCTGGCTGCCTACGAACAAGGGCCTTTTCAGGGTGGCAAAAGAAGAGCTGGACAACTATGCAGCCGGCAATAAGGAGAACGTGTTCTATTATTATTTCGACAAATCCTCGGGATTCGCCAGCAATGAATTCAATGGGGGGTGCACTCCCTGCGGGATCGTCACCAGGGACGGCCGTTTCTCCCTGCCTTCACTGGACGGGTTGATCCAATTCGATCCGGACAGCATCGCTATTGCGCCGCCCGAACACCCTATCTTCATAGATCATATCATGGACGATAAGAAGGTGTCGCCCGGTGATCATTTCGAGCAGGACCAGGGCGCCGGTCCGTTGGTGTTTGCTGTGTCTTCCCCTTATTTTGGCAACGCGGCGAACCTGCACCTGGAATATTCCATACCGGAGCTGGACAACAAATGGCGCCCGGTGAATGATAATGAAAGACTGGTACTGACAGGGTTGCATAAGGGCCGGTATACCCTCACGGTCCGGAAGCAGGACAGCTACGCACAATACAGCTACAAGACGGTGAGCTGGACCATCCACCCTTTCTGGTATGAGACCCTCTGGTTCCGGCTCCTTGCCGCCGTCGTGGCCATCAGCATCCTCCCCTTTATTTTCTGGCTGCGGTATACCCGCCAGGTACGACGGGCGGAGCGGCTCGAACAAAAAGTAGCCGACAGGACACAGGCGCTGTCTGAAAGCAACCGGGTAAAAGAAAAAATGATCGCTATTATCCTGCATGATCTGCGCTCGCCGCTCCGCTTCCTCCATATGCTGGCCGTTCATATTTTTGAAAATCATCAAAAGGTCACTGGTCCTGAGCTGAGTGAGATGTTGCTGAAGTTCCGGACTGCGACGTATGACCTCTATGAATTTGCGCAGGATTTCGTCGTCTGGACGAATGCGCAGAAAGAGGGATTTGTCGTACGGCAGGAAAGAATAGTCCTGCGTGAGATCGTGGAAGAGATCGTCTCCCTGTATGAACCGGGCGCGGATATCCGTAACAATGTCGTGCTTAACCTGATCCCCCCGGCTATTACGCTGGTGTCCGACACCCATATATTAAAGCTGCTCATCCGCAATCTGACGGACAATGCCAATAAATACACGATCGACGGAGAAATAAGGATCGATGCGGTGCAGGATGCCGCCACCCTCCGTATCTTCATAACCGACACCGGCAGAAGCATGGAAAAAGACCTGATAGCCGACATCCTTAACAATACCTATCAGACGAACAGCGACAACCATGGCTTTGGCTATAAGATCATCCTGGAATTATTGGCCCGGATCCAGGGGAAACTGGATATAGATACGCCGGGTGACAAGGGCAACCGGATAACCCTTCTTTTCAGCACCGCCGCTGCAAATGCCTGAACACGTCATCCAGTAAATTATATTGCCTGGAATGAAGCTTGGCCTGAAAAGCTCCTTTGGAAAATATGTGGAAGAAATCGGTCGGCACCCGCAATGCTTTATAATCAGTAGATGTTATCAGGATCGTTCTGCCCATTTGCTTTAGCGGAAGGATTATTTTGTAGAAGCGGACAGCCGCCGTTATATCCGCGGGATCAAATATGTCATCGAACAGGTACACCAGTTTCCTGCGGCACGGCTGGAGGGGAAGTTGCTTTTCAAGACCCTGCCCGGGCAGGTCGGCCCTGTTATAATAGGCCACTTCCGTGTGATCCAACTGCTCTCCATTATACCTGATGGTCCCTGAGATAAGCGGGATGTTCCCTGTCAGCAGCTGTAAAAGACCGGTGTTGACGGTGTCTGTCTCATTCCAGATGCCGTGTATCAGGCCCGCCTCGAATGAATTATTCAGATTCGTGAATGATATTCCATCACTGTTCAGGGAAGATAAATTCTCTAGCGCCATCATAGAAACAAGGATCTGGGGTAGTACAAAGGTGGGATATTAAAAGCGGCTGGGACATAGTATTATGTGGGTTTTCGGGCATATTCTCACACAGGAGGCCGCTAGTAATAGTTGGATCGGCAATAAGCGTTTTCGTATAGACCGGCCAGGGAATACCAGAAAAACCTTCTTTTGCGTATACGTTAGATTAGTGAAATCAGTTATATTTATAGTACAACCGTCAGTTAAACAATTCCCTTTATCTTTTTGTCAATATGCCCTTATAGCTTTATGAAAAAATTCTTAATCGTAGATGACCACTTTATTGTAAGGACCGGGCTCTGCTTCCTTATAAGAGAAGAATTCACGGAAGTGGAAATAGATGAATGCAGGGATGGCGACAGCGCCTGGAAGAAAATACAAGCCGGCGCATACGATCTGGTGATCCTGGATATATCCATGCCTTCCACCGACACTTTCAGCCTGTTGAAAAAGATCTTTGTGCTGCGGCCGGCTCAGAAGATCCTGATCCTGACCATGAGCAGTGAAGATGTATATGCAAAAAAATACCTGCATCTGGGCGTGAAAGGGTTCATTAACAAGGAGGCCGGACCAGCCGAGATCCGTAAAGCCATGGTAAACGTCCTGAACAACAGAAGGTACCTGAGCTCGAAGATGACGGACAGCATGACCACGGAGATCCTTGAAGGAAAGACGCAAAACCCGTTCGAGACCTTGTCCCCCAGGGAACTGGAGATCATGAACCACCTGATCGAGGGGAAAAATGTTTCTGAAATTGCCCATATTCTGTCCGTGCATATTTCAACCATCAGTACGCATAAGGCGAACATCATGCATAAGCTGGGCGTTTCCAACATCATTGAACTGAGTAAAATGATACAGATGTTCTGATCCAGGCTATTGTGTCATTGCATCCGTTGGGTAATTTTAACGTTTGCATCTGCTGTAATTGGATATTTTTACAGGGCAGAAAACAGCTTGTTTTATGGAAGATCTAAAGATCGCCACCGCTCAATTCGAGAACCGCAGCGGTGATAAGGAATACAACCTCGACAGGATAGAAGCGCTTGCCGAAAGGGCTGTGGCCATGGGTGCGCAGGTAGTCGCCTTTCATGAGTGCAGCATCACAGGTTATAGTTACGTCCGTCATTTGTCCAGGGAAGCGCTGTGGGACCTGTCCGAGCCGATCCCGGATGGCCCCAGTATCCGGCGCCTGACAGCCATTGCCCGGGCTTTGGATATCGCTGTGCTGGCGGGCCTGTTCGAGCAGGGCGCCGATGGGAGGATCTACAAAGCCTATGTCTGCGTGGATAAGAACGGACTGGTGGGCAAGTTCGGCGAGATCCATCCTTTTATCAATCCGCATATTACGCCGGGCAACGCGTACGTGGGACTCGATCTGTATGGATGGAAATGCGGCGTCCTCATCTGCTACGACAACAATATCATCGAGAATGTGCGGGCTACCACCTTATTGGGCGCGGATGTCATCTTCATGCCGCATGTCACGATGTGTACGCCTTCCACCCGGCCGGGCGCGGGCTTTGTCGATCCGGCATTGTGGGAGAACAGGGAAGCGGACCCCACTTCGCTGCGGCAGGAATTCGACGGGCTGAAAGGACGTGCCTGGCTGATGAAATGGCTGCCGGCCAGGGCCTATGACAACGGCATCTATGCCGTCTTCTCCAACCCCATCGGCATGGATGACGATCAGCTGAAGAACGGCTGTTCCATGATCCTGGACCCCTACGGCGATATTATTGCGGAATGCCGTACCCTGGGGGATGACCTTGTCGTGGCGACGCTGACACCCGATAAGCTCCTGAAGTCGGGCGGCCACCGGTATAAGATGGCCCGTAAGCCGGAGCTGTACAGCGAGATCATCGGGCAGCCGAATGAATCGAGGCAGAAGGTGGTGTGGATGAAATAGTTATTTACTGCGGCCAGGGTTCATTGGAGGAGCGTCGGATTTTTCTTAACTTACTTACTGTTAAGCAGACGTCAACCATTAAACCTATCTTATCCATGACCAGTCTCGATTCATTACTCGACGAAGTAAGCCTGTTGTCCCGGGACGGCAGGTACCAGGAAATGTTAACACTCTTGAACGATGCCATCCGCGGTGACAGCAGCCATGCGGAATTATATTTCTACCGCGCCATCGCATGGTCCTCGGATAAAGCATATGACAAGGCTATCGACGATTTTACAACGGCCATCGCCTTGCAGCCGGATCTTTTCCGGGCCTACCAGAACCGGGGCATCACCTGGGCCCTTATCAAAAAATATGACCAGGCCATCGATGATTTCACAAAGGTGATCGCGTTGAGGCCCGATTATGGCTCGGCGTACCACCATATGGGTCATGCCTGGAGGGATAAAAAAGTGTATGACAAAGCCATTGCCTGGTACAATAAGGCCGTTGAACTGAAGCCGGCGGACCCCCAGGTTTATCTCGACCGGGGAGCGGCGTGGGATGCCAGGGGAGAATACGGCAATGCCATCGAAGATTATGATATAGCCATCGCATTACGTCCGGATCATGCGTCGTCCTACACGGACAGGGGCAATGCGCTGTACAGGAGAAAAGAATACGATAAAGCCATAGAGAACTATAAGAGGGCCATCGAAATAAGACCTCACAACGGAAGGGCGTTCTTTGGCCTGGGACGGGTATATGAGGCCCTGAAAGAGCCTGACCGGGCATCCATCCACTACAAGCGTGCGTTCTATCTCGGATTCGACAACACCAGGATGATCGATGTGTTCAAGGACAGATTCCCTGCGCCCTATATTGTCAAAAGTATTGCGGCCGGCTACGCTGAAAATAATGATGCGGAAGTAAACTTTTCCGTTGTTGTATGGCTCTTGTCCACCTGCAGGACATGGGATGATGTGCTGGATCATCTGCGCACGGGCGGGTACCCCGGGACGCATCCGGAAAAATACAACAGCCTGGAGGCGATCGTCAATTATCATATGGGCAATTCCATATCGGCTTACAGGATCTTCGATACGCAATTCGATTCGGAGGAGCATCCCTATCCCCTGACCTTAAGAGATCAATACTACCTGGTGCTGTCCGCGGCTGATTTCAAGGAGCCTGACAACGGCCTGGCCTATGCCCTCGAGCAGGCCAGAAAGGAGGATGGCAGTGATCCTGTCAGCGCGTATTACGCCGGTTGGTTATTTTTACTGTCCAATGACCTGAAAAGCGCTTTAGGGTGTTTTGAAACGTGCGGGAATTTTTTGCCGGCTTTGTATGGGAAGATAGCAGTATATAATTTGCAGGACGACGACGCCGGATTGCTGCGGACGGCTGAAAAGATCGCAGCGGCGGAGGCGGCTGCTGAGGAGGGGATGCGTTTTTTAGACGGGATCAGGCCGCTGGCGGTCCCGGCGGAAATGCCTTTCGGGGAAATGTTCCGGGCCATCATGCACCTTGTTCATTATTACGAATTGACGGAAGAGATAGCTGCCGTCCGGCGGCTGTTAAACAGGCCGTCCGGCTTTCAGCACCTGGAATTTAGTGCGCTGTTGGAATGGAGCCCTTCAGTTGTGTAAGATCAGCTCCTCGATGTTGCCGTAATTTTCGTAGCTGGAGGTGATCACCCTGTCACCGGGGGAGAGACCCTGTAACACCTGATAATAGTCCGTGCTCATCATGCCCAGCTGGATATTTACTTTGTATGCCTTTTTGCCGTCCGCACTGACCTTAAAGATCCAATTACCCCCCGTCTGCTGAAAAAAACCACCTCTGGGGACCAGGATAGCAGTGGTCTCATCGCTCAGCGCCAGCGTGATCTGCAGCGATTGCCCGCGCCGAAGGCCTTTCGGCGCCCGTCCGACAAATTGCATGTCCACCTGGAAGTGCCCCTGGGTGATCTGGGTAAATACTTTCGTGATCTTAAGGTTGTAAGTCGTGTCCCGGTCGGTATAGGTGCCCGTGAGTCCCGGGAAGATCCTCGGACTATAATGGTCATCCACATCCATCAGGCTTACTTTAAAGCTGCCCATGACATCAATCTGCCCAAAACGATCACCTTCTTTCTTTGTCTGCCCTATTTCCGCATCCAGCGAGGTGAGCTGCCCGCCCACCGGGGACCGGACGATCAGATCGCTCACCCTTTCCCTTAACAGGTCCAATGCCCTTTGCGAACCCTTATATGATTGTTTGATCTGCTCCAGCTGCCTGAGATTGGAGGTGGAGTCCTGGTTCATGATCTGGTCATTTATCTTCTTTTTCTTCAGGTAATAGAAATAATCATGTTCCGCCTTTTTAAATTCCTGGGACCCGATGACCTTTTTTTCAAAGAGATGTTTGTCCAGCAGATAAACGCGTTCAGCATCGCTGAGGGCACTCTCCACATCCGTCAGGTTATTAAGCTTGGAGCTTGTATTTTGTTCTGCCGCAATGCGTGAGATCTGGATCTGGGTGAGCAGATCATAAACATTGGTCTGTTGTGTAACCAGGCTCAATTCCAGCGCTTTATTGGACAGCCTTATGATGGGGTCGCCTTTTTTCAAAACAACGCCCTCTTCGACATATTTATCTTCCACCCTTCCACCTTCGGTGGCATCCAGGTAGAAGCTCTGCACCGGCTGAGCGATACCGTTTTGGGGAATGGTCTCCCGGAAAGGGCCTTTGGTGACGGTGCTGATGGTCAGCCGCTCCGTCTCCACTCTCAATTTTGACTTTCCGGCGGTGGCATAATAGCTGCCGCCGATGAGCGCGATAAGGGCGGCAATGCCTGCGTAAGTCAGGATCCGCCTTTTTGTCCATCTCTTTTTTTTAAGGATGATATCCATATGATTTGTTGCTTACATAAACGTCCGGTAACGATATCTTATAAAGAAAGTATGCGCTGAGCAGGTCGTTGGTTTTTGTTCGACCTCCCTATGCTGTGCCGTCGGAGTGGGGTCTTTTACGATACTGACCTTAAATGAGAACAGCAGCAATAGCAATGCGATCAGTGGCAGCGCCAGGAATTTCCTCGCATGTCTGTACGGGATATTTTTGGAGGCCGCAACCATATGTAACCTTCTGAGCACGGGCGAACGGAAAAAGTAGTGAGAGGGGTCAAGGTATCTTCCATTGTCGTGAGACTGGAGCAGCATCAGGGCAAATGATCCGGTGTCCCCCTCTTCGATACAGGCGGCATCTGCCATAAACTCATGCACCATATTCAACTCCTTTTGGATCAGCCAATAGAACGGATTCATCCAGCAAATACAGGCTGCTATTTGTATGAATAGCTTATCATAGCTGTGTTTTTGCCTGATATGCGTCATTTCATGGATAAAGATCTTTCCACCCTGCTCGTCGCTTGTGGACATGCCGTCCTTCCAGAATAAATTGTTGAGAAAGGAAAATGGCGCTGCCTCATGACTGGTCTCGATAAAATGAACATGCCCGACCTGCACGTATCCGTCCTTTTTTTTCATCTTGTATACCCAGGTAATTTTAGAGAGCATGATCACCAATAGAATAAAGCCTATTCCGCCTATGCTCCAAAAGAAGATATAGCTTGTCGTAAAAGAAAAACCGGGTTGCGCTGCGGCCGGCGCGTTGATCATGGATACAAGACCATGCAATGCCACGCTGTCTGCCTTTTCAATAGCATACAAATTGAAATGTACAAAGGGCAGGATCAGGCTGACTGCTACAGCCGCCAGCAGATAGCATCTGTTATAGACGTGGAGCCGCTTATTGCGCAATGCCAGCAGGTACCAGGCATACAAGATGCCGCTGGCCACGATGGATTTGATCATATAGGCAATAAGGGCCGCCATATCACTTCTTATTTTTCTTCAATTGCTGCAACAGGACTTCCAGCTCCCTGACGGATAATTTCTTTTCATCCACCAAAAAAGAGATGACATCGGGGAAGGATCCTTCAAAATAGCCTTTGGCGACATTGACCAGGGCGGATTTGGAATATTCTTCTTTTTTCAGGACGGGATGATACCGATGGATCCTTCCGATGTTCTCAATTTTCACAAAACCCTTGTCGACCATGGTTTTAAGGATGGTTGCCACCGTGTTCTTATGCGGTTGAGGGGATGGCATATTGTCAACGATCTCCATCAATAAGCCATTTCCCATCTTCCATAATACTTTCATTACCTGCTCTTCCGCCTTTGTAAGGGATCTCATTAAACTATGTTTGTAGTTTAAAAGTAAAACTATTTTTATAGTTTAACAAAATAAAACGGGATATTTTTTTTATAAGGCGATGAGGTGCAATTATACCGGGTATTGGATCGTTTGTCCGTATAATCGACGCAGTTATAAATTACTCCCTCCGGACCTTGCATATAAGGGGAAATATCGCTTATTTTATACCCCATTTAACCTTAACAAATTGAAAACCATGTTTCGGACCTCTTTATCCACCCTATTCTTTGCAGCCCTGTTAATCTTCACAGGATGCAAAAAAGAACAGGTGGATCTCAAACCACCCATCGTTGAGGCTGGTAGATCTCAAACAATAACATTGCCCGATTCGGCTGTTCTTACAGGTTCCGCCAAGGCTGTTGATTCCGGCGGCCATATTGTGGCTTATTTATGGAGCCAGGTTTCAGGACCTGATGCAACTATTATTATCAATCCCGGCTCGCCTTCCACGGTTGTTAGATTCGGTGTAGAAGGAACTTATGTATTTCAGCTGGAAGCCACCGATGATCATGGCAACACCGGGGTAGATACTGTGAGTGTAATTGTTAATGCCTCAATAGCAGAGCCTACCACCCTTATTCTGCAGCCTGCCAATAATCCGGATGAGTATAATGTGATAATTTATAATGGGAGTGATGCAAGTACCGTAGCCGGACCGGATATTCCAATTGAAGCATGGACCATTAACAGCGTGCCAATTACCATAAGGAACCTGATGAAATTTGATCTAAGCAGCATTCCTTCCACTGCGACCATCGTAAGCGCCAGCTTGTATCTATACTCTTATCCGCCGCCTACACTCAACGGTAATATTCAGGATCCCAATTTTGGAAGCGATAACACGATGCTGGTACAACGGGTGAGCTCCAACTGGTCGCCGACCGACCCGAATAAAACCACCTGGTTTAATCAGCCGTCTTCCGATACCACCCATCAGGTGATTGCACCAGGTACCGCCCAATCTCAACTTGACCTTAATCTTAATGTAACGGCTATAGTAAGGACAATGGTAATTAGTAATGCGAACTATGGATTCCTGTTGAAGCTGCAAAATGAAGTGACCTATACCAGCCGCATATTTGTAGCGAGCCATAATTCTACTTATACAACCAAATATCCCAAATTGGTGGTGACGTACCAGTAAATGACAACTAATTTGTATACAGTTAAAAAGCCGGACACCATGTGTCCGGCTTTTTAATTAACATTCGGGTAATATGAATGCCGCAATTTTGGTCCATGAGAAAGAGGCTTGCTTTTTTACTATTCCTGCTGCCTGTCGCCGGCTGGCAGTCTGCTGATGCCCAAAAGACCCATCAGAAAGTCATTATCATCATGATGGATGGATTTGGGGAGGACTATTATCGCAACAGTGATATGCCGACCCTGCGGTCCATGGAAAAGAAGGGACTATATAAGGTGGCGCCTTCCCTCATGCCGTCGGTGACCAATGTCAACAATGCCTCTATCATTACGGGAGCGACGCCTGATGTCAATGGGATAACGGGCAATGCGTTCCTTAACCCGGCATCGGGCAAGGAGGAATTGACGGAGGACCCTGCCCTGGTATTGACGCCTACCATTTTTGAACGGGCCGGCCAGGCGGGTGTCAGGTCCATTCTCTTCTCCTGCAAAACGAAGACGGTGCAATTGCTGAGCCGGGGAACGGGGGAAGCCGTATCGCGGGAGACTGCTTCCCCGCAATGGATCCAACGGATCGGGGAGCGGCCGGATATTTATAGCCGTGAGATCAATTACTGGATCATGGAGGCTGCCTTATATAGTATAAGACATGACCCCGGCCTGGGGCTGATCTATATCCATACCACGGATTATCCCATGCATACCTGGCCGCCTGAAAGTGCGGAGTCGAAGGAACATCTCCACAAAATAGACGGCTACCTGGCGCAGTTGATCCGGGCGGCGCCTGATGCGGCCATCCTCATCACGGCCGATCATAATGTACATCATAAGTCAAAATGCTGGGACCTGGAGAAGGCCTGTGCGGCCCGGGACGTACAGATAAAGGCGGCCATTAACCCGGAGAAGGATAAATACTTTAAACATCATATGGGCATGGGCGGGTCGGAGTATGTATATCTCAAAGAGATGGCCGATTCGGACAGGGTGCGCAAGACGATCCTTTCTTTGAAGGGAGTGGAGGAAGTGATCTCCGGGACTGAGGCGGCAAGAAGGTACCACCTGATGCCGGATAGGATCGGGGACCTGATGGTGCTGGCGGACAGCACCACGGTGTTTGGACAGCTGGAGGCTTCCGAGTCGCAGGAGCTGCCGGAGACCTACCGCAGTCATGGCTCTTCCTATGAGGCAAGGGTGCCTGTGTTCGTCTATAATGCGAAAGGGGCGCCGGGGCTGGATTATTTTACGGATAATTATAAGCTGGCGGCGTGGCTGTGGCGGTGAGGGACGGATCAGTCGATAGTCAGCTCATGCACCAGCCTGTCATGTTCGTGATACCAGTCGTCCGTGCGGCTGCTCTCGGCCTGCTCATACATATCGAAAACTTTATTGATCGTGCTTTTCAGCCATGCGATGGTCAGTTCCACTTCGTCCTGGCGCTGTTTGAAATGGGTATGGAACAGCAGTCCGTAGATGCCGAAGGTGATGGCGAAGCGGGGGCTGGGGTCGCCGATCTGTTCCACCGTGATCCTGGCGCCATGGATGTTCTCCAGGTCGGCGAGGATGGTGCCATCCTCGGAACCCTTTTTGCCGATGGTCCTGCCTTTTTCGAAAATATTCCAATCTTTTTCCACGAGCTTGCTGTAGTCCATCCCTTTTCTTTTGAATGCTGCTTTGGGGATGAAGATACGACGCGGGCCTTATTCTTTCACCAGCTTTTTAGTGATAACCTTTCTGTTATGGGTCAGCTTCAGCAGGTAGAAGGATGATGTTGCGGCGGAGGGCTTGAATTCACTGTTGTAGTCTCCTGCTGCCAGATCTGCGTTTACCAGCACGGTTAACAATTTGCCTGCTCTGTCGTATACCGACAGGTTGGTGGGGCCGGCTTTGTCCAGGTGGTAGGCGATGGTGGCGGTGCCGTGAGATGGATTCGGGTAGGCATTGAGGACGGCGCCCGTCTCCGGGGATTTTTCGGTGGCGGAGGCCAGGGCCTGGCTGGAGATGATCTTCACTTCGGAGTAGCTGTTCCAGGCGTTGACACTGTTGCCATGTCCGACTATCCGCACATATTTTGCTGTGCGGGCGGTGAAGCTGAATGTTTGCAGGTTGAGAGAGGTGCCGCTGCTGACCAGTCCGGATGCGGCTGTCGTCCAGGTCGTGCCATTGGCGCCGGTGAGCACGTCGAAAGTGGACGTGCGGGTATTGCCGGAATAAAAAGCGATCTGCACGCCTGTGACGGTGCTGGTAGTGCCGAGGCAAAATTGGATCCATTGTCCGTCCCCGTTGGCTGACCAGCGTGTGCCCAGGTCGCCGTCCAGTACGTTGGCGGGCACGTTGCCATCGTCGGCGCTGGCGGTGACGGGCTGGCAGTCCGGTGCTGCGTTGCCATTGTAGCCTACCTCCGCAGGTGTAAGGATATGTGCGATCACCGGGGCGGATGAAACTTCGTCGGCGCCTTTATCCAGGGGAGAAGTGCGGGGCTGGCCGTCCATATCCGTGGTGACGGAGGGGTAGCTGCCGGTGGCGCTGTTGATGGCGGGACTTCCTGACTGCAGGTGGAAAGTGCCGGTGGCATCGCGGGCAAGTAAGGGATTGACGGTGGAATATCCGCTGGAAGGCATGCTGCCGGCGCCATTGGTATTGAAGAGTATATTGCCCGACCATACCCCGCCCGTGTAAGGCCCGGCAATGGTGGCCGCGGGCCCTCCGCCCTGGATGATATTGCCCGCAATGGTGATGTCCGTGGCGCCCAGCCCATTGGTACGCCCGGGCTGGATAATATTGGTTGTATTGTTCACCAGTGTATTGAAGGCGATCAGCGCACGGTCGGGACGATCGTGTGATGTCAGCGGAGCGCCGTCCGCCACTTCTCCGTCGCCATTGCCGACGAAGATGGCGGGATTGCAGTTCTC
>Ga0163162_10004005_pt1 | contig 14138 bp, 12 predicted proteins | sample S55metaG_FD_115310 | JGI IMG/M metagenome (GOLD analysis project Ga0163162, IMG submission 115310) | Switchgrass rhizosphere microbial communities from Kellogg Biological Station, Michigan, USA - S5-5 metaG | ecosystem: Host-associated > Plants > Roots > Rhizosphere > Soil | place: USA...
CGCCCCGGTCGTCGCATCGGTCATGACAGTTCTCGTGGTGGAAAGTCGGATCGCCGGGAAGACTAACTTGCTGGCATCACGGCGGAAGGAGTATTTTACATTAACACCCCGCCCCAGGCGTGATCGCCGCCAAGAAAATAGGCTAAGCATTTGCATCGCTGATAGTTATAGGCGAATAATGACGCCCGTCAATCTCAACTCGTTCAGAGCCAGAACGAGAGAGAAAAAGACCCCAAGCGGCTGGAAACAAAACGGCCGGCATTGCGTCAACCGAAATGCCGCCGCTGGAAAAGCCAAATCTGTCTAGAACGCGAACGTGACGCCGCTGCGGACCATGCCGAAGTTATTGTTCGGACCATCCACCACATTCCAACTGAAGTCGTTCATCCAGCCGATGTGGGGGGTTAGACGAACCTCGAGGCCGGCACCCACCTGACCAAACACTCTGGTGTCGGTGCCCGAATGGGTAGCTGGAAAACCGACACTAATAGCTTTGGCCCCCGGAATCAACTCCACGAAGGAATCGCGCTCACCCCCGCCGAAAATTGCGCCGGCGCCGCCATAAAGATAAGGCGACAGACGGCTGCAATGAATTGGATAGCGCAAGGTAAAAGTTCCTTTGACCGCACCGATGACACGGGAGTCCTCGCTGAACACCGGCTGGCCATTAAAGTCGAATCCATCAAACTGCCGCCGGGTTGATTCCGTTGCCCAACCTTCCACGCCGACACCAAAGTAGCGGTGGAAGAAGTACTTGACGTCGACACCACCACCCCAGGCGTGATCGGATTCGAAGTAGCGGTCTTCGTCCCAGTTATTTCCGGTGAAGATGTAGGTACCCCACAGGCTGACGTTCCATTCCGTGTCCCGGTACCATTCCGGGCATGGTGGCACCTGTGTCACCTGCTTCGTCTCCTTGTCGGAGGAATAAGTGGTGGGTCCGCCGTAGGCGACAGTTATCATCGCCGCCAGGGCGCAAATCGTAGTAGTAAGCCTTTGCATCATTTCTCCTTTTTAGTTCTCCTTTTGCGCGATACCGAGGAACGATATCGCGCCTTCGTCAAACGCATGAACGGACAGCAGTGGTTGTGCCAAAACGGCGCGATTATGATTTCAATTCCGCGCCGTTGCTTGCGTCGGTAATGACAAATTTCTCGTGATGAAAACTTGGGTCGCCCCGAAACATTAATTTGCTGGCGTACCGTCGTTCCAATTCGATCAGAAGTTCTTCGTCTTCTTCCCGCAATCGTTTCAAAACATCGGGGTTCAGGATTACCCGGAATTCGTGAACTTCGTCCTGGTATTTCCGCATTACGGTATTCAGAGTGCGATGCAATTCGACGCTCGTGGTCATCGAGGTTTTGACCACGCCGCGGCCCTGACAATACGGGCAGTTCTCATAGATCGAATCACTCAGGCTTTCCTGCACTCGCTGCCGGGTCATTTCCATTAAACCGAGCGGCGAAATTGGCAGGACATGCGTTTTGGCTTTGTCACGCTTCAACCGTTCCCGCATCAGTTGATAAACCAACTGCTGGTCTTTGCGGCTCTTCATATCGATGAAATCGCTGATGATGAGCCCGCCGACGTTCCGCAATCGCAGCTGGCGCGCAATTTCATCCGCTGCCTCCAAATTGGTTTGAAGGATTGTCTTTTCGACATCGCGGGCACCTTTGTTGCGTCCAGTGTTCACGTCGATCGCAACGAGTGCTTCCGTTTCATCAATCACAATATAGCCGCCGCATTTCAGCCACACCTGACGATGAAATGCGTCGTCGATCTGTTTTTGTACGCCGAAAGTTTCGAAAATTGGCGACGCACCGTCGTAAACGTGAAGGCGGTTGCGGGAACGCCGTGAAATGTCACCAATCAGCTCACCCATTCGATCGAGCGCAGCGCGATCATCGCACAGGACTTCATCAATTTCCTCAGTCAGAAAATCGCGCACTGTGCGTTCGATCAGGTCTGGCTCTTCGAAAACGCGGTGCGGCGCGGGGTGATTTTTAATTTCCTGCTCCACCTTGGCCCATTGATCCAGGAGGAAGCGTAAGTCCCGTACAAAATAGCGCGCACGGGCCCCTTCGCCCACGGTGCGAATGATCACGCCGATCCCGTCGGGAATATCGAGTTGCCGCAAAATTTTCCGCAGGCGGTCCCGTTCCTTTAGATCTTCAATCTTGCGCGAGATGCCGCTGCGATCGCTGAACGGCATGAGCACAAGGTAACGCCCGGCAAAACTCAGATTGGTAGTGACGCGCGGGCCTTTTGTCCCGATCGGTCCTTTTGTCACCTGAACGATAACGTCGGAACCAATCGGATAAATATTCGGAATATCCTTGGCTGTGATCCGTTTGCGCTGACCGCGTTTGCCCGGGCGGTCAATCTCTTCGATGCCACTATCGAGCGCGGCGGGAATTGCATCCCAAAAATGGAGAAAAGCATTCTTCTCGAAGCCGATGTCGACAAACATCGCCTTCAATCCCATCTCGATGTTTTTGACTCTGCCCTTGAAGACAGAGCCAACAATGTTGCGTGAAGTGTTGCGCTCGACGCTATATTCCTCGAGGCGTCCGTTCTCCAGCAGCGCCACTCGCCGCTCCAGTTTCTCCACGCTGACAATAATCTTGTTGCCGGTCCGCCGTGACGGCAGACCTAAAATCTTTCGTACCTTGTCTAACATAATTTTGAGGAAGTTGAGTCATACAAAATGAAAGCGTCAGGTTGATGCGTTTCATTGTGCTGAAATTACATTTATGGTCGGCCGCGCCGCGCCGGACTTGGTGCCGGTGCTGGAGCAGGTTGTCGTTTGACTCCGAAAAGCCTTTGGAAAAAGTTACGCGGCCGCTCCGGAACTGGAGCGGAAACAGGCTGAGCACGCGGGGCACGCGCACGCTTAACCTGGCCGGCAGCGTCGGCTTCCGGTTCAACATCAGGTTGAGCACCGCTGTCGGCCATTTGCACCGTGGCGCCGCTTTGACTGGTATCGGCGCCTTCCTCGTCCTCGCCGCCGAGGTTATTTCCAGCGTAGCTCACTGACTTGATCAATTCGAGGGGATTAGGATGATGCGCGGGTGTAAGCCAGGCGACCTGCATATCGAAGTTCCCTTCATCCTGCGCGACAGTGCGCTCGAGAATGCGGGTTGCGATCGGCCCCGCGACTTCGCCGCCATGTCCAGAAGCGCCCTGGACCATGACCGCCACGACATACTTCGGATGGTCAAACGGGGCGAAACATGTAAACCAGGCTACGTTTTCCTCTTGGCCTCGATCGGTCGCCTGCGCCGTTCCGGTTTTACCAGCGACTACAACGTTTTCCAAACGGGCTCTGCCGCCGGTCCCCCCGTCTTCGTTAACAACTTTCCACAAACCTCGCCTAACGAGTTCCATATCCTGGGGTGAGACTTCGTTGCGAAGATCGGCCCGAATGCGCGGCGCGAAATTAACGGTCTTGCCTTGTTCATCGACAACTGGCGTGTCGTTCTGGTCAAGTACCTTGTCGACCAAACGAGGGTAATAACAGGTGCCGCCGTTGGCCGCGGCGACATATGCCATGGCCAACTGCAACGGGGAAACCAATGTATAGCCCTGACCAATCGAAACATTGGCCGTTTGCGCCTGCGACCAGCGTTCCCGCGGATGATGAATTTCCATCCATTCAGGGCCGGGCATGTTACCGGTTTGTTCACCGGACAAGTGCAGGCCCGATTCCTCGCCGATTCCCAGCAACTTGCCAACGACGTCAATCGACTGAATGCCAGCCGCATTTCCGTACTGATAGAAAAACGAATCGCATGACACCTTAAGCGCGTCGGCCAGTCCGATCGTGCCGTGCGTGTAATGCTTTTCGGCTACCCAGCAACGGAAAAAATGATCGCCGTAACTCACACCACCGAAGCAGCCGTATTTGGCGTTAGCGAGATTTTTTGTCCCACGCAATCCGGCAAACGCGGTCACAAGCTTAAAGGTCGACCCCGGCGGCAGTGCGCTGATTGCGCGGTTTACGAGCGGATCGCCTTCGTCCTTCTGCAGTGCCTTCCAATCCTTGGCTTTGATGCTCGGAATGAATGTGTTGGGGTCGAACGACGGCACCGAGACCATGGCCAAAATGTTGCCGTTGTTTGGATCGACAACGACTGCGCCGGCGCGGCTGACCGCACGCAGCGCTTCTTCGGCGATCGCCTGGATCCGCGCGTCCAGCGTGAGAAACACGTTGGCACCCTGCTGAGGCGGATCTTCTTTCAACACGTTGTCAATCTGACCTTTGGCGTTCCGGCGCAAATGGCGAACACCGGGTTTTCCGCGCAGGTATTCATCCATTAATTTCTCGATGTTCGATTTCCCGTCCACGTCGCCTTGGTAAAACGTGTACTTTTTTGCATCCTCCTTATTGATATCATCCGGTGCACCTACGTATCCCAGTAGGTGAGCGGCGAATGCACCGTACACGTACGAGCGAACCGGCTTGATCGCGATATCCACTCCGGGCAGGCCAACATCGTGTTCGGAAAACTTCGCCATCGTCGGGAAATCAATATCTTTGATATAGGTGTAAGGGACTTCGGTATTGGTCCGATAGTGTTTTTGCAGCTGGCTGGCGTTGTAATCGCGCGCCAAATCCAAATCGTCGAGTCGCGGAACAATCCCACCGTTTACAATTTTAACGATGTCGGGCTCCTTCAGGTCTTTCGGCATCCCGCTGATGGTCCCGCGATAATCGGTAATTGGAGGTTGGCCATAACGTTGGCGATAGCCTTTGACCATCTCTGGCAGATAAAAATCCACCTCATAACTGGCCCGGTTCTGCACCAGCGGTACGCCATTGCGGTCACGGATCTCGCCGCGAATGGACGGAATGCGCACCGTCGCCTCAGAACTACCGCGAATGCGCGCGGTCCACTCCGCCCCGCGCGCGACTTGCACCCACCAGAGCCGCGCTGCCAGCGCTCCCAGGCCGAGCAGCATGAGGAACCCCAGAAATTGTAACCGCAGGAGCGGGCTTAATCGCGGTCGGTTCATACTAATCCTCGCCGAGGAAGATACGGGTAAGCAGTGGCTCGTGCCAACCAGTGCAAGGCCCAAAAAACAAGCGGCGCCATAATCATGGCGAGCAACCCTGGTCCGCCGATCTGCCACCAGACTTCACGTGAAAAAAAGATGGAGCCCCGGCGAAAGGACAGCATCAAATATTGGCCCAGCAAAAGAGCCGAGGTGCAAATGCCAGTCATGATGCAATGCACTTCCCAGCGCCCACGCGCAAAAAGCGGCCGCAACCCATGCATGATTCCCGCCAGAACAGCGTAGAGCAGTATTGACGAGCCGAATGAAATTTCAACATGACTGCCGATGATCTGTGCTGTTACTGCATCCAGCAAAAAACCAGCCCAGAACACCAGCACCAGTAGAAGCGGCAGCGGTAACGCCATCGCCCCGTAAAAAACCAGAACCGGCGTGATGTAAACATGCGCGTTCGACATCCAATCGAGCGGCGGAATGAAAAACTCCGCGATTTGCGCGACGAACACGAGCACCATCAAAAACAGGAAGAAAATCATTTGCGCCCAACGACGACGAAGACGTCCTCCAATTTCGTTAGATCAACTGCCGGGACCAGCTGCGCCTGTCCGTCCAATTCCCGAGCGCGAAAATCTTTGACGTTTCCAATCAGCAGACCGGGAGGAAAAACTCCGCCGACACCCGAGGTATAAGCCTTTTGCCCGGGCTGCAGATTCGCCTGTTTCGACAGAAAATTTAGATTTAGGAGCGGACTCTGGCCGGCAACGCGCTCGCCGGTAACGATGCCCTGTTCACGTGTGCCTTCGACATTGGCAGCGACGCGGCAGCTTTCATCCGCGACCAACAGGACAACCGTAATGTTAGCACTGACGGTGGTGGTCTTCCCCACCAGTCCTTCGTCGGTCACAACCGGCATGTCGCTCTCAATCCCATCCTGTTTGCCGCGGTTGATGGTAAGGGTTCGCCACCAAGTCGAGGAGTCGCGCGCCACCACCTCGGCCGGTACCAATTTGAACACAGCACGTTCGCGATAATTCAGCGCGTGACGCAGTCGATTGACTTCGTGCTCGACGTCACGCAACGCCTGATTGGTGGCCTTGAGCGAGCGGTTCTCCACCCGCAATGAATTATTTTCGGCCTGCAGATTATCCAGTGATTTCAAATTGCTCCGCACCGAAGTGATTTGCTTTTGTATTCCTGAACCCGAACTCAAAAATGGCGCGAGGAATTGATAAACATTCGCCTGCAGCTTGCGCGTTCCGCCTGCGCCCAGGCTCAAAAGATATCCCAGCGCTGCAATGAAAACTACCAGCGCGACAATGCTCGTGCGACTCATTTCAGCAACAGAGCTCGAACGCCGAACTCAGCGATGGGAAAGTTCGAACTTTGGGATTATTGGCGCCACTGCCGGTCGGCAGATGCAACCTGGCGCAAAAATTTAAGTTCATTGAGGCATTTGCCTGTTCCTTCCGCGACCGCACTCAGGGGATCTTCCGCAACATGGACAGGCAAACCAGTTTCCTCGCTCAAAAGTTTATCGAACCCGCGCAAAAGCGCGCCGCCACCCGCCAGCACCAAGCCGCGATCAACCAGATCGGCTGACAGTTCCGGGGGACAACGTTCCAAAGTGATTCGCACTGAATCGACGATGGTCGAAATCGGTTCCAGCAACGCTTCACGCACTTCCTGTGAAGTAATTTGCAAAGTCTTTGGCAGGCCTGCGACCAGGTCGCGTCCTTTCACTTCCACACTCGTTTCTTTATCGCTCGGGTAAGCCGAGCCAATCTTGATCTTGATTTCTTCCGCTGTGCGCTCGCCTACCATCAGATTGTAGGCGCGCTTCATGTATTGCACGATCGCTTCGTCCAGTTCGTCGCCGGCAACGCGTACACTTCGGCTAAAGACAATGCCGGAAAGAGAAATCAATGCCACCTCGGTGGTGCCGCCGCCGATATCAATGATCATGTTGCCCGCCGGGTCCTGGACCGGAAGACCGACCCCAATCGCCGCGGCCATCGGTTCTTCAATGAGATACACCTCCCGTGCACCGGCGTGAGTAGCCGATTCGCGGACGGCGCGTTTTTCCACTTCCGTGATCCCGGATGGAACTGCGATCACCACGCGCGGTCGCGCTCGCATCCGACGGCCGTGCACTTTGGTGATGAAATGCCGCAGCATGGCCTCCGTCACTTCAAAATCCGCGATGACGCCATCTTTCAATGGTCGCACTGCCACGATGTTCGCCGGGGTTCGGCCGAGCATGCGCTTGGCTTCGTCGCCCACCGCCAGGACTTTGTTGGTCCCGGCTTGAACCGCCACCACCGACGGCTCGCGCAAAACGATGCCCTGGTCCTTCACGTAGACCAGGGTGTTGGCGGTGCCGAGATCGATGCCGATGTCACTGGATAACCAGCCAAAAAGTCCTTCGAACATTATATTTAAGAGAGTTAGAAATTTGACTACGCTGCAAGTTTCGAGCCAGTCAAAGCGCGCACGGGAAAACAACTTTCTTGCGCTTCCTGCTCCCCAGTCGTTTCAACGCCCGAAAACGCGTAGAATGTTGGAATAGAGCCCTCCCACGTCAAGGGAAAGTGTGAATAACTTTCATGCGCACGCCGAAAGTGCCACCGCCTCAGAGATTTCAGACACTTCACAGCGAGCAAACCCATTGGAGTACCGGAAGTGCTGGAGTATTGCGATTGCTCAATTCCCATTACTCCATTACTCCATTACTCCATGCAGGGCGTGCTGATTGCTCCTTCTATTCTAGCCGCAGATTTTTCCCGATTGGCCGATGAGGTGCGCCACGTCGAACAGGCCGGAGCCGATTGGATCCATTGCGACATCATGGACGGTCATTTCGTCGATAACATTTCGTTTGGCCCGGGAATGGTCGCGACCGTTCGCAAACTCACGAGTTTGCCGCTTGATGTTCACCTGATGATCCAGCATGCCGATCACTATTTGGCTCGTTTCGTCGATGCAGGAGTCAACTCGATTACGGTTCATGTTGAACCGGAAGCAAAACACAATGTCGGCGAAACCTTGCAGCAAATTCGAGACGCTGGTTGCCACGCGGGTCTGACTCTCAACCCGGCAACGCCGTTTGCTTCGCTCGAACCATTTCTTCACCAGCTCGACCTGTTGCTCATCATGACGGTCCATCCCGGTTTCGGAGGACAATCATTCCGCGCCGAGCAAATGGAAAAGCTTCGTCAGGCGTATGATTGGAAAACAAAGAACAACCCAAACCTGGATTTGGAAGTCGATGGCGGCATTAATCCCAAGACCGCTAAGGTATCGGTCGAAAACGGCGCCAATGTGCTGGTGGCCGGCACGTCGATCTTTAAATCGAAAGACTACGCTGCCGAAATCCGCGCGTTACGCGGCGAGTAAAATTCCGAGTAAACAAGTCTCGCGAAGAGCGCCACCACATGCTTGTCATCCCGAGCGCAAGCGAGGGACCTCACCCATCGGAGCACACAGGCTAACTTGTCCATCCATCGCCATTTGTGAGGTCTCTCACCCCGAAAGCATTCGAGGTTCGGGATGACAGCAGCACCGGCGCCACTGGTAGCTATCCTGCCACTACCGGCTCGGCCTCTTCCGTCGTCTCGGCCATGACCTCGTCGGTTTGGGTAACCCGCACGACTTCCTCGATTGTCGTAGTCCCTTGGGCGACGCGCCGCCAGCCGTCCTGCCGCAATGTTTCCATGCCTTCGGCGATGGCGCATTGCTTCAGTTCACCGCCATCTTTTTTCCGCATGATCATTTTCCGCAACGGCTCGGTCACAACACAAATTTCGTAGATCGCCGTCCGACCCTGATACCCGGTGTGCCGGCAATGGTCGCAACCTTTGCCGCGCATGAACTGTGTTCCGAGTTCTCGCACCGGAAACCCAATCTCGGCCAGATATTCGGCCGGATACGCGACCTTTTCAGCGCACTCCTGACAAATCGTGCGGACAAGCCGCTGTGCGATGAAAGACTTCACGACCGAAGCGAGCAGAAATGGTTCGACGTCCATGTCGAGCAAGCGCGTGATCCCGCCGACTGCGTCATTCGTGTGCAGGGTGCTGAAAACGAGGTGGCCCGTCATGGCCGCGCGAATCGCGATGTCCGCCGTTTCCACGTCGCGAATCTCACCCACCATCACGACGTTCGGATCCTGCCGCAAAATGTGGCGCAAGCCGCGGGCAAACGTGAAATCAATTTCCGGTTTCACGTCCATTTGCAAGACGCCCGGTAGCTTGTATTCAACCGGTTCCTCGATCGTGATAATGCGGCGCGAGACCGAGTTGATGGTGCTGAGGAAGCAATAAAGCGATGTCGATTTTCCGCACCCGGTCGGGCCAGTGAGCAGGATGATTCCATTGGGCTGGGCCAGGAGATGGCGAATCACCGTCTCCTGTTCCTGGCTGAGATCGAGACGCTGAAAGCCAAACTCTTTTCCGCCACGGGCGAGCAAACGCAAACTGATCGATTCTCCGTTCACCGTCGGAATGGTCGAGACGCGGACATCGATTTCCTGATTGGCCGCGTGCAAATTCATCCGGCCATCCTGGGGCAGACGCCGCTCTGCGATGTCCATGTGGGACATCACTTTTAAGCGTGAAATGATCGCGGCGTGCAGGACGCGCAATTGTGGCGGTACTGCCACTTCGTGCAGGATGCCGTCGATGCGATCTCGGATACGACTGTCATTTTCCAGCGGATCAACGTGAATATCGGTGGCACGCTCGGCAATCGCTTCACGGATGATCTGGTTCACAAACTTAACCACCGATGCCTCCGGGTCGTCGGCACTGATGTCCGTCGCGGTCTCGCCTTCCTGCAAGACCTCGAACCCGCGATTGGCCTTGAGAATTTCATCGAACGTTTCTGCGCCCACTCCGTAGCGCGTCTTCATCGCGCGCAGAAGTTGTGTGCGCGGCACCAGGACCCATTCCGCCGGCTTCTTCAAAAGTTGAGTGACCAGCTGGCGACCCGCAGAGTTAAAAAGATCGTAGGTCGCAAGAACAACGGAATTCTCCTTCTCCTCGATCGGCAAAATGTGATGCTGAAAAACAAAGCGCGGGGGCAAAATCGAAAGAGTCTGGCGATCGATCGCCTTGGCATCCAGGGCGACCACCGGCACGCGGAAAAAATTTCCAATGGCGGTAAGAAACCGCTGCTCATCCACCTTGCCGGAATCGAGCACCTGCATCGTCCAGGAACCGCCATTGAGATTTTGGGCGAGCTGGGCCGCTTCCTCGCGCGATGCCACGCCGCCCGCCATCAAAAGATCGATGATGGATTTGTTAACCGCCGCGCTCATCTAAGTCTCGTTAGGGCAAATGCAACGCTCGCCGCACCGTATCGGTTAGCGTGCCGGTCACACGCATCGAATAATTTTTCTGGAGGCGCGCGATGGCGTCGCTCACTTCGTCAGAAAACACTCCGTCGATCGGGCCGCAATAATAACCGAGCCGCTTCAAATCCCTTTGCAGCGCGCCTACATAAGCCGGCTGCACCATCAATTGCTCATTCGCTTTGAAGTAATAGACCCAACGCCACCTATATCGCCGGTCAAAATCAGTGGCACGCACCGTAGGCATTTGATGAAGCACCCCATGCCCGTCACTCGGCGCCAGCGGGTCGACGGAATCAGACTCAAAAATTTCTTCGTCCAGGATGAATCCACGAGCGCCACTGCAGGCAAGAAACATCGCGATAAAAACAATCCCGATTCGTTTCATCAGCGCATTCCTACATCTTTGGCAGATGGGACATCCGGGGGAGGCAGTTGCTTTCCATCACCCGGTTTCGGGCAGTCTGGACAATCATCCTTCTCCAATTCAGGCCCGAAGTGGGTGCGATCCTCGTTTTTTTGCCGAAGGCGATACAAGTCTAGTTTGGTCAACGAAACTTCCGGACGCATTAAGACGATCAGCTCGGTGCGGTCGCGATTCTTTGTAGTGCTACGAAAAAGTGAACCCACAACCGGCAATCGACTTAGATATGGAATCCCATTTTTGCTGGTATTCCTAGTGTCAGTAATTAATCCGCCCAGGACAATTGTTGAACAGTTTGGTGCCGAAACGTTAGTGCGAATGTAGCGAGTAGCGATCGTCGGCACCGAATTCCCGCCGATATTTACATTGCTATTGGGAACAACGCTGTCGATCTTCTGTAAGATATCCAGGGAGACCTCTTTCTCCGAGTTGATCAGCGGCACGACCTCAAGCTGCAGCGCAACCTTCTTAAACTCGATGCTGGATTGGACGGAAGCGACGCTGTTGACAACCGCTCCGTTGTTCACGTTGCTCAACGTACTTACCGGGACCGGAATCTCCTGGCCGTTTGCAATGATTGCCTTCTTGTTGTTGCTGGTAAATACCATCGGGCGCGAAATCACGCGAAACCGTCCGGTTGATTCCATCGCATGGACGATGGCGCTAAGGTAATTTCCGGCAGCAATATAAACATTAGTACCGGTTCCAATGTTTTGCAGGATGTTGCCGAAATTCACCAATCCTGCTGGATCAAGAATTGATCCAACTATGGGCGACCCGCCCGGACTCGCAGCCGGACTACCGCTGGGGAATGGAATCGGCACGCTGCTTTGCGGATTATTCCGACTCGTCCCGACAATCTTGTTTTTATATCTGAGAAACCAATCTACGCCGAATTCTTCGTCATTGTTCAAAGTGAGCTCACCGATAATCGTGCTGAGCGCGACTTGTGGCGATTTCACGTCCATCTCGTCGAGAATTTTTGTGACTTTCACCACGACCTCGCGGTTGCCTAGAACGATGATAGTATTGGCGCGCTGGTCGGCGATGATTTTGGCGTTGCCAACCGTGACCGCCTTGGGCGCAGTATCGACTGGTTGGGTTGAAAGTTCTTCTGAAATATTGAGCTCGCTGCCGGTCGCAGTACTGCCTTGACTGGCATTGTATGGATTAGTGACGGTGGGATTAGGCGTGCGCTGCGGCGTTGGTCCAGCTTGCGGCCCGGCGGTGCCGCCAGCGCCACCTTGTTGCTGCTCGCCCCCCGGTTCGGTCAAGGCCTGCACCAGCACGGGCAAAACATCACTCGCGGAAATATAACGCAGCTGCCGCGTCACCGGTTTGGCAAACTGCACATTGGCGTCGAACTCCGCGATCAGTTTTCGGATGAACGGCATATTGATGGGCCGGGTAATGACATGAATGCGATTCGTTCGCACATCAGGCGCGAGCTTTATCTTGCCCACAATCACCGAATCTTCCGAAAGCGCGGCCAGGGTACCCAAATCAGTTTCACCCATAGGATTCGGCACTACCGGATTGGGTACCCCGCGCACACCCCGGCCGCCGGCCCCGGGCACGCCAACCCTTGTTGGTTGATCGGTGCTCTTCTCGAAAATGTCTTTCAACATGTCGCAGACTTTGCTGGCGTCGGCCCGTTCCAGCTTGATGAATTCACTCGTCACTTCCGCCGGAGCGACGTCGATCTGTTCGATTATCTTTGCCAGGCCGCGAATGACAGTTGAATTTTCCGTGATCAAAATGCTGGAAGATTTCGGCAATGGAAGAACCGATGTGTAACTTGATGGCGGCGAGAGGTATTGCCCGATTACCTGCTGTAACTCGGCCGGATCGGAATAACGCAACCTAAACAAATAGCTGACTACCTGATCCCCCGGGGGAATATCAGCTTGATCGGAAATGATCGGCACACCTTGTGTACGCGGATTTTTGCCCGTCCCGATTACCTTCACGATATCGGGCTCTTCTGGAACGAGTGAGAACCCATTCATCAGAAGACTAATCTGGATGATCTGGATCGCCTCCTCGCGCGTCGGATCCTTGGTGAGAAAAATATTCACCTTTCCGTTCACAAAATTATCCGTGATCACGCGTTTGCCCGTCAGTTGCTCGTAATAACGGAGCACGTCCTGCACGTCACTGTTGGGAAACTGCAATTTCACGTGTTCCTGGAGATTGGGCGTGGGCGCGGCCGAACGCGCCGGAGCGACTGGCGCTGGCGATTGCGCCGGCGAAGGACGTTGCGCAAAATTAACCGCTGTCGAAGCGAGCAGCAGGAACACAACCAGCGGGGATCTCAACACAGAAATGCAATAGTAAGGGCGGTGGCGCCCTGGGTCAATAGCTCGTTGGATTGCCCCCGGATCCCAATGCTAAATTCCAAACGCTCATCGCCCAATGTCTGAATCGTGAATTCCCAATACTGAACACTGAACTCTTGAACCCGCGCCCTTACTAGTCGTAAGTCGACAAAATGAAATCGCGTTGGCTTTTAGTTTCCTCCCTATTATTCCTATTCGTCCCATTCGCCCCATCTGACTTATCCGGGACAGAGAAAGAAGACAGCAAAGATGGAGTGATCGCCGAAATTCGAGGGGTTCTGAGCGCGCAACAGGAGGCCTGGAATCACGGTGACATCGATGGCTTCATGAATGGTTATGCTCGCGCTGAAACTACGGTTTTCGTTTCCGGTGATGAAGTGACGCGTGGCTGGCAAACCGTGCGTGACCGCTACTTCAAGAAATACGGCGATCGCGCCAAAATGGGCACGCTTACATTCTCTGATCTCGAAATGGAACAGCTTGGCCCTGATTCCGCGATCGCGCTCGGGCGCTGGGAACTCAAACGCGCCAACGATAATCCGCACGGCCGTTTCACTCTAATCTTCCGCCACACCCCCGATGGTTGGCGCATCGTTCACGATCATACCTCGGCCTCACAGCCGCCGTAGCTTGCTTTCTGTAGCGGCGGTCTATGACCGCCGATGGGTCAGTCTGAGTAATACCGCAAATCAAAAATTTCTCCCCGAAACGGCCAATCCTGTCAATTCCCTACCAAGCCGTGGCGCACCGGATTCTCGCGTACATAATGCCACTTCTGCTCATATGATTCTTCGCTTCGCAAGACATGATCGAAGAAACCTTTTTGCCAGTGCGATCCGCGAACTCCGTCGGAGCGCAGCGTTTTCGACAGCGTATTCTTTAGGGATTTCATCCACCTGCTCAGTTCGATCTTCCGATCGTCAAACCCGACGAATAAATGAAGGTGGTCAGGCATAAGTACGTAGGCGCCGAGCCATGCGCCGCGATGGATACCTTCTCTAGCGAATTGAAC
>Ga0163162_10004006_pt1 | contig 14134 bp, 12 predicted proteins | sample S55metaG_FD_115310 | JGI IMG/M metagenome (GOLD analysis project Ga0163162, IMG submission 115310) | Switchgrass rhizosphere microbial communities from Kellogg Biological Station, Michigan, USA - S5-5 metaG | ecosystem: Host-associated > Plants > Roots > Rhizosphere > Soil | place: USA...
AATTTACCGCAAAGGTACGATTTTAGGATTTGAGTAACAATTGCATAACCTTATATTGACACTGTTGTTACCGGAAAAAGTTTGCAGTTTGCGGCGGGCAGTTTGCAGTTAGAAACTGACCAACTGCCTTAAATACATCTGTATGGTGTTTTCCAATCCGTAATACAACGCATCACAAATTAGCGCATGGCCGATGCTCACTTCAGCTAAAGCTGGGATATTTTCGGCAAAATATTTAAGGTTATGCAAATCCAGGTCATGCCCCGCGTTTATACCTAAGCCGACGCTTTGCGCTGTTTCTGCGGCTAAAACATATGGCGCAATGGCTGCTTCAGGCCCATTGTGATATTGATGCGCATAAGCCTCGGTGTACAATTCAATACGGTCGGCACCGGTCGTCGCCGCCGCTTTCACCATTTCAACAACAGGATCAACAAATATCGAAACACGTATCCTGGCGTTCTTGAATACCGCGATTATTTCTTTTAAATACTGTTGATTAGTAATTGTATCCCAGCCATGGTTTGACGTGATTTGCCCCAAAACATCGGGCACCAATGTTACCTGTTCGGGTGTGTTGGCCAATACTAGGTCGATAAATGATTGTTCCCTACAATTGCCTTCAACATTAAATTCTGTTGTAACTATCTTTTTCAGTTCGAAAACATCATTGTAACGGATATGCCTTTCATCGGGCCGGGGATGTACCGTTATTCCCTGGGCGCCAAAACGCTCGCAGTCTTTCGTAACCTGTATTAAATCGGGATTGTTACCGCCGCGCGAATTACGTAACGTTGCTATTTTATTGATGTTGACAGATAGACGGGCCATTTTGTTTTCGGATTTCGGATTTACGGTTTTGAATTTTTCTAACACGAGGTTCAAAGTTAGTATATCATTTTCTTAATCATATAAACTCGGTATTTATTGATAAGTTTATATTTTTAATTCATGAAAAACAAAGTCATTGTAGCTGAAACTTTGGTAGTTACGACCGTTTTAATAGTAACACTGTTACTTGGCTGGTTTATAAGAGGCGCCATATTAGGTAATACCGCATTAGATATTCAACTTCATGATACTTATTTTGTATTCAAATTTTCGTGGGAAGATTTGATGCTTCTGCCATTTCTAATATTAATAATGTTAATATATGCCATTCGTGGAACCATCAACCGTTTTAAAAGCCAAATTCAAAACTTTATACTTTTAACAAGCACTTTTTTATTTAATGTGCAGTTGTTATTCTATTATAAGATAACCACTAAATTGTCCAGCCTTCATACGGGTTGGACCATATATCCGCCCCTTTCTGCCTTACCCGATCACAATTTAACTACTCCGTCTCCGCCGTCGCCATTTCGCGGTATATTGGAAATATTGTTTTATACCCAAATCTTTTTCTTTGTATTATTGGTTATCATTGCAGTGCTCACAGGTAAAAACTGGAAAACTAAAAATGGCACCAACAAAGCTTAAAAAAATATTCATTATACTGATTTTTTGTTCATGTGCCATTATCGAATTAGCCCGGGCACAGGCTAACTACACCAAAATAATCAACTACAAAGTTGCTTATGGCTGGGCGAAACATTTTCCGCAGGACTGGATGATCATCAGGCAGTTTGAAAATGACGGCAAGCATTATTTTTTCCTGGTAAACCCTCAATCGATGGAAACTAAAATTGACGAAACCAATTTTTACCAGGTTAAATACATGAGTTTTGATGAAGCCCGCTCGTTTTTTAAGGTAACACCTTATCAAAAGGCTCTGAGCAAGGCCGAAAAACAATCGGTTAACTTACAAAATGCCGGTATTGAAAGCGGCATGCCCAAACAAACCGGGATAAGCCTCACCGCCGACCTTTGCCCTTCGCACCGGCCGCTTGACCGCAGAATATTTACCGATATTTTTAGTGAATTTCAAAAAGTAGAGCGGCCTGTGCCTATAGCATTATCTATTACAGGTGTATGGATGCGCCAACATCCGCAGGATTTGGAATGGTTGAAGAAAATGCAGCGCAACCAAGAAATTGATATCGACTGGATTAATCATTCCTATAATCACAGGGTAAGCGCAAAACTTCCAATCAGGGAAAACTTTTTGCTGGAACCGGGAACCGATATTGATTATGAAGTACTCGAAACTGAAAAGGCAATGCTCCGGAATGGGTTACTGCCCTCCGTCTTTTTTCGTTTTCCGGGACTAGTGTCCGATCAGCAACTCGTTTACAAAATTGTTGGTTTTGGTTTGATACCTGTTGGCAGCGATGCATGGTTAGCCAAGGGCCAGCAGCCCCAGGCCGGCAGCATTGTATTAATTCACGGTAACGGAAACGAACCCGTAGGCGTGGATGATTTCATTAAAATATTAAAATCAAAAAACAGGGCAATTGCCAAAAAACAGTGGCTGCTATATGATTTAACGGAAAGCGTTGATCAGGACTTTGAAGGTGGTCAGTAGTGAAACTTACGAAGTTTTAAAAACTTAGGAAGTCTGCGCGTATGAAATCTATTAGTTCGGTTGTGAACTACGATATCCTCTGACTACTCACTATTCACCCTGCACCGCTGGCGCTTGTATCTCATTAAGCGATAACGGCACCAGCTTTTTGGTCTTAAAATAGGTTATAGTCACAATAACCAAAGCCATACTTCCGCCAAAAACAACGGAAGGTACAGTTCCCAACAATTGTGCTGCTGCGCCGGATTCGAAAGCGCCAATTTCATTTGAAGAGCCTATAAACATTGAATTTACTGCTGAAACGCGTCCACGCATATCGTCTGGCGTTAAAAGCTGAACTATCGTGCCGCGAATAATTACACTGATACTGTCGAAAGCTCCATCGGCAAATAAGAAAAACAGGGATAAATAAAAACTGCTGGATAGGCCGAAACAAATAATTGACAGGCCAAAGCCGCTTACCGCTATCAGTAAATTACGCCACGGTTTTGCCATCGGCGAATACCGTGCCATTGCCAGCATGGTAAAAACTGCTCCTAATGATTCGGTTGCGCGCATTATCCCCAGGCCTTGCGAGCCAACATGCAGTATGTCTTTCGCAAAGACCGGCAAAAGGGCTACTGCGCCGCCAAAAAAAACCGAAAAAAGGTCGAGCGTCATGGCCCAGATCATCATCTTGCTTTTGAACACGAAATCCAATCCGGCAGAAAGACTCTTCCAAATACTTTCCTTAGGAACAAATACAGGAGGATATGGCCTTAACAGGTAAATTAATACGATAGACAGTAACAAGAAAAAAAGAATGACCCCGAAGGCAATGGTAATTCCATAAAATCCGTAGATCAATCCTCCCGCCGCCGGACCTAATATCGACGCAATTTGCCAGCTGGAACTGCTCCAGGTGCTACCATTCGGATAAACTTCGCGTGGAATACTGTTTGCATAAATAGTAAAGGTGGCCGGACCGTAAAACGCCCGTGCAATACCATTGAGAAATATCACAAAGTAAATGATAGGAACAATCCAGCCTCTGTGAAGATAAGGGCTCATGCTCTTCATAGTTACTATGAAAATAGTTACCGATGCAAACATGACCAGGCTTGATATAATCAGCAGCATCCTCCTTTTTTCGGATTTATCCGCTATATAGCCGCCGTAAAGAGCAATGCAAACCGCCGGTATTGCTTCGCAAAGGCCGATGTAGGCCAATGCCATTTTGCTGTGCGTTAAATCATAAATGTAAAAACCGATAATAACGGCCTGCATCTGGTACGCAAAGGTGAAAAAGAAACGCATACCAAGGTACGCGCGAAAATCCTTGTAACGCAATGCAGCAAATGAATCTTTTTTGGGCTGACTATCTCCTTCTTCAGTCACTAATACTTTTTTTAAATGGTGAACAAATTTACAACTTGAGACTAATGCAGGGGCTAATAAATGTTGTGTATGTGTAATATTTATAAAACTATGATATCTTATCCCAGCTTAAACCCTCGCCTTTGGCCTGCAAGGATTGGTTAAGCACACGGTTTTCGGGTGTCGCCAGCTGCGGATCCTTTTCAAAAATGGTTTCCACCAGTTTTCTTACAGACTGCAACAGTTCCTGGTCGGTTACCAGGTTGGCGATTTTTAAATCGAGTACGCCGCTTTGCTGTGTACCCTCTATGTTTCCCGGCCCACGCAGCTGCAAATCAATTTCAGCTATTTCGAAACCATTATTGGTTTTAACCATCGTATCCAGCCTTACCCGGCCATCGCGGCTCAGTTTGTGGCTGCTTATCAATATACAATAAGATTGTTCAGCGCCACGGCCAACCCGCCCCCTCAACTGGTGCAGCTGCGATAAGCCAAAGCGTTCGGCGTTTTCAATAATCATAACTGAAGCATTTGGAATATTTACACCAACTTCAATTACGGTAGTAGCCACCATTATCTGCGTTTCACCTTTTATAAAGCGGTTCATTTCAAACTGCTTTTCGGTAGGTTTCATTTTTCCGTGAACTATGCTTATACGATATTCGGGCAGCGGAAATTCATGCGCCATTACATCAATGCCTTCTTCCAGGTTTTTCAAATCGAGTTTTTCACTTTCCTGTATCAGCGGGTAAACCACATACACCTGGCGGCCCTTTGCGATCTCCTGTTTCATAAAACCAAACATCCGCAAACGTTGGTTCTCATACAGATGTACGGTTTGGATAGGTTTACGCCCTACGGGCAGCTCATCGATTATCGAAATATCCAGATCGCCATACAAAGTCATAGCGAGGGTACGCGGTATTGGAGTGGCTGTCATCACCAAAATATGGGGCGGTATGGTATTTTTGCGCCATAGTTTTGAACGCTGTTCCACGCCGAACCGGTGCTGTTCATCAATTACTACAAAACCCAGGTTTTCGTATTGTACTTTATCTTCAAGCAGCGCATGAGTGCCGATCAATATTTTAAGCTGTCCGCTCTCTAACTGTTGATGCAACACTTTTCTTACTTTTTGAGAAGTCGATCCCGTTAATAATGCTACGTCTATAAAATCGTCGCCAACTAATTCCTTGATGGTTTGATAATGTTGATTTGCCAATATCTCTGTTGGCGCCATAATACAGGTTTGAAAACCATTGCCGATAGCTATCAGCATGCTCATTAATGCTACCACAGTTTTACCACTGCCCACATCGCCTTGCAGCAGCCTGTTCATCTGAACGCCCCGCTGGGTATCCTGCCGTATTTCTTTCAGCACCCGCTTTTGTGCATTGGTTAAGGGAAACGGCAACTTGTTTTCATAAAAATCATTGAAGTAACTCCCAACCGATTCAAAAATGTTACCCTTAAACTTTTGGGTGCGGGTTAATTTGCTCTTCAGCAGTTTAAGCTGCAAAAAAAACAACTCCTCAAACTTTAAGCGGTGCTGCGCTTCGTTAAGTTTTACCGCATCATCAGGGAAATGTATATTGCGGTAAGCATCTGCACGACCGATTAATTTAAACCGGTTTATAATATATAAAGGGAGTGTTTCGGGTATGTCCTTAAGGTGCTGTTCTAATAGTACGGCAACAAGCTTTTGAATCCCCTTGCTATCCAAAGAATACTGTTTTAACTTTTCAGTAGCACTGTATGCTGGCTGGAGGGTTAAATTACCTTTGCGTTGAAGCGTTTCCGTAGAATAAGGTTCCATTTCGGGATGCGCCATTTGTGCTTTCCCATTAAAAAATCCTGGTTTGCCAAATAGCACGTATGCCTTCCCAACTACTATGGTTTTTTCAATCCACCTGATGCCCTGAAACCAAACCAACTCAATCACACCTGTATCGTCCTGCGCCTGTGCAACAAGCCGCCTGGTGTGTTTTGCTCCGGCTAATTCTATATGGGTTATGCGTGCTACTACTTGCACATAAGGCAGGTCGGGCTGAATGTCCTTGATTTTATAAAAGCGGGTACGGTCAATGTATTTATACGGGAAATGATGCAGCAGGTCGTTGAAGCTGGATATCTGAAGCTCCTTTTTCAGAACACCCGCGCGGCTGGCGCCAACGCCTTTTAAATATTCAATTGGTGTTTGGAATACCTGGCTGTTCAAGTCCTGTCAAATCAAGATATAGTACAGGTAACGGATATCTCAACATTTGCGTTTTTCGGAAGCCCCGCTACTGCCACAGTTTCACGGGCTGGAAACAAGTCGGTAAAATAGGAGCCGTAAACCTCGTTTACCTGCTGGAAATTTTGCATATCCTTCAAAAAAATGGTGGTTTTAACAATAGTACCAAAGCCAACGCCTGCTTCGGCTAAAATTGCCTTAATATTTTCCATCACCTGTTTGGTTTCTGTTTTAATATCATCCATAACCAACTCGCCTGTCGACTGATTGATAGCGACTTGCCCTGAAACAAACATAAAATCGCCTGCTTTAACCGCCTGGCTGTAAGGCCCGATTGGAGCGGGGGCGTTTGTCGTATTAATTATGCTTTTCATTGAATTAAGTTGTCAAGATTATTGTATTAGTCTGGCACGGCTATAACCAGAGAAATTATTCAGCACTACTTCTTTAAAATAAGCCATTGTACGAGTTTCCAGATAATACCTAACAAAAACACGATAATGGCAATGGCATTAATGGTATGCATTACCTTAAGATTAAAGTTCGTTGGCCGGTTGGGATCTTTTTTTCGAAAGAAATACATAAAACAAATATAGGAAAGCTTAAAGCGAAAAGCAGAAGGTAGAAAGCAAAAAAACAGACATTGGCGATACAAAAAAAGGCTCCCCGTAACCGGGAAGCCTTTGATTTATTTTAATCTACTTAAAATTATTTGTGGAATTCAACACGACGGTTCGCTATACGACCTTCTTCAGTTGAATTATCAGCAATTGGGTGAGTTTCACCATATGCTTTAATTTTTAAACGTTTTGCATCAACACCTGAGTTAACTAAGTAAGTTTTTACTGAGTTAGCACGATCTCTTGATAAACGCATGTTGTGAGCTGCAGTTCCTTCAGAAGAAGCATAACCACCTAAAGTTAGCGTACTGCTGTTCGACCTCATGTCGGCAGAAGTAGCATCTAAAACTGGGTAAGATGAAGTTTTTAATACTGAGCTGTCAAATTCAAACTGGATGTTTGAGTATGCTGCAGCTGCAGCGGTTGCAGCGGTAGCTTTAATTGTATCTGGTTTAGGGAATACAATTGGGCAACCAGAACCGTCAACAACAGTACCTGCAGGAGTGTTAGGGCATTTGTCAAACTGATCAGAAACACCGTCACCATCTGAATCTTTCTTCAGGTCATTAACAGCAGTTTCAACATTAGTAACACGTCCTTTCAACGCTTCAACTTCCTGACGTAATGCTGCATCATATAGCTCATCATACATCATAGCTACAGGGTTAACCCACTCTAAGCTTGGTTTTGATTTAGGACCAAAGGTGTACTCTAAACCTGCATAACCATAAGAATAACGATTTTCAGCAGGGAAACCAGAATGAACGCCTGTTAAGTTAAAGCCATCAATAAAGTTTTCGGTATAGCCAACATTCAAATCAAACTGATCAGATAATTTGAATTTAACGCCTGCGCCAACCGGGATAACCAATTCTTTAATAAATGTACCATCGTGATTGTCACCAGTGTGTCCTTTGTAGTCTACTACTGTTCCATTAGTTAAAGTAACCTTTGGCGTATATAGCGCCAACCCGGCACCACCACTTATGTAAAATTGAACTGCGTTTTGACGATGTAAAAAGCTGATATTACCAAAATTGTAAACACCGCTTAAAGTACCTGACCAAAATTTGGTTTCAAAACTACTTGCATTTCCCAGGCCACCTGTGTCATGAACATATCCACCAGGATTGGTTGCTGTAACTTTTTCGCTGCCGGCCAATTTGCCGCCGTGTATATCTAATAACAAACTAATTGAATGAGATAGTTGGTCTCTCAACGAGAGGCCGTAACCTAATTCAATTTTGTTTTTATCAAAAGTATTTACACCGCCGGTAGCCACAGAAGGTGCCGTGCCGCCAATGTTTAAACCAAGACTAAATGTATTGTACTGTCCGGTACCGCCAAATACCTTGGCAGTAGTTGTTGCAGACGACATTTTCGATGAATCGGTTGTGGCTGTTGTTGTTGTGGAAGTTTGAGCTTTCACCATCCCAACTGCCATCAAGGAAACAAAGGATAAAGCGACTGTTTTCTTTAATGTAGAATAGTTCATAGTTTTAAAAGATTAAACGATTTTAATTGTGATTTTTTTTCAAAAATAGTAATTATGTTTGAAACCATAACCAAACATTGTTCCAAAATAATAATTGTAATACAAATAAATAAAAATAATTGTTTTAAAAAAATTATTAAATAGATTAAAATGAAATATTTGCCTGTTGATAATGAGATGTTTACCATTAATAGAAAAAATTTCGTTTCGCGACTTAAACCTAATTCTTTAGCTATATTTCACTCAAACGACGAATTTCCGAGAAACGGCGACCAAAACTTTCTATTTAAACAAAACCCTGATTTTTTTTATTTAACAGGAATAGACCAGGAGCAAAGCATTTTAATACTATTTCCCGATTGTCGTAATCAGGCATACAAAGAAGTACTTTTTTTAAGACAAACTGACGAACACATCGCAATTTGGGAGGGACATAAATACACCAAAGAAGAAGCAAGAAAAGCATCGGGAATTGAAAACGTATATTGGCTGAATGAATACGACGCCATTTTACATTCCATAATTAATTACGCCGAATACATTTATATAAATACGAATGAAAACGATCGCTATGGCCACACTGTTCCTTACCGCGATATCAGGCTATTCGAGGCTTTAAGAGCAAAATATCCCTTACATCATTATGAACGTGCTGCACTCATCCTGCGCGATTTGCGCGTAGTGAAATCTGCAGGCGAAATAGCATTAACCAAAAGGGCCTGCGAAATCACCCGCGATGCTTTCGTGAGGGTGCTCAAATTTGTAAAGCCGGGCGTTGCTGAATATGAAATAGAAGCTGAAATTACTCACGAGTTTTTACGGCAACGCGCTACGGGCCACGCCTACAGCCCGATTATTGCCTCAGGGAAAAACGCTATTGTACTACATTATACCGATAACAACCAGGTTTGTAAGGACGGCGACGTGATTTTGTTTGATTTCGCTGCAGAATATGCCAATTACAATGCAGACATGAGCCGGTCGATTCCGGTAAACGGGCGTTTTACTAAACGCCAGCGCGATGTATATAATGCTGTACTGCGTGTTATGCGTGCTGCGACAAAACTTATTATTGCCGGCGCAGTATGGAATGATTACCATGACGAAGTTGGCAAGATCATGACGGGCGAACTGATTGGCTTGGGTTTATTAAGCAAACACGACGTAGAAAAGCAAAATCCAAAAATGCCCTTATATAAAAAATATTTTATGCACGGCACGTCGCATCATTTAGGTTTGGATGTGCACGACTTTGCCAGCCGCTATAAACCATTTGAAGCAGGCAATATTTTAACCTGCGAGCCCGGTATCTACATCCCTGAAGAAGGTTTAGGCATCAGAATAGAAAATGATATAGTTATTACTACTGACGGCAACATCGACCTAATGGCCGACATCCCCATTGAGGCGGAGGAGATTGAAGATATAATGAATGGTTAGAATTTCGGAATCCAGATGTTCGATTTCGCATGTTTTTTGAAGAATAGAGCGGTTTAGTGTAACTATTTAGAAATCTTTAATTCCGAAATCGAAATTCCGAAATCCGAAATCAAGTGTAACTATCCACAAAACTATACAAATTAAAATCGGAATTGGCCTTGGCTGCATTAATTGCTTGTTGAAGTTTCTTTTTATCCACTCCTTTCATCCTCTTTTGCTGAATAAGTTTATATGCCTTTTCGGCCAGTAATAGCTCTTTACGGTTGTTTTTCAAGTTGGGTGCTGATTTAATAAAATCAGTAATTTCTTTTATTCCGTTACTTTGCGACGCAATTGTTTTAAAAACCGGGGTTTCGACATCGTTTTTTTGATTAACTATCTTTTTCAGGTTATTTGCAAACAGGTCGGCATCAGGCCGGTCGGCCTTATTTATTATAAAGGCATCGGCAATCTCCATTAAGCCGGATTTAATATTCTGAATCTCATCTCCGCTTTCAGGCACCAAAACCAAAAGGGTAATATCTGCAAGCCCGGCAATCTCAATTTCTGATTGGCCGACGCCTACCGTCTCAATAAATATATAATCAAACCCTGCCGCACGTAAAACATCTGCCATTTCGATAGTCTTCGCCGAAAGACCCCCCAGTGAACCGCGTGTTGCAAGCGAACGGATAAAAACATCCGGGTGATTAAAATGCGGTGCCATCCGGATACGGTCGCCAAGCAACGAACCAAAATTAAACGGCGAAGTGGGATCGATTGCCAGCACCGCTATTTTATTATGTCCGTTGAGCAAACTGCCGATCAGTGCATTCACCAGGGTGCTTTTGCCGGCACCAGGTGGCCCGGTGATGCCAATTATAGGTGAATCATTTTTATATGACAGCACCTTTAAAAATTGGTCTGCGCCATCAAGCCCGTTTTCAACTACAGTTAACGCCCGGGCAACTGCACGGAAATCGTTACAGGTTAATGGCAGATTTTTAAGGGTATTTAACATACTGATTTATATAAAGGAACGAAAATTAGACGAAAACTTTAACACCTTATATATAATATAGAATCAGAAACCCGGAGATAACTATATTTGCCCGCATACACTGGCATATAAGTTAATGAAGGTTGCAGGTTTTACATTTATCAGGAACGCCATAAAAAATGATTACCCGGTAGTGGAAGCCATAACCTCTATATTGCCGGTTTGCGATGAGTTTGTGGTGGCCCTGGGTAACAGCGACGACGATACCGAAAGCCTCATTAAAGGCATAAATTCGCCTAAAATCAGGATCATTAATACTATTTGGGATGAAACGCTGCGCGAAGGCGGGGCGGTATTTGCTGCTGAAACTGATATTGCTTTTAACGCTATATCAGCGGATGCCGACTGGGCATTTTATATTCAGGGCGATGAATGTGTGCATGAAAAATATCTTCCGCTGATAAAAAGGGAGATGGAGGACAATTTATCAGATGTCCGTATTGAGGGGTTGTTATTTAAATACCTGCATTTTTATGGTTCGTATGATTATTATGGGCATTCGCGCAGGTGGTACCGGCGGGAGATCAGGATATTACGGAATAATAAGTCGATACACTCCTATCGCGATGCACAGGGATTCAGGTGGGACGGCCGCAAAATTAACGTGAAGCTAATTGATGCCTATATCTATCATTACGGATGGGTTAAGCCGCCGGCTGGGTTAAAAAACAAACTGCGTAATTTTAACCTGTTTTATCATGATGATGAATGGCTGGCACAAAACCTCCCCGAAACTTTTGAGTTCGATTATAAAAATGCCGACAGGCTTATCCATTTCGAAGGAGCCCACCCAGCTGTGATGCAAAAGAGAATTGCTGTAACTAATTGGAAGCTTGACGTTGATTTGGATCAGTTGCACAAAAAGATGACCTTTCGGCGAAAGCTTCTGCAAAAGGTCGAAGATTTAACAGGCTGGAGAGTTAGCGAATACAGGAATTACAAAATAGTCAAATAAAAAATAAATGCTCAGTAGGAGCCAAACATCGGTAAATGTCAACACCATCTGTATTAGTCACATTCGATTCCATGAAAAACGCCAATTCGGGGTACTTTTCTTTTGGGAAAGGGCTGGGTGATGCACTAATCGAACAAAATCGCAACCGATTTAAACTTGAATATTATATGTTCAGGAATACATCCTACCAATTTGACGGCAAGGTTGATATTATGTATTTAAACCGGTTGCATAACATTTTCTTCCCGGCACGAAACAAATTTGACCTGGTCCATTTTACCGACCAAACCTGCCGCTTAAAACCCTATAGCGTGAATGCTAAAAAGATCATGACCATTCACGATGTGAATAAGCTTCACTTAAGCTTTAGCAAGCCGCATAAAATAAAAGCCCATCTTAATAAGATAAAAAGGTACATCTCTCATTGCGACAAGGTGGTTACCATATCGCAATTTGTTGCAAATGATATTATCCGCCATATTCCGGAAGCAGAAGAAAAATTAAGCGTTATTTATAATGGCGCCGATAAGCTTGAGGTGCCTTCAAATCATACACCAGCCTATCTGCCCAAAAAACCATTTTTGTTTACTATAGGTTTATTATCCGTTCAAAAGGGCTTTCATTTATTGCCTCCTCTTTTAAAGGGTAACGATTATGAACTGGTGATTTCCGGGATTGAAACGCCACATAAACAGCGGATAATTGAAGAAGCCGAAAAATTTGGTGTACTTAACCGTATGACAATCACAGGCCCGGTAAGCGATGCCGACAAGGCGTGGTATTATAAAAATTGCAGCGCTTTTCTTTTTCCTTCGGTTGCCGAGGGGTTTGGCTTGCCGGTAATCGAGGCGATGTATTTTGGCAAACCTGTTTTCCTTTCGAAATACACGTCGCTACCCGAAATAGGCGGCGATGCTGCATACTATTTTGACAATTTTGACCCGGAGCATATGCAAGGTGTTTTTTCAAAAGGGGTGCAAGATTTTAAGGATAATAACCGGTCGGCAAGCATCATAGCACATGCAGGCAAATTTTCGTGGCAAATAACGGCCAGTCAATACATGGACCTATACGAAACGTGTTTAAAGGAATAAAAGGCTAATATGTCGCCCCTTTCTGAGGAACGTATAAAAGTCCTGAAAGGACGCGGTATATTTGCGACGGGTATAGCCCATCGCTCAACATTCGACCATCCCTTTTTACTTTTTAATTTTGACTTTTGAATTAAACAAAGTCACCCCACTTTCATATCCTCAATTATTACTCCAATCATTACACTAAAAAGTTAAATTTGCCACTGCAAATAAACTATCCCTTTGGACAGAAAACTGATAATAGGAACACGCGGCAGTGATTTGGCGCTTTGGCAGGCAAATTTCGTAAAAGATAGCCTGGCAGCCATTAACATTACCGCTGAATTGAAGATCATTAAAACGCAGGGCGACCGGATACTCAATTTAAGCTTTGACAAATTAGAAGGCAAAGGTTTTTTTACCAAAGAGCTTGAAGACGAACTGCTGGCAGGCACTATTGATATCGCGGTTCATTCTCATAAGGACCTGCCTACCGAAAACCCTCCTGGACTCGTCATCGCGGCGGTTTCAGAACGGGAAGACCCGGCTGAACTTTTACTTATACTGAAAGATTGTGTGGACGTGCATCAAAAGCTGTCGGTAAAATACGGCGGTATAGTTGGTACATCGTCCAACAGGCGCAAGGCGCAATTGCTCGCCTACCGCCCCGACCTGGACATTATCGACCTGCGCGGCAATGTCCCTACCCGCGTAAACAAACTCCGCAATGAAAATTACGACGCCATAATGCTGGCAAAAGCAGGCGTTACCCGTTTAGGCCTGGATTTAAGTGAGTTTTATATTGAAGAACTAACCCCAACAGAACTCATACCGGCGCCGGCGCAAGGCGCGTTAGCTATCCAGGTACGCGAAAGCGATAACGAACTGTTTGAAGCCCTTCAGCCGCTTAACCACCCTAATGTAGTTGAAGAATTAGCCGTTGAACGTAAAGTATTAAAATTATTTGGCGGTGGGTGCCACTTGCCTCTGGGCTGTTATTGCTATCGTGATGAAGGCATGTTTCGCGTATTTACATCAAAGGCCGATGAAGGGGACGACTTTCCCGACCGATTGTTTATAGAGGCCGCATCTACCGAAGGCCTGGCTGAAAAAGTGGTTTCTTACTTTGAAACGGATCGCAAGTTTCCGCAAAAGGTATTTATATCGCGCGACCTCGGCGTAAACAGCTATTTCCGCAAGGCTTTAGAAAAACACCATATTGAAATAGAGGCACGCTCACTGATACGCACGGTATCTGTAATAACTGTCCTTGATCCATATATCTTAAGAAATGCCGACTGGATATTTTTCAGCAGCAAAAATGCTGTTGAGTATTTCTTCCAGCTAAACCCGTCGTTGCCGAAAAAGGTAAAATTTGGGGCCATGGGAAGCGGCTCGGAAGATATGCTGCGCCGCAAAGGATATTTTGTTGATTATACGGGAAACGGGGTTGATC
>Ga0163162_10004007_pt1 | contig 14133 bp, 13 predicted proteins | sample S55metaG_FD_115310 | JGI IMG/M metagenome (GOLD analysis project Ga0163162, IMG submission 115310) | Switchgrass rhizosphere microbial communities from Kellogg Biological Station, Michigan, USA - S5-5 metaG | ecosystem: Host-associated > Plants > Roots > Rhizosphere > Soil | place: USA...
CAATGCGCTCAATGCGCTCAATGCGCTCAATGCGCTCAATGCGCTCAATGCGCTTCGCCGCGACCCTTCGACGCAGCCGGCGCGCCCCAGCCGTATACCGCCAATCCTGGCGAGTCCGCTTGCGTTGATTGCGTGTCCGCGATGCCCTGGCGTGTGGTGTTCCGTTCGTCCGGCCCGGAGTGGCGCTGGTCGGCAACGAGGGCGGCGATCAGCGGCGCGTTCGCCTCGGCGTCCGGCGACATGGCGGTCACGACGGCCGTCGGCTTCGGATGCACGCTGGCGCGCCGCACGAGCGAATGGGCCTGCGCGTTCCTTGCATCGATGGCGAGCGCGCGGTTCGCGTAGCGCACCGCGCACGTCGATGCCTTCGACGTCTCGCACGACCGGGCGCGCTGCAAGGCGGCGTCGCGCTGTCGTTCGAGGCGCGCCACCTGTTCAGCGAGCCGTTGAAGCTCCGGACTGCGCTCCTGGCTTGCGGAAAGGGCCTGCATCTGCTTGCGGGCGCTCGCGAGATCCTTGCTTCCGAGCGCGCGGTTGATCGCGACGATGTCGTCCGCGAGCGATGCGTCGTCGTCGTCAGAGTCGGCGGGCGAAGCGGCTGCGGTGAGCTCGGCCGGTTGCGCGGACTTCGTCGCTGCCGATCTGGTCGGCGCGGCAGTTGTGGGCGCGGCCGGCTTCGTGGCGCGGGCGGCCGCAACGCGCGTAGTCGCGGGTGTGCGGGCCGGTGAGGGCTTCGTTACCGGGGACGCAGCGAGGGTCGTCGTGGCGAGTTTCCGGGTCGCGGGTGTGGCTGCCTTTGTCACAGGCGACGCAGCAACAGCGGTGGCCGCGGGTGCGCGCGCCGCGGGGTTTGAAACGGGGGCCGCTGCCACAGCCGTGGTCGCGGGGGCGCCGACAGCGGGAGCCGCAGGCTTAGCCGCCGGGGACGCAGCGAGCGCCGTCGATTCGGAGGCGGAGGCCTTCACCGCCGGGGCCGCAGCAAGAGCGGTGGCCGCGGGTGCGCGCGCAGCGGGTTTTGTAACAGGGGCCGCAGCCACATCCGTAGTCGCCGGAGCGCCGACAGCGGGAGCCGCAGGCTTCGCCGCCGGCGACGCAGCGAGGGCCGTCGATTCGGAGCCGGAGGGTTTCGCCGCCGGGGCCGCAGCGAGAGCGGTGGCCGCGGGTGCGCGCGCAGCGGGTTTTGTAACAGGGGCGGCAGCTACAGCCGTGGTCGCCGGAGCGCTGACAGCGGGAGCCGCAGGCTTCACTGCAGGCGACGCGGCGAGCGCCGTCGATTCGGAGCCGGAGGGTTTCGCCGCCGGGGCCGCAGCAAGAGCGGTGGCCGCGGGTGCGCGCGCAGCGGGTTTTGTAACAGGGGCGGCAGCTACATCCGTAGTCGCCGGAGCGCCGACAGCGGGAGCCGCAGGCTTCACTGCCGGCGACGCAGCGAGCACCGTCGATGCGGGCGTGGCGGACTTCGTCGGCGGGGATGCGGCAAGCGTGGTGGCTGCGCGTGTGGCGGGTTTTGTGACAGGGACCGCAGCGACAGCCGTGGCCGAAGCGGGCTTCGTCGCCGGCAGCGGGCCATTCGACGCCAGCGACGCAACCGCCGGAGCGCTTGCCGGCGCCGCGGCAATCGAGCCCGCCGCGCGCTGCGCCGCCGATTCGTGCGCCTGCCGGATCGGCGGGTCGGCCTGCATGTAGAAGAACGTCGCAATGAACAGACAAATCGCGCCACAGCCGACCAGCACGAACGTGCCCGCCGACGTGCGCTTGCGGTCGTGCTGCCAGCCGCCTTCCGCCGCCTCGCGGATGCTCGGATAGGTGCCCACCAGGCGCTTGCGCAGACGGCCGACGAGCCAGTTGCGCAAGCGCCTCTTCGGCACCTCGTCGTCGATCACGGGCTCGGCACCCGAGGTGAAGATCGCGCCGTCGCGATCGGCGCCGCAATGCGGACATCTCTCTTCGACCGACTTCGACGTGCCGCCGCAGCGGCCGCAAATGACGGTATCGAGCGAAAAGGAATGGTCTGTACGAATCATGGCGGCCCCGATGGGTTTCGCCCGGCGTCGATGATGCCCGGGCGCAACGATTCTCGCGGCGAGAATACCTCAGCAGAACAAAAGAGCGTCGTACTAACGGACAATTTTGTGTGTGAGGCGTGCTTTTCCCGGCGGTCTGTTGTTGTTTCGCAGCAAGGCTCCCGCCTCGCTTACGTCACATGATTCTCGGGCGCAGCGGCCGAGCGGAACTAGCGGATCGCGCACATTCAATCATCTGAATTGATGCGATGCGCGCTGTGGCACCAGCGAAAATTGAGCGCGCGACTGCGCGCCTTCGCTGGCGGTGGCGGGCAGAAACAGAAAGGCGAAACGAAACGCTGGAACCCTTGCCAGATAAGGGTTGTTTCGATGTTTCGGATAGAAACGGGGAAACCGGCGAGCAAGCGTTTTTTTCGGCGGGTGACGAGGCGGAGGACGACTTATGAATGTCGATCGGATATTGAACAAGGCACAGGCGATGGGTGTTCGTCTGCGGCTCGATGGCGACCGGGTGAAGATGGTTGGACCGGCTGCCGCCATCGCGTCAATCAAACCGGAATTGGCGGCGTACAAGCCGGCGGTCGTGGCGCGACTGCGCGCCGCTTCGGGAAGTGCCTCCAATTGCTTCGGCGCGTTGATCGCCGCGGACGGCGGCGCGTACCTGCCGTGGGGCGCGTATCTCTCAGCGGCGGACGTGCGCGAGATGCGCGCCGAGCTGGTGGAACTGATCGAGGATCTGGCGGACACCGAAGCGTGGGCGCAAGCCTTCCGGGACGAAGTGTTGAGCCGCGCGCTGCGCGGGCCGGTCTACGACCTGCTCCCGAACTTGGCGCACTTCCGCGAGCGCGTGGCGGAGATCGACGCGGAGTGCGAGGCGCGGCATCTGCTCAGGCGGCGCGCATGGCGCATGGAAGGCTTCGATGATCGGAGGGTGAAGTGACGGACAGACCCAAGCAAGAACTGACGAAGGAAATCGACGGCGAATTGCACTTGAGCACGGCGGCCGTGCTGCTGATCATGGGCGACGCCATGCACGATCCAGACGCATCGGCGGAGAGTCGCCGGCGGGCGCGCGTGCTCGTCACTGAACTGCTGGCGGTAGCCCGCAAACACGGCTTCACCCAGAGCGACATTCTGTTGACGCTGCTCGACGGCGGAGAGCGTTCGCCACGCATGGCCGACATTGCCCGCGAGGCGTTCCGCAACGTGCCTCACGGCGAGATCAGCGAAGCGATCGAGCGAGCGCAGCGCAACCGCACAGACTGAAGTGAGGAAACGATGATCGACGGATTGATAGCCGGGCGCATGTTCGGCGCCGCTCAGGAGCGCACCGGACAGAGCGGCAAGACCTACACAACAGCGAAGGTGCGCGCCGCCGCCGGAGAGGGCGAAAGCCTGTTCGTGGACGTGATTGCCTTCGGCGACGACGCACAGAAGGCGCTCCAGGCGCTCGACGATGGCGATAGCGTGGCGCTCGCCGGCACACTCACGCCGAAGGTGTGGACCGACAAGCAAGGCGTCGCGCGGCCCGCGCTCGACATGGTGGCGCATGGGGTACTGACCGCGTATCACGTGCGGCGCAAGCGCAAGGCCGCGGACGCGTCACTCGACGATGACGCGGACCTGTAGCGGGCCGATACGTCGCCGAGCGGGCAGCTCGTACGCCCGCTCGGCGGCGGTTTCCACGAATCTGGTTTCCATTCAGGTTGCCACGGAAACCGACCATTTCAGCGCTGCCAACCATCGCAGAACACCATGATGAAAAATACCCTCTACCGGCTGGAACTCGTCGCCAAATTCGCCTTGGTCGGCGCCGTGACGGTCGGCACGTTTCTCCACTTCGTGCCGATCGCCGCGCCGTTCGATCTGCGCGTGATTGGCGCGGCAGTCGGCGCGCTGGTTTCCGCTGCTGCCCTGTTGCGGGCGAAGCGCGCCGGCTGATCGAGCCCCCGAGGGTGTGACGGAGAGCCGCCGACAACCGCGCACCTAAGCAGGCAATCCTGCTTAGCGATGACGCCGGCGGGTATTCCCCCGATAGGGGGAAAGCCGGAGCGTGCGGCGTGGTAAATGGGAGCGCGACCTCTCCAAACACATACAGGGACAAGGCTGAAACGCTGGTACGCACCTCCTGGGTACGCACTCAGGTACGCACCGAAAACACCATTTCGGAAAGGCCGAACAGTGAATGGTCCGAGCGTCCGCCATGTATTTCGTAGGGGCTTTTTCCGCCTATAAAAAGGGGCGCCGGACGGCAAAAAAACGCGCGCCGCCCGCGCCGTGTAATGGCGATGACCGATTGCGCCATGCTGGCCGCGCCAGCGTCCTGCCTTGCGACCGTTTAATGAGATGTCCTCCGAGCGGAATGGGCTAGATTCGTTCCTGCACAACAAGAGGACGCGACGAATGGGGACCGAACTTATCAAATATCGAGGGTATCGCTACACGCTTCGCCTGCGGCGTGACTACGATCCGAATTGGCCTTCGTGGAACGCCGACGAACGGCAAAAGGCCGTCGAGAATGGCCGCAAGATGTTTGACGCAGCCTTCCGTGACGTGTGGGAACGAAACGCGGAGCTGGTGGCGCGAGTGCAAGGTTTCATGAGTAACTCGTTCCCGTGGCATAGCGCTCGTGACGCTCGTGACACACTCGAGGAACTGGCTCGCAGCGTGCGGCAAGGCGCGGTGTACGTGGTTCAGGAAGAAATACCGACGTCAGGCGGCTACATCGCACCGACCCAGCGCAAAGCGTCATGGCGTGACGCCGCGGAAGAAGCGGCGCCGGTTCTGTCGTTCAAGGAGCGATACCTCGCGCAGCTCGAGCAGATAAACGCTGAGCGCCCCACGTGGGCGGAATCCCAAGCGATGATGGACGACATCAACGCGGCCTTCATGGCGCAGATGGCGGGCACGTCCCCGCTGCTTGACGCAATGTTTCAGGCGGCGGGTTGGACGGACAAATATGCGAACACCACTGGCGCCGAGCGCTCCCTGCTCGGCGATGCGCAACCGTTCGAGTATGGCGATGAAGCCGCCCTGCCAACTGGGGACAGTCAGCTAGCGTGGTTGCCGCGCACGGGAGGCGCAGCCGATACCTGGGTTGTGAATCCGTCCGGAAGTGGGCAGATGCGGCTCTATGACAGCAGCGGAAACGCGGCGGTCGATATTGACTTCGATCACGATCATGGATTCGGTAGCCCCCACGCGCATAACTGGGACGGCAACAGTCGCGATAAGGGCAACGCCTTTTCTCTCTTACCTTATTGACACGCTCCAATCATGAATGAACTCAAGAGCTTCACTTATTTTCACGACTGGTACATCGACATCCTCGCTGTAACGGATGATGGCGATAGCTTGACGTTGGGACTCAAGCTGGATGATCGGCGCGCGACCGTGACGTTCGTTGAGACGACCCGATGCGTTATCGAGCATTACGGGCTTCTCAACATCGTCTACGACATAAAACTTCTGGAACCCGGCACGCCGCGCTATGACCAAGCCCTAAATGCGCTTGACGGATCTGACCGCTTTTCTGACAAGGAGCCGAAACATCTCGCCCTGGTTGCTGCGACAGTCGGCGCCGAAATGATCGTTGAATTCGGGTCCTTGAGGATCGAGTCCACATAACCCGGCGAGCTTTTCCTGGATATTCGTAGGGAACCTCGCCTCTTTTGGCGAGCAGATAGCCGATAAACGCCGCAGCTGTTGCTCGAGTCAAGCGCTCCGCAACCTCATAAAACCTCACATTTGGCGCGAAACGGCAGATCAAGTATCGATCTCGGTATTCGCGAAAATACCTAGTTTTACCTACCAGTTCCAGCACGGCTGCCGCATAAACGCGCGCTGCCGTAGAGAGCTCGCCTATTGGTAAATGTTAGTGTTCGCGAGTGCCGATCGCCGCGCGCCGGCTTGAAAATCAATCAGACAATCAAACGCGCGGTCCACCGCAATTCGACGGGCGGGAATATTTTGACGCCTGCGCGCGTGCGCGCGCGAGACGGCGCGGGAATTGAAACTGCGGGAATTTCCGCAGATACGGCTCCGCGAGTCGGGAGTTTTTTTACACGTATACGCGCGTGCGAGCGAGGACGAACTACTTGGAAAAACCTGTATCGCCGAAGCGCTCGACGCCTATGCGCGAGGCGCGACGCCGCCATCGTATGCACTTCAACGTTTGGCGGGTTGATCCGGTGCGGCGCTCAGCCCGCCACTGTGTTGATCGGGATGATCTTCGCGCCGGCCTTGAGTTGGTCGAGGCAGTCGGCCCATATCTGCATCATGGCGCGTCGTTCCTTGATGAACTTCGTACGGTTGTACGCTGAGCCGAGATTGTCAGGCACAGCGTGCGCGAGCTGATGTTCGATGACTTCGGGCTTTTGCTCCAGCTCTTCATGGAGGATCGTCCGCGCCATTGCGCGGAAGCCGTGGCCCGTTGTCTCCGTGCGTGTGTCGAAACCGAGCCGTCGCAAGGCGGCATTGATGGCGGCCTCGCTCATCGGGCGCTTGGCGGATCGTGCGCCGGGGAACACATACCGGCCGCTGCCTGTGAGCGCGTGCAGCTCGAGCAGGATCGCCACGGCCTGCGTCGACAACGGCACGAGGTGTTCCGTCTTCGTCTTGGTGACGAGGTAGCGCCATTCGGCCTTGTCCAGATCGAAGCACGTCCACTCCGCTTGTCGTAGCTCACCCGGGCGCACGAACAGCATTGGCGCGAGCTTGAGCGCGCACAGTACCGGGAACGTGCCAGAGAAAGCGTCGAAAGCCCGCAGCATTTCGCCAACCTTCGCCGGTTCTGTGATCGACGCGAAGTGCGTCGTCGCGGCCGGCGGTATCGCGCCCGTCAGATCCTTGGCCGGATCGGCCTTGCAGTGTCCTTCCTTGATGCCATAGCGGAACACGCGGCTTATCTCGCTGCGGACGCGGTGGGCGGTGAATCGAGCGCCCCTGCCGTCGATGCGCTTCAGCACGGCGAGGATTTCCGGCGCATCGATCGCGGTGATGGGGCGCGTGCCGAGCCACGGAAACACGTCATTGTCGAAGCGCGCCAGAGTCTTGTCGTACTGGCCGATCTCAACACACGTCTTGCGCTCTTCCATCCACGCGAGCGCCACGGCCTTGAAGGAGTTCGATGCAGCAAGCAGGGCAGCGCGCTTGTCGGCCTTCTTGGCCTCGCCGGGGTCGATGCCATGCGCGAGCTTTTCGCGGGCGTCATCGCGCCTCTTGCGCGCCGCCGCCAACGTCACGTCGGGATAGACGCCGAGCGCGAGGCGCTTTTCTTTGCCCGCACACCGGTATTTCAACCGCCAGTACTTGCCGCCCGCCGGTGTGACTTCGAGGTACATGCCGCCGCCGTCCGCGAGCCGATAGGTCTTGTCGCGTGGGGCGGCGTTGCGCGCGGCCGTGTCGGTAAGAGGCATAGGGCACCTTTGGGGGCATAAATCCGGGGGAATCCCGCGAATCGTCGCGGTGCCCCCTAAATTGCCCCCGATGTGCCCCCGCTGTCAATGGTGGAACTTGGGCAACGATAGGCAACAAAAAACCCCGAGAGCCTTACGCTGTCGGAGTTTCTGGTGAAACTTGGGTGTTGCTTGGAAACTTGTTGGTGCCCAGGGCCGGAATCGAACCGGCACGCCTTGCGGCGGGGGATTTTGAGTCCCCTGCGTCTACCAATTTCACCACCTGGGCATTCCGTACATCGCTGCCTTGCCGGGCGCGGATTGAAAACCGCAAAAATCCGGTTCGCGCCAGCGGGCAAGTCAGCGATTATGTCGGATTTCGAGGGCGGCGGCAAGCGCGCCGCCCCGCACGACTTGGGCTCACTGGCTCAGGTACGTGAACTTGCCGTCCTTGATCACGCCCATCACGCTTGCCCGCTGATCGAGACCGACGTGATCGGTCTGGCTCGTGTTGACCACGCCGTTCGGCACGACGAGCTCGTGCGCGTGCTCGAGCTCCGAGCGCAACGCCACGCGAAACGCCTGCGTGCCGGGCTGCCCGGCCTTCAGCGCACGCGCGACGGCGTCCTGCAGGCGCGGATAGACGCCCGCCGCATCGCCCGCGAACTGGGTGACGGTGCCCGGGCCGTACTTCGCCTCGTAGGCGTTCACGAACGCGAGCGCCGCCTTTTTTGACGGATGATCGGCCGGCAGCGTGCGCGCGACGACCACCGGCTGCGTCGGGAACAGCGTGCCTTCGACATCCTTCCCGCCGAGCTTGATGAACTCGGGCGTCGCGATGCCGTGCGTCTGGTAGATCGCGCCCTTGTAGCCGCGCTCGACGAGCGTGCGCTGCGGCAGCACGGTCGGCGTCCCGGCGCCGGCGATCAGCACCGCGTCGGGTTTGGCCGCCATCAGCTTCAGGATCTGGCCCGTGACGCTCGCGTCGGTGCGGTTGAAGCGCTCGCTCGCGACGATCTTGATATGCCGCAGCTCGGCAAACTTCGAGAACTCGTTGAACCAGCTGTCGCCGTAGCTGTCCGCGAAACCGATGAAACCGACCGTCTTCACGCCGTGATTGGCCATGTAGCGCGTCATCACGTCGGCCATCGCGCGGTCGGTCTGCGCCATCTTGAACGCCCACACCTTCTTGCCTTCCTGCGGCTCGACGACCGAGGCCGAGCCGATCAGCGTGATCATCGGCGTTTCGTATTCGGCGACCGGATCGAGCGCCGCCAGCGCCGCCGGCGTGATGTTCGGGCCGACGATCACGTCGACCTTGTCCTCGGTGATCAGCTTGCGGATGTTGCGCACGGCGGCGCCGGGGTCGGAGCCGTCGTCGAGAATCAGGTACTGCGCTTCTTGACCGGCGATCGTTTTCGGCCACATCAGCATCGCGTTCTTGCTGGTGATGCCGATCGCGGCCGCGGGGCCGGTGCTCGACAAATCGACGCCGACCTTGATCTGGGCGTGAGCGGCCACGCTGAAGGCGGCAAATGCGCACAAGGCAAGGCGGCGCATGGACTTCGACAACGTCATGGAAGGTCTCTCCGTGGCGGAAGGTTAAAAACGTGTTGTTGACGGGTTGTTTTGACGAATGAAGGGGCCGGCCGGTCAGAGCTCGTAGCTTTCGTGCTCACCGGAAAGCGCCTGTTCGATGAGCTTGCGGTTCATGGACGGCGAAAGCAGCTCGACGAGCGTGTATACATAACTGCGCAGATACGCGCCCTGCTTGAGCGCGAGGCGCGTCACGTTGGTCCCGAACAGGTGGCCGACCGGCATCGCGCGCAGGTGCTTGTCGCGCTCCGGGTTGAACGCGATGTCGGCCATGATCCCGACGCCGAGCCCCAGTTCGACGTAGGTCTTGATCACGTCGGCGTCGATCGCCTCGAGCACGATATCCGGGGTCAGATTGCGCAGCGCGAACGCCTGATTGATTTTGGAGCGGCCGGCGAACGCGTTGTCGTAGGTGATGAGCGGGTACTGGACGATATCGTCGAGCGTCAGGAGCTTGCGCTCGAGCAGCGGATGATCGGGCAGCATGACCGCGAGATGCTGCCACTGGAAGCAGGGCAGCGAGACGAGTTCCTTGTAATTGGTGAGCGCTTCGGTGGCGATCGCGATGTCGGCCTGGTCGTGGATCACCATTTCGGCGACCTGCGTCGGGCTGCCCTGAAGAATCGACAGGTGAACCTTCGGAAAGCGCCGCTTGAATTCGGCGATGGCGGTTGGCAGCGAGTAGCGCGCTTGCGTGTGCGTGGCCGCGATCACGAGGTTGCCCTGATCCTGCGCCGCGTAATCCTTACCGACGCGCTTCAGGCTCTCCACTTCCTGCAGTATTTTTTCCACCGACGCCAGGATGATGCGCCCCGGCTCGGTCAGCGAGCGCACGCGCTTGCCGTGGCGCGTGAAGATTTCGACGCCCAGCTCGTCCTCCAGCTCGATGATCGCCTTGGAAACCCCCGGCTGTGACGTAAAGAGGGCCTTAGCGGCTTCCGTCAGATTAAAGTTCTGGCGGACGGCCTCACGCACGAAGCGGAACTGGTGGAGGTTCATTTATAACCCATCCGCATATCAAAGTAATTTTTCAGTCGTTTGCTATATAAAGAAAGTTTATTACGATTTGTCCAATTTTTCCAATATCCATATCTGTATTCGTCATTAGCAAATGAGCGTTCGATCTGAACGGCATTCGAAACGGCGGATCAATGGATATCACGGTGCGCGTAGCAGGACGTCCGCGCGAAACAAGAAACCTTGGGGTCCCCGAATGTACCAATACGATCAGATCGACCAGACCATCGTCGACGAACGTGTCGCGCAATACAGCGACCAGGTCCGCCGCCGGCTGTCGGGCGAATTGAGCGAAGAGGAGTTTCGCCCGCTGCGCCTGCAGAACGGTCTCTACATGCAGCGCCACGCGTACATGCACCGCATCGCGATTCCGTACGGCAACCTGCGCAGCGACCAGATGCGCGTGCTCGCGACGATCGCGCGCGAGCACGACCGCGGCTACGGCCATTTCTCGACGCGCACGAACATCCAGTTCAACTGGGTCGAGCTCGAGGAAACACCGGAGATCCTGCGCAAGCTCGCGTCGGTGCAGATGCACGCCATTCAGACGTCGGGCAACTGCATTCGCAACATCACCGCCGACCAGTTCGCGGGCGTCGCGCCCGACGAAGTGGTCGATCCGCGTCCGTGGGCCGAAATCCTGCGCCAGTGGTCGACGTTCCACCCGGAATTCGCGTGGCTGCCGCGCAAGTTCAAGATCGCCGTGAGCGGGTCCGTCGAGGATCGCGCGGCCGTGCAGGTGCACGACCTCGGCGTCTATCTGAAGAAGAACGAGGCCGGCGAAGTGGTCGCGAGCATTCTCGCGGGCGGCGGGCTCGGGCGCACGCCGATCGTCGGCGCGGTGATCAGGGAAGATCTGCCCTGGCAGCACCTGCTGACCTACTGCGAAGCCGTCCTGCGCGTCTACAACCGCTACGGCCGCCGCGACAACATGTACAAGGCGCGCATCAAGATTCTCGTGAAGGCGCTCTCGCCCGAGAAATTCGCGAAGCAGGTCGAGGAAGAGTGGCAGCACCTGAAGGACGGCCCGTCGACGCTCACGCAGGAAGAACTCGACCGCGTGTCGAAGTTCTTCGCGCCGCCGGTCTACGAGAAGCTGCCGGGCACCGACGCGTCGTTCGAAAAGCATCTGATCGAAAGCAAGCCGTTCGCCCGCTGGGTGGAGCGCAACGTGCGTCCGCACAAGGTGCCGGGCTATGCGTCGGTGACGCTCTCGCTCAAGCCGACCGGCATCGCCCCCGGCGACGCGACGGACAAGCAGATGGACGACGTCGCCGATCTGGCCGACGAGTTCTCGTTCGGCGAGATCCGCGTGTCGCACGAGCAGAACCTGATTCTCGCGAACGTGAAGAAGCGCGATCTGTACACGGTGTGGGAGCGCGCGAAGCAGGTAGGGTTCGCGACATCGAACATCGGCCTTCTGACGGACATCATCGCGTGCCCGGGCGGCGACTTCTGCTCGCTCGCGAACGCGAAGTCGATTCCGATCGCGCGTGCGATCCAGGAGCGTTTCAGCGACCTCGACTATGTGTACGACCTCGGCGACCTGACGCTCAACATCTCGGGCTGCATCAACGCGTGCGGGCACCATCACATCGGCAACATCGGCGTGCTCGGCGTGGATAAGGACGGCTCCGAGTGGTATCAGGTGACGCTCGGCGGCGAGCAGAGCTCGGGCGCGACCGGCGCGCACCTCGGCAAGGTGATCGGCCCGTCGTTCTCGGCGGAGGAAATGCCGGACGTCGTCTCGCAGGTGATCGATACGTTCGTCGAGAACCGTGCCGAAGGCGAGCGCTTCATCGAGACGTTCAACCGCATCGGCATCGCGCCGTTCAAGGATCGCGTGTACGCGTCGCGCCAGGCGCACGCGTAAGTCACGACCCTAATCGAGGAATTTGCAGATGGCTTTGATTATCAAGAACCGCGCCGTGGTGAACGACGACTGGACCGTTGTGCGTGCGCCCGCTGACGGCGCATTGCCCGCCGCCGGCGCGCTTGCCGCAGGCCGCGTGCTGGTGCCTTTTTCGCTGTGGAAGGAGCAGAAGGACGCGCTCGTTGCATCGCGCTCGAAGGATGAACTCGGCGTGTGGCTCGCGCCCGACGACGAACCCGCGGATCTCGTCGCCGACTTCGACAAGATTGCGCTCATCGCCGTGGATTTCCCGGTGTTCCGCGACGGCCGCGGCTTTTCGATCGGGCGCCTCTTGCGCGAGCGCTATCAGTGGACGGGCGAGCTGCGCGCGATCGGCGACGTGCTGCGCGACCAGTTGCTGTTCCATGCGCGCTGCGGCTTCGACGCGTTCGCGGTGCGCGAAGACAAGGACATCAACGACGCGCTGCACGCCTTCGACGAATTCAGCGAACACTATCAGGGCGCGACCGACAATCCGGAGCCGCTCTTTCGCCGCCGCGCGGCCCTCATCGCCGCAGCCGGAGCGTCGCGATGACACCCGAACTGCAAGCCAGGGTTGAACGGCTCGACGCGCTGCTCGATTCGATCGCGCAGCGTCATGAGAAGGTCAAGCTAGCCAGCAGCCTCGCAGCCGAAGACATGCTGCTCACCCACGCCATTCTTTCGCGCGGCGTCGCGATCGGAATCTTCTCGCTGAACACCGGACGCCTTCACGCCGAAACGCTCGGCATGATCGATCGCGTGAAGGAGCGCTACGGCTACGAGATCGAGCAGTTTCATCCCCGGCCCGAAGCGGTCGAGGCGTATGTCCGCGATCACGGTCTCAACGCGTTCTACGAAAGCATCGACCTGCGCAAGAGCTGCTGCGGCATCCGCAAGGTCGAGCCGCTCAATCGCGCGCTGTCGGACGTGAGCGCGTGGGTGACGGGCCAGCGCCGCGAGCAGTCGGTGACGCGCACCGAGCTGCACGAGGAAGAGCACGACGCGCCGCGTGGCATCGCGAAGTTCAATCCGCTCGCGGACTGGACGGAAGCCGACGTGTGGGACTACCTCAAGGCCTTCGACGTGCCGGTGAATCCGCTGCATGCGCGCGGGTATCCGAGCATCGGCTGCGAGCCGTGTACGCGCGCGGTCCGTCCCGGCGAAGACAGCCGCGCGGGCCGCTGGTGGTGGGAGTCGCGCGATACGAAGGAATGCGGCCTGCACATCACGAACATCCGGATCGTCGAGGAAGCACCCAGCTCGGCCATCTGACGGCGAAGGCGCACGGATGATGTGCCGCCGGATCAAACCCTCTGTCATTGAACGCAGCGTCTTCGCCACAAGCTGAATGCGATGCAAAAAAAAGGATCGACGAACATGAGCACTACGCTCGACTCAACCGTCATCGCCCCGATCGCCAATAAGGCGACCCGGATGGACCACCTCGACTGGCTCGAAGCCGAGTCGATCCACATCCTGCGCGAACTCGTCGCCGAGTGCAGCAAGCCGGCGCTCCTGTTCTCGGGCGGCAAGGATTCCGTCGTCGTGCTGCATCTCGCGCTGAAGGCGTTCGGCCTCGGCGCCGGCCGCAAGACGCAGCTGCCGTTTCCGCTGGTTCACATCGACACCGGTCACAATTTCGACGAAGTGATCGATTTCCGCGACCGCCGTGCGAAGGAGATCGGTGCGGAACTGGTGGTCGGGCATGTCGAGGACTCGATCAGGAAGGGCACCGTTCGCCTGCGCCGCGAGACGGACTCGCGCAACGCCGCGCAAGCGGTGACGCTCCTGGAGACCATCGAGCAATACGGCTACACGGCGATGATCGGCGGCGCGCGCCGCGATGAAGAAAAGGCGCGTGCGAAGGAGCGCATCTTCTCGTTTCGCGACGAGTTCGGCCAATGGGACCCGAAGGCCCAGCGGCCGGAACTGTGGAGCATCTATAACGCGCGCCTGCATGCGGGCGAGCACCTGCGCGTGTTCCCGATCTCGAACTGGACCGAGCTCGACGTGTGGCAGTACATCGCCCGCGAGAAGCTCGAACTGCCGTCGATCTATTACGCACATGAGCGCGAGATCATTCGCCGCAATGGATTGCTCGTGCCGCTCACGCCGCTCACGCCGCTGCGCGAAGGCGAAACCGCCGAAGTCGCGCAAGTGCGCTTCCGCACCGTCGGCGACATCAGCTGCACATGCCCGGTTGCAAGCG
>Ga0163162_10004009_pt1 | contig 14129 bp, 14 predicted proteins | sample S55metaG_FD_115310 | JGI IMG/M metagenome (GOLD analysis project Ga0163162, IMG submission 115310) | Switchgrass rhizosphere microbial communities from Kellogg Biological Station, Michigan, USA - S5-5 metaG | ecosystem: Host-associated > Plants > Roots > Rhizosphere > Soil | place: USA...
GTCGATGCGATGCGCAACAAGAAATTCGCCGCGCTCTCCGCGATCATCGCGATCATCGTGAGCGCCCTTTTGCTCGCTGCGAGCCCGACCTTCGTCCCCGTCTTCGCCGCCGAAGTGCTGCACGGCTTCGCGAGCTGCATGCTCGTGCCCGCCATGGCGGCGATTTCGTACGCGCTCGTCTCGCGCGCCGATCTCGGCGACCGGCTCGGGCGCAACGCGCGCTGGGCGTCGATCGGCAGCGCCCTCACGGCCGCGCTGATGGGCGTGTTCGGCGAGTATTTCTCGCTGCGCTCGGTGTTCTTCCTCACCGCCGCGCTCGCGCTGCCGGCGCTCGTCGCGCTCTCCATGATCCATCACGAGATGCCGCCCGCCCCGCCGCGCAGAAAGTTCTGGGGCAAGGACGCGAAGGCTTCGCGGGAGGCGGCGAAGGCACAAAAGCGGCTCACGCCCGAAGGCGAGGAACGCGAGACGCTGCGCGAGCTGCTCCAGGACAGGCGGCTTCTGATCTTCGCGGGCTGCGTGGTGCTGTTCCACCTGTCGAACGCGGCGATGCTCAATCTCGCCGCGGGCGAAGTGACCGCGCACATGGGCGACAACGTTCAACTCGTGATCGCGGCGTGCATCATCGTGCCGCAGTTCATCGTCGCGGCGCTCTCGCCGTGGGTCGGGCGGCAGGCGCAGCGCTGGGGGCGGCGGCCGGTGCTGATCCTCGGCTTTTGCGCGCTGCCGGTGCGCGCCCTGCTCTTCGCTGGCGTGAGCAGCCCGTACCTGCTCGTGCCGGTGCAGATGCTCGACGGCATCAGCGCGGCGGTGTTCGGCGTGATGCTGCCGCTCATCGCCGCCGACGTGGCGGGCGGCAAGGGCCACTACAACCTGACGATCGGCTTCTTCGGGCTCGCGGCGGGCATCGGCGCCACGCTCAGCACGGCGGCCGCAGGCTTCGCCGCCGACCGCTTCGGCACGGCGATGAGCTTCTTCGGGCTCGCGGGCGCGGGCGCGCTCGCGGTCGCGCTGGTGTGGCTCGCGATGCCGGAGACGCGCGAAGCCGCGCCGAAGAAGGAGACGGAGCCCGCCGTCGAGGTGTAGGACGCCCGCGTGCGCGCTACTTGAGCGGCCGCAGCATACCGAGCAGCGTGGGAATCAGTTCACTCACGGTCGGATGGATGTGCATCGCGTGCTGCAGCGTGGTGTACGGCGCGCCGGCGTTCATGATGTCGACGAAGGTGTGGATCGCCTCGTCGCCTTCAATGCCGAGGATCGCGGCGCCGAGAATCTGCTTCGTCTTCGCATCGACGAGCGCTTTCATGAAGCCGTCCGTCTCGCCGCGCTCGCGCGCCCGGCCGACCCGCGACATCGGCATCGTCGCGATCAGCGCCTCGCGGCCGCCCGCGCGCACTTCCGTCTCGCTCATGCCGACCCGCGCGTACGGCGGATCGACGAACACGGCGTACGCCATGATCCGCGTGTCGACGCTGCGCGCCTCGCCGTCGAGCAGGTTCGCCGCGATGATCTCGAAGTCGTTGTACGACGTATGCGTGAAGGCGCCTCGCCCGTTCACGTCGCCGAGCGCCCAGACGCCCTCCACCGCGGTGCGCAGCTCGCCGTCCACGTCGATCAGCCCGTGCCGGTTCAGCGCGATGCCCGCCGCGTCGAGCCCGAGGTCGTCGGTGTTCGGCGTGCGGCCGGTGGCAAAGAGCAGATGCGACGCGTCGAGCGAGTCCTCCTTCAAATGGATGCGCACGCCGCTGGCCGCCTGCGACGCGAGCGGCTCGACACGCGTCGGCTCGCCGCCGAAGCGGAACTCGACGCCCTCGCGCGCGAGCACCGTCTGGATGCCCTCCGCGAAATCGGCGTCCTCGCGCGCGAGCACGCGCTTGCCGCGCACGAGCACCGTCACCCGGCTGCCGAAGCGGCGGAACATCTGCGCGAATTCGAGCGCGATATAGCTCGCGCCGACGATCACGAGATGCTCCGGCAGCTCGGCCAGCTCGAGCAGGGTCGAATTGGTCAGATAGGAAATTGCGCCGATGCCTTCGATGTCCGGCACCGCCGGGCGCGTGCCGGTGTTGATGAAGATCTCGTCGGCGTCGAAGTCGTTCACGCTGCCGTCGTGGCCCTGCACGCGGATCGAATGCGCGCCGGTGAAACGGCCGTGCCCCTTGAAGACGGTGACGTTCGGCGTGCCGCGCAGCCACGCTTCGATGCCGGTGCGCGAGGCGCCGCTCACTTCGTCCTTGCGCGCCTTCACGCGCGCCATGTCGACCCGCATTTCCCCGCCCACGATCACGCCGTAGTCCGCCGCGTGCCGCACCACATGCGCCGCCCGGGCGCTTGCCACATAGGTCTTGGTCGGCGTGCAGCCGACGTTCACGCACGTGCCGCCGAACAGATGCCGCTCGATGACGGCGGTGCGCCGCCCGCTTTGCGCGAGGCGCACCGCGAGCGGCGATCCGCCTTGTCCCGTGCCGATCACGACCGCGTCGAAATGCTGTGACATCGAAACCTCCCGCGTAGGAATTCCGGTGGAGAAGTCGTCCTGCAACCTGTCGCGCTGCAATTGCCGTCGGTCAAGCCTGAATGCCTGCCGTCCTGCGGTTTCGCCATCTTACGCGCGCTCGCCGCGGCTTGCGCGCACCGGCTTTTTTCATGCCGCCGGAATAAACGGCCCGCTTTGCCCGTTCCACTTCGATGACCGGAACGCCCGCGCGGACCGCACTTTCCCGCCGCCGGGACGATTCGACCCCGTGAGAAACGCCCCCCACCAGGAGCAGCGAGTGCAGGCAACCACCACCCCCGACACCGGCCGTTATTCCCGACCCGCCGTCCTGCTTCACTGGGCGATGGCGCTCGTGATCGCCCTCGGCTACCTGGCGATCGAAATGCGCGGCCCCAAGGGCAGCGAAAGCCGTGTGTTCTGGACGGGCGTGCATCTCTGGTGCGGGTCGCTCGTGCTGGCGCTTGCCGTGCTGAGGATTCTGTGGCGCCTGTGGCGCGGGGCGCCGCCCGAAATCGCGGCGGCGCGCGTCGCGACGTTCCTCGCGCGCCTCGTGCACGTCGCGCTCTATGTGTTCATCGTCGCGCAGCCGCTCCTCGGCATCCTGATGCTCAACACCGGCGGGCATCCGCTCGTGCTGCCGGGCGTGGGCGTGCCCGTCACGCTCGTCGGCGCCGATCCGCTCGCGCGCACGGTGATCCACCGGGCGCACGTGCTCGTCGGCAATTTCTTTTACTTCGTGATCGGGCTGCACGCGCTCGCCGCGATCGGGCATCACGTCGTGTTCCGCGACGCGACGCTGCGGCGGATGCTGTGACGCAGCGTGACCGCCAGGCCGCCGGTGAGCAGCCGGTCCGCCGATAAGGATCGCGCATCGGCGCTCATTAGCTTGTGCGAAAGCCTTGTTTCACGCGGCGCCTGCCTGCCGATAAGCTCATTCACACAGTCAACGGAGGTGAACCGGGCATGCATTACAAGGGTTATGAAGTGGCGCCGGCGGCACAGGCGCTTCCGAGCGGCCTCTATGCGGCCAATCTGACCATCAGGGAAAAGGCGACTCCCGTGAGGCGCGCGTACGCCTTCGACGCGCTCGACTACTTCTTCGACGCCGAGCACGCCATCGCCTATGCGGCGCGCTGGGCGCGCATGTGGATCGACGACAGGCGAGGACACCGGCGCTGATCCCGCCTGCTTCGTTGCGGCCATCCTCCCGGCCCGTCCTCCCCGCACAACTCAGCGCGCCCGCCAGGGGCGCCTTGCCTCTTTTCCCGTCTGCGGCCGTCGACGGGCATGCCTCGTGCTACCCTCGTTTGACCTTCCGGCCCCTTTCGAGCCAGCGCCGGCCATCTTCCCAAGCAGACAGGTTTCCATTGACCGAAACGATGTGGTATCTCGTCGTTGGCGGTGTACTCATCTTGATGGGACTTGCCAGTTCGACGTTCAAGCACCTGCCGATCAGCACCGCGATGTGCTACCTCGCGATCGGCATCGCGCTCGGCCCGGCGGGCGCCGGGCTGCTCTCCCCCGATCTCGCAGCCGACGCCACCGTGCTGCGCCGCATTACCGAAGTCGCGATGCTCGTGTCGCTCTTCGCGATCGGCCTGCGCCTGCGCGTGCCGCCGACCGACCGCATCTGGCTGCTGCCGATCCGCCTCGGCTTCTTCGCGATGGTGCTCACCGTCGCCGCGATGACGCTCGTCTGCGTCTACGTGCTCGGCTTCGCGTGGGGTCCGTCGCTGCTCGTCGCGGCGATGCTCGCGCCGACCGACCCCGTGCTCGCCCACGACGTGCAGGTCGAAAGCCCCGGCGACGTCGACCTGCTGCGCTTCTCGCTGACGGGCGAAGGCGGCCTGAACGACGGCATCGCGCTGCCGTTCGCGCTGCTCGGCATCGCGGTGTGCAACTACGAGGCGTCGCCCGGGCACGCGCACTCGTGGGCGTTCGCGGGCGAGGCGCTGTGGGGTGTCGCCGGCGCGCTCGCGAGCGGGTGGCTCCTCGGAGACCTCTCGGTGCGCCTCGTCGCCTTCCTGCGCACGCGCCACGGCCAGGCGCTCGGCCCCGAGGGCTTCTACGCGCTCGGACTGATCGCGCTGTCGTACGGCGTGGCCGAGTTGATCCACACGTACGCGTTTCTCGCGGTGTTCGCGGCCGGGCTCGCGATGCGCCGCGTCGAGCAAAAGGCGAGCGGCGCCAAGTCGCCGCGTGAGGCGGTCGGCACGATCGATTCGGAGGACGTCGGCGCGACCGCGTCGGACCCCGAGCGCGCCCATGCGTTCATGGCCGAGCGTGTGCTCGGCTTCACGATCGAACTGGAGCGCATCGCCGAGGTCGCCATCATGCTGATCGTGGGCGCCGTGCTCGGGTCCATCTGGCGGGACCTGTTCACGTGGCAGGCCGGGGCGCTGATCGCCGCGCTCTTCGTGCTCGTGCGGCCCGTGGCGGTCGAGGCTTCGCTGGCAGGCTCGATGGCGAGCGCCTCGCAGCGCCGGCTGATGAGCTGGTTCGGCATTCGTGGCGTCGGCTCGTTCTATTACCTGATGTACGCGCTCGAGCACGCGCCGAAGAGCGCCGCGGCGCCGCTGGTCCCGCTCGTGATCGCGGTGATCGCGGCGTCGGTGATCGTGCACGGCATCACCTCGACGCCGCTGATGAAATGGTACGGCGGCGGACGGTGACGCACGCCCGGACCGCTTGCGCGGATCGCGGCCTGCCTGCAAGATCGGGGGCTCCGGTCGATGGCTCGCCGCGCGCCTGGAGACAGGGCGCATGCATCGCAACACCGGCTTTCGCCGAAGCGGCGCAACTCGAGGGACGACGCGGGATCACGAGAGACGACAACGCATGACGCATCTGGTCTTCTTCTGCGGCCACGCGGGCACCGGCAAGACCACGCTCGCGAAGCGCCTGTTCGCGCCGCTGATGCGCGCGAGCGGCGAGCCTTTCTGCCTGCTCGACAAGGACACGCTCTACGGCCGCTACAGCGCCGCCGCGGTGGGCGCGCTGACGGGCGATCCGAACGACCGCGACAGCCCGCTCTTCCTGCAGCACCTGCGCGACCCGGAGTACGGCTCGCTCATCGACACGGCCCGCGAGAACCTCGGGCTCGGCGTGAGCGTGGTCGTGGTCGCCCCGCTTTCGCGCGAGGTCCGCGAAGGACGGCTCTTCGACCACGGATGGCTCGGCATCGGTCGCGACGTGACGATCCGCGTCGTGTGGGTGCATGTGCCGGAGGATGTCGCGCACGCGCGCATCATGGCGCGCGCCGATCCGGTCGATGCGTACAAGCTCGCCCACTGGGACGAATACCGCCAGCGCCGTTTCGTGCCCGGCGGCGACGCGAGCCGCGAGCTGCTGATGTTCGACAACTCGGCGCCGCCGCCCGGTGCGTATGACGAATTGATCGGCCGCATCCTCTAGCGGGCCAACGAAAAAACGAAAAAGGCGCCGCGGCGCCTTTTTCGTCTCTCAGGAAGGTTCGGGGTCTCTCGCCCCGGACTCATCAGGCCGCGGCAAGCCGCCGCGTCGACTTCAGCACGCTCTCACCCTCATACAGACGCCCGAAGCGGTTTGCCAGGAACGCATCGAGCGGCACCTGCTCCTGCCGGATGAATCCGCTTTGCGGCAGCACGCCTTCACGGAACAGGTCGAGTTCCGCGCATACCGCGCCGGCGGTGGTGATCTGGATCGCGCTCATCGGCACGCCGCACACCTCCTTCGCGAAGATCTTGCGCGTGAACACGTCCTGCACGAGCTGGCCGCGGCGCATGCCCGTTACGGTGACGAAGATCAGCACGACGTCCTGCGCCGTCGACGGCACCGCGCGCTTCAGCATCGCCTTCAGGCCGTCGCGATCGGTCGACATGCGCAGGTCGTCGAGCAGGAATTTCATCAGGTCGCGATGGCCGGGATAGCGCACCGACTTGTAGTCGAGTGTCTCGACCTTGCCCGCGAGCGTCTCGCACAGCGTGCCGAGCCCGCCCGACGTGTTGAACGCCTCGTACTCGGTGCCGTCGAGCGAGAAGTGCTCGACGCCTTCGAGCGGCTGGACCCACTGCGTGCGGCCCTCGCGGATCGCCTCGCACGGCTGGCAATACTCGTTGATGAGGCCGTCGATGCTCCACGTCAGGTTGTATTTCAGCGCATTGGTGGGAAATTCCGGCAGGGCGCCGACACGCATCTTCACTTCGCGCACGTCGTCGAGACGCTTCGCCAGGTCGTGCGCGACGATGCCGATGAAGCCCGGCGCGAGGCCGCACTGCGGCATGAACGCCTGCGCGGAATCGTCGGCGATCGCGCGGATCGCGTGGGTCGCGCGCACGTCCTCGGTCAGGTCGAAATAGTGGACGCCGGCCGCCTTCGCCGCCGCCGCGACATTGATCGCGAGGTAGTACGGCAGCGCGTTGACGAGGGCGTCGAAACCCTGCAGCGCGTTGCGAAGCGCCGTGGTGTCGGCGGAATCGACGCGGCGTGTCTCGATGCCCTGCGCGTCGATGAGCGCGAGCGCGAGGTCGTCGCGATCGAACGCGACCACCTCGAAATCCCCCGTTTCACGCAGCAGGTGGGCAATGCTTTGACCGATGAGTCCGGCGCCGACGAGGGCAACTTTCATGTTCATCTCCTTGTTGTGCAGTCAGGGCGTCATACCTTCATGCCTCAAGTTTAGGAGCGCGCGAATATTGATCCTAGACACAAAATGATGCGTATCGACGACGAATTTCGTCGTTTAGACGAGCAAACGCTGCAAAACGTCGAAATGCTAGCCGCCGCGGTCGATCTTGCGCGCGAGGATGATCGACGTGGTCGTGCGATCGACGCCTTCCAGCGCGCCGATTTCGTCGAGCAGGTCGTTCAGCCTGTCGGGCGAATCGGCGCGCAGCCACGCGACATAGTCGAACTCGCCGCTCACCGCGCAGAGCAGCTGGATCTCCGGCATCTTCGCGAAGCGCTTTTGCAGGTCGCGGCCGTATTTCGGCGCGAGCTTGATGCCGACATAGGCCTGGATGCTCGCGTCGAGCACGTCCTGCCCGAGCCGCACGCCGTAGCCCGCGATCACGTTGTTCTTTTCGAGCCGCGCGATGCGGGCGATGACGGTCGTGCGCGCGACGCCGAGCTGGCGCGCGAGGTTCGCCACGCTCTCTCGCGCGTTCATTTGCAGCAGCGCGACGAGGTTGCGGTCGATGTCGTCGAGTTGATCGAGGCGCGGCGGTCTCATGCGGGCGTCGTCCTGTTGTTGTTTTCGATGCCGCGATTATCGCGCAGGGCTTGCCTCGGGCAACGCGGGTTCGATGGAAACGTCAGACCCCCAGCCGCCGGACCATGAAATCCACGAACGTGGTGAGCTTGGGCGTCGCGCGCCGGTCGCGCGGGTAGATCAGATGCGCAGGCGAAGGCTCCGGCAGGAACGCGTCGAGCACCGCCACGAGCGCGCCGCTCGCAAGCTCCTCGGCGACGAGCGCGTGCGGCTGCAGCACGAGCCCGAAACCCGCGAGCGCCGCCTTCTTCAGCGCCTGCCCGTTGTTCGCGCGAAAGCGCGCCGACTGCTCCCGGTCGTCCTGCGCGCCCGGCGCGTCGCCTTCGAGCCGCCAGAGCGCCTCCCGGCCGCCGTGCACGAAGCCGAGGCACTCGTGGCCCGCGAGGTCGGCGGGCGTGCGCGGTGTGCCCGCCCGCGCGAGGTACGACGGCGCCGCGCACGCGGTCATCGCGTACGGCTTGAGCGGCCGCGCGACGAAACTCGAATCCGGCAGCGTGGCAAGCGACCCGATCCGCACCGCGGCATCGAACCGTTCCTCCACCAGATCCACGAGGCGGTTCGACAGGTCCAGCTCGACGCTCACTTCCGGATACGCCGACAGAAACCCGGTGACCACCGGCGTGACGAGCTGCACCCCATAGGTGAGCGGCACCGACAGGCGCAGCAGTCCGCGCGGCGCCGTGCTCATCGCTTCGGCGAGTGCGTCGGCGTCGTTCACGTCCGCGAGGATGCGCCGGCAGCGCTCGTAATATTCGCGGCCGATTTCGGTGAGGCTCTGGCGGCGCGTCGTGCGCACGATGAGGCGCGCGCCGAGCCGCGCCTCCAGCGCCTGCAGATGCTTGCCCGCCATCGGCGCCGAGATGCCGAAGCGCTGCGCCGCCGCGCTCAGGCTGCCCGCTTCGACCACTTCCACGAAAACCTGCATGCTCAGCAAGGTGTCCACCGCGATTTTTTCCCAGACGTATCGGTTGTAAGCAGTTGTGGCATTACGCGGTGTAAGCCGCGCAATCGTGATACTAATATCGCGTTTCAAGCGTAGCCGGGCGTGCTCAGGGCATCATGTCTCATGCACGGCTCGCCAATTTCCAATCGACCGAAGGTGTCCCGAATGAAGAAAACACTCGTTGCATTCGCAGCGGCGTTCGCTGTGAGCGCAGCTTTTGCCCAGGCTTCCGCACCGGTCGCGGCGCCGGCTTCCGGCGCGTCGGCGCCCGCTGCCACCCGGCACGAGGCGCGCGTCGAACAGCGCGTCGCGGAACTGCATTCGAACCTGAAGATCACGCCGCAGCAGGAAGACCAGTGGTCGAAGTTCGCCGCCGTCATGCGCGAGAACGCCCACACGATGGGCGACCTGTATCGCCAGCGCGTCTCGCAGTACAACACGATGACCGCGCTCCAGAACATGCAGCAATACGAGCAGATCACCCAGGCCAACGCGGAAGGCACGAAGCGTCTCGTCGAGGCTTTCGAACCGCTTTACGCGAGCTTTACGCCCGAGCAGAAGAAACTTGCGGACACGAACTTCCGCGAAAGCGACCGGCCGACGGGACGCAAGGGCGGACGCCATCATCCGCGCGCCGCGGCGCCCGATGCGGCATCGACGACGAAGCCGTAACTCGCCCGATCTGACCGCGCGCAGCCAACAACGCCCGCATCGCCCGATGCGGGCGTTTTTTCGTGTGACGCCCCATATCACCGCACGCTGCTGGTTGCCGCCGTGTAGCCACACCGCCGTACCGCGTGCAGAATGGCGCAATTGCCGTTACCATCGCGAACCTCCAACCTGCCCCGCACAGCCATGACCGCACTGTCCAATCTCGATCTGAGCCGTGACCCGCAAGCGCTCGCGGTCGTCAAGGACGAAACCGTCGCGGTGGAGTTCGCCGCCGTCGCGGGCGAGCTGATGAGTCTCGAAGGCCCGAATCGCTACCAGCGCGGCGACGCGCTCGTCACGGGCGCCGGCGGCGAGCGCTGGGTCGTCTCGCGCGAGCGCTTCGATGCGAAGTATCTGCCGCAGCCGGGCGTCGCCCAGGGCGAACCGGGTGCGTACCGCAACCGCCCCGTGATCGTGCTCGCGAAGGAAATGCCGCATGCTTTCTCGATTGCCCGCTCCGCGGCCGGCGACGTGCTGACCGGCGCGGCCGGCGACTGGGTGATGCAATACGCGCCGGGCGATTACGGCGTCGTGAAAGCCGCGCGCTTCGCGAAGGTCTACCGGCGCGCCGGCTGACGACGCCCGCTCTCAGGCGAAATCGTCGCCCATTTCGATCTCGACGGAACGCGGCACGGCCTCGCCGTTCGCATAGGCTTCCTCGAGCGACCCGAGCATCGCCTCCACATACGCGCGCAGCACCGCGTAGCTGCGCGCATGCATGCGCGCGGGCGTTCCCCGGTAGCGCGCGAGCGCCGCGGGATCGAAGCGCACCTCGATCGAGATGCGGCGCGCGGTCGAGCCGAAACGCATCGCGATGTAGTGAATGACGAGCGAAGTCCTGCCCTCGTCGTCGATGCGCTCGGCAAACTGCGTCTGCTCGGGAAAGAGATCGCTGATGACGTGCGCGAGCATGTCGATGTCGGCGCTCGGGCAATCGTACTGGTAGTCGTCCATGGGCTTCAGTGGCTTTCAGATGGATGTCGTGGGCGCGCCGCGCCCGCCGCCGCTGCGGAAATACCGCACGAGCGCACGCACGACGATCAGGCCGAACACGAGATAGACCGCATCGGCGGCGACGAGCGGAATGAGGCGCGCCTGGAAAAGCGCCGCCGGCACGCCGATCAGCGCGTGCGCCGCGATCATGAACGGCAGCGTGTAGCGAAAGCGCTCGCGCAGCATCTGCCACATCAGCACCGAAAACCCGATCTGGAACACGAAGGCCGCCACGCGCTCCACGAGAAACAGTGCCGCGTACTGCGGCGACAGGCTGCCGAGAATCAGGTGCAGACGCATCAGCGCGTCGAGCGGCACGCTGGCGAAGTGCTCGTCGAGTTCGTTGCGGTTCGCGAGCACCGCGTACACGATCCATTGCGCCTGGACCAGCACGCCCGCGAGCCACGCCTCCGCCCCGCCGTGACCGATGCCGTAGCCGAGCGCCGTGCCACGGCGCTCAAGCGTCTGCGGGTGGCGCGAAACGAGCCACTTCATCGCGAGATAGCGCCCCACCTCCTCGCAGACGCCTGCCGCCAGCGCGGCGTACGCGACGAACGCTGCGGGATTCGCGAGCCAGGCGGCCGTCGTCGCGTTGCTCAGCACGAAGCCGTGCAGCCCGCGCTCGATCACCATCGAAAAGAGCGCGAACACCGCGATGCCCAGGATCACCTCGCGCCGCTCGAACCCGAAGCGCGGCTTCAGCTTCCAGAAGAGCACGACCGGCAACACGGCGACCAGAAGCGTGGCGATCGTGAGGCATGCGAGCGTCGTTACGCTGACCATTCAGTTTCCCTTGTAAGTGTCGCGCCGCGTGGACGCGCGCGCGACGAGTTCGCCCGGCAACAGGCATTCGCGCGCCGGCATGCGCGCGCCTTCGAGCCGCTCGTGCAGGAACTGCACCGCGCGCCGGCCGATGTCGTAGGTCGGCTGACGCACCGTCGTCATGCCGGCGAGCTCGGCCCATTCCGAGTCGTCAATCGACATCAGCGCGACGCGCTGCTGCCAGTCCGCGCCGTAGCGCTCCTTCAGATGAAGCGCTACGCGCAGCGCAACCGGCCCGTTGGCCGCGAACAGCGCGACGCGCTTCGTGCGGCTTTCTTCCCGTGCCATTGCCGGTGCGCTCGCCTGCGCCGCGCCGAGATGCGCATCGATCGCGGCGAGCGCCGGGGCCGCATCGCCGAGTTCCAGCACGACCGTCGATCCGCGCGCGCCGAGGGCTGCGATCGTGTCACGAAACGCCGCTTCGCGCACGCGGCGCGAACTCACGCGCGTGAACGGCTGCACGATGAACAGCACGTCGTCGAAACCCTGCTCGACGAGATGGCGCGTCGCGAGCGCGACGGCGCCGGGATTGTCGAGGCCGACCATGTCGGTGACGAGGCCCTCCACCGAGCGGTCGACCAGCACGACCGGAACGCCGCCCTGCGCGAACGTCTGCAGCAGTTCTTCCTTCACGCCGAGCGCGTTCACGATCACGCCTTCGACGCGGTATGTCGTCAGCAGTTGCAGATAGCGGCGCTCCATGTCGATCTCGTTCGCCGCGTGGCAGATGAGCGGCATGTAGCCGAGCGCATGGCACGCCGCCTCGACACCCTGGAGCACTTCGACCGAATACGGGTTCGTCAGGTCGGCGATCAGCATGCCGACGAGCCGGTTGCGCCCGCGCTTGAGCCCGCGCGCCATCTGGTTCGGACGATAGTCCAGCTTCACGATCGCCGCTTCGATGCGCTCGCGCAATTCCGGCGAGAGCACGCTCAGCTCGCCGTTCAGATAGCGCGAAATGCTGGTCTTGCCGGTGCCCGCCTCGCGCGCGACGTCCGTGATCGTCGCGCGGCGGGGGGCAGACGCGTGCAGGTTCATCGACGTGAGATCTTCGGACATGGTGCCTTCATCATGCTTCGGGGACAAAAAAGCGCGCCACGGCGCGCTCTTTCCAGAAAGTCCGGGCAGCGGCATCTTAACGCACGCGGCGCCCGTCGAGCGGCCGCGCCGCTCAGCGCTTCACCGCCTGCGGATTCACGATGTTGCCGGCGAGCGTTCCGTCGAGCGCGCCGATCAGGTTTTCCGCCGCGTTGCGGCTCATCGCGTGGCGCGTCTCGTGGGTCGCCGATCCGATGTGCGGCAGGGCCACGACGTTCTTCATCGAGAGCAGCGGCGAGTCCGCGGCGAGCGGCTCCTGCTCGAACACGTCGAGGCCCGCGCCGAGAATCGTGCCGTTTCGCAGCGCCTCGATGAGCGCGGCTTCGTCGACGGTCGGTCCGCGCGACGCGTTGATCAGGATCGCGCTCCTTTTCATCGCCTTGAGTTGCGCTGCCCCGATCATGCCGTGCGTCTCGGGCGTGAGCGGCACCTGCAGGCAGACGAAATCCGACTTCGCGAGCAACTCGTCGAGTTCGACGCGTCGTGCGCCAAATTCGTTCTCCGCCTGCGCATTCGGATGGCGGTTCGTGTAGAGCACGTTCATCCGGAAGCCGAGCGCCGCGCGCCGCGCGACCGCCCCGCCGATGCGTCCCAGACCGACGATGCCGAGCGTCTTGCCCTGCACGTCGACGCCGAAGCAGGCCTCGCCGATGCTCGCCTTCCAGTTGCCCGCCTTGATCCACTCGGCCATTTCGACGACGCGCCTGGCGCTTGCCAGGATCAGCGCGAAGACGGTGTCGGCGGTGGATTCGGTCAGCACGTCCGGCGTGTGGGTGAGCACGATGCCGCGGCGCGTGAGATCGTCGACGTCGAAGTTGTCGAAGCCTACCGAGATTGTCGAGAGTGCTTTCAGGCGGGTCGCGCCTTCGAGCATGTCGGGGGAGATTCGGATGCTCGCGCCGATCGCGCCGTCCGCGTCCTTCAATGCGGCGACGAGCGCGTCGCGGTTCTTGCCATCCACCTCTGCGACCTCGGCACGCTCGGTCAGGTACGAGAGCACATCGGCAGGCAGCGCCTTGTACACGACGATCTTTCTTTTCATCTTTTCCTCGGGTTACTCGTTTGCTGTTCTTGGTCACGCTTCGTTGCCAGCGAAGGCTCATTTTTACACCGTTTGATGCGCTTGTGCCTTCATGAAACCTGTTTTGTTATCGGTCTGTTGGCTTCGTCCCTCTCGCGAGGCGGCACTTGCTCGGTCGCTGGCGCTTGGGTTCGGGGTTTTGTCGAACCGTCTGATGCGCTTGCGCTCCTGTGAAACTTGTATTGGCTTCGGTTTGTTAGCTTCGCCCCTCGCGCGGGGCGGCACTTACTCGACCGCTGGCGCTTGGGGTCGGTGTTTTGTCAAACCGTTTGATGTGCTTGCGCTCCTATGAAACTTGTATTGGCTTTGGTCTATTAGCTTCGCCCCTGTGCGGGGCGGCACTTACTTTCTTTGCTGCTGCAAAGAAAGTAAGCAAAGAAAGCAGCTATGGGGTCAGCGGTATTAGGACGTGACCACGTTCGAGCCATTCAGCGTGGCCCGACCGTCGGAGTGTCCAGCTCTGTGCGCTACGCGAATTGGTACGCGGACCCATTGCGCCCTCGCACCTTCACACAGAGTGGTAAGGCAATCATCCATCCGTCCTCGCTTCGCTCCGACGCGAGGTTCGTCACCACCAATCGCTTCGCTTTCTTGTCATGCACACCAAAGCGCCTCGCTTCGTTCGTGCCGCGTGCATCCGAAGGCGCTTCGTCATGTCGCGGCGCGTGCCTACATCCAGCAAACCTGCGGTTCAACAAACCCCAACCCCAACCCCAAGCGCCAGCGAAAGCTGAAC
>Ga0163162_10004010_pt1 | contig 14128 bp, 10 predicted proteins | sample S55metaG_FD_115310 | JGI IMG/M metagenome (GOLD analysis project Ga0163162, IMG submission 115310) | Switchgrass rhizosphere microbial communities from Kellogg Biological Station, Michigan, USA - S5-5 metaG | ecosystem: Host-associated > Plants > Roots > Rhizosphere > Soil | place: USA...
CGCCCCCGAGCCGCAGCTTGGCATGGTCGAGACCAAACATGCGCTCAAACCCTGCGCGGTCGATACCGCCGAGCAGGCGGGCGAGCGGATCATCGGCGAACGGCGTGCCGTCGCTTTTAAGCAACGTGTCCCGTTTGCCCTTCCGCCGCGTGATATCCAGAACCGCGTCTTCGTGTTCGATCAGGGCGCGGAGGCGAAGCTGCCCATACTCATACCGCCAGTTTTGGGCAGACCGATCCGGGATACCGAAAAGGAAATCGCCAATGGCCTGAAGCGTGGTCGACTTGCCGGCTTCATTGGGGCCGACGATCAGATGGAGGTCGGGGCAGCCCTCGCCAAAATCGAACACGCGATCTGCAAATCCGCCGTAGCGCACCAGCTCAAGTTGGCGAAATCGCATCAGTCCGCCCCTTCGCCGAGCCGCGCCTCAACTAGGGCCCGAGCCGCGCGGACCAAAGCCTCTCCATCGCGCGCCCGCGCCGATGAGAGCAACGGCGCAATGTCGGGATCATCGACCTCAGCCGGCAGTTTGGCTGTTAGAGGGGCCACAGCATTCTCGACGGCACGGCGGCAATCTGGATCCTCAAGGGCCTGGGCCAGCAGTTCCTGCAACTCGAGCGGGAGACCGATCGGAACCGCCGTGTCCCGTGCTAAGATCTTCACGCGTTCAATCCAGAGCGCGTCCGAGACGCCGGCAGCATGCCCCCGCACCTCCGCTTCGAACCAGGCTGGGTCAGCCTTCAGCCGCTGTGCGAGCGGCCCATCGACCTCTATCGAAACGCGCGCGGCCAACGGTCGGCCATTGGCTCCAAGCACCGAAGGACGGAGCTCGCCTTGGATCGCGGCGAGTGCCTCGATTGGATCGCGCGCGCCGCTCGCATCGACCTGCGCATGGACCCACCGAACCTCGTCCGTGGCGCGGTGCTCTACATGGGCAATGGCACCTTCCTCAACGCGCACCACGACCGCGCCCTTGGATCCTGTCTCGCGGATGTGCCTCCCCTGCGTGTTGCCGGCGAAGACGACATGCGGGTGGTTGGACCGGATGGCATGATCGTGAACGTGGCCGAGAGCCCAGTAGTCGTGCCCTGCCGCTTGTAGTTCGCCCAGGGTGCAAGGGGCGTAGTTCGCGTGTCCCTCGTGGCCGTCCAGCGCGGTGTGGAGCAGCGCGATGTTGAGCAGACCGGCAACTGGAGGGCAGTAGGTAGACGCGATGTTTTCAGTTGTTGCAGCTTCTTTGTAGCTGCGGCCGTGGATAGCAACGCCGAGATCGTCAAAGAGAACGGTCTCACACTTAGCACTCTTGAGCTTGAAGACGCCTTCAGGCGCCGTGAGGTGCCGGGTCACACGGCTGTCGGCATCGTGATTCCCGAAAACGATCACCGAGCGGATGCCGGCTCGCGCGAGGCGAGCGAGCTGCGAGATTGCAAACTGCCCCGTGGATTGGTCCTTCCACGCACCGTCGTACAGGTCGCCGGCGATAACGACGAAGGCAGCGCCCTCTTCGATCGCAAGGTCGACCACATTCGAAAACGCCTTGCGTGTGGCGCCGCGTACCAGCTGGGAGAAGGCCTCGTCTTTCCGCGATAGTCCGTGCAACGGGCTGTCGAGATGAATATCCGCCGCATGGATGAAGGTGAAGTTGCCCTGCATTTGATTCCTCTAGCATCTCGCGCGTCGCGACGGAATCTTCGTCAGCCCACCAATTTGCGAAGTTTGTGCGAAAAAGCCTGGCCCCGTTCCTCTGATCCTCAAGGCCGTTTGAGAATGCGTCTCTTTCAATCTCGAACCACCTCACCCCCCATGGACAACTTATCCGTTGCCTCATCTTCGTCATGCGGCGATCAGGTAGCTACGTCTGCGAGCACTCCGGCGGCTAGCGCATCTGCCAACGAATCCAGTTATTCGTTTGAAGGGAGAAGAGTCCAAGCTAACCTGCCCAAAAGAGGAATTGGACTTTGGACACGACGTCAGGGAATGATCATTCCAGCGAACCGGCAACGCAGGTTAAGTCGGTTGCGGCCGGGATACTCGGCGAGTTTTTCGACGCACTTGAAGGGGAAGATGGCCTAGCGGACGTCTCTGCCGGCTTGCGCAAGATGGTCCTTGATGACGGCGTTTTTGCTGAGTTAGCTATCCGTGCAGCCATGTTTCTGGATGCATCATGATCCGGATCGAGCGGGTCACGATCAAAGAGTTTCGCGGAATCCGCGAACTGACGCTTGAGCTGAAAGGACAAAACTTCGCGGCTTGCGGGCCGAATGGAACCGGTAAGAGTGGCATTGTCGACGCGATTGAGTTCGCGCTTACCGGCAACATTTCCCGTTTGGCGGGCTCCGGAACCGGCGGCCTATCGGTCAAGGCGCACGGGCCCCACGTCGACAGCCGGAACAACCCCGCTGCGGCATCTGTGACGCTAGATGTGTCGATACCGTCGCTCGGTAACAAAACGGCCCAGGTCCACCGATCGGTCAAGGCAGCGGGCGCGCCGAAGATCACTCCAGACGACCCAGACGTCATCGCCGCGTTCGAGAGCGTCAACCTTCACCCGGAGTTCGTGCTCTCTCGCCGTGAACTAATCCGGTACGTCCTGTCTGAACCGGGGCAGCGCTCGAAAGAAGTGCAGTCGCTGCTGCGCCTCGATGATATCGAGAAACTTCGCGCAGTCTTTCAGAAGATATCTAACGCCTGCACAAAGGAGCTCCCGGGGCTGGAGCGCGGCCAAAACGATGCTGTTCAGAACCTATTACAGGCGCTGCATACCGCTGAACTCACGAAGACGGCGGTGCTTTCTGCGGTCAATCCGCGGCGGGAACTGCTGGGGTTGGCATCGATCGAAATGCTCGAGGCGAGCACCTCGGTAAAAGACGGGCTGACGACGACAGCTTCAAGCGCGCCCGGGCGTGTGCCCAAGGCCCAGGCGACAACCGATCTGGCCGCCCTGCGGGATGCGCTCCTCGCACTCCAGGCCGAAGCATTTCAGCAAGCCTGCTCCGCCATTGACGATCAGGCGGAGGAATTGGGAAAAAGCGCAGATAGCCTGGACGGTCTGTCTCGCGACTCGCTACTCCGATCAGCCTTGGAGCTGTATGACGGCACTGCCTGCCCGGTGTGCGACTCCCCTTTTGAGCCGGAGGCCTTTCATTCTCACCTGAATGACAAACTGCTCCATCTCGACGAGATCAGTAAGCGGCGAGCCACTCTCGAGGCTGATCTGAAACCTGTCCTCGACGGTCTGCATTCCGCCGGCAGCGCGATCAACGCCATGATCGACCATGCCGCTCTGTTTTCGCCGAAGATCGACCCGGCGGCGCTCATCGAATTCCGCGGTACGCTTCGCGCAAGGTATCTGCAGTTGCAGAAGCTGCTGCCGTTGGATGACACGCGGGCTATTCTTTCCCAGGCCCATGTCGTCCCCGACCTCTCGGTCCCATTGGATGCGCTGGATGCCGCGGTCACCGCCATTCCTGAACCAACCCAGCAGGACGCCGCCAGAGACTTTCTCGTCTTGGCCCAGGAGCGGCTCGAGAACTACCGAAAGGCACGGCTGGCCCTCGACGCAGGCAAGCTAAGGTCCGAGCGTGCGAACAGGGTGTTCTCCACCTACGGGACGGTCACCACCGCCGCGCTTGAGAACATTTACAAGGATGTGGAGACGGCCTTCGCGACCTACTATCGCAAGATCAACGAGGAAGACGAGAATAGCTTCACCGCGAAGCTCATGCCTTCGATCGGCAAACTCGGGTTCGACGTGGACTTTTATGGTCGCGGCCATTTCCCTCCGGGCGCTTATCACAGCGAGGGGCACCAAGACGGGATGGGATTGTGCCTGTATCTGGCGCTGATGGACCACCTGCTCGCCGGGAACTTCACTTTCGCGGTGCTGGACGACGTGCTGATGTCGGTTGATTCCGGACACCGCCGACAGGTTTGCACGCTGCTGAAGGATGCCTTCCCCAACACGCAGTTCATTTTTACTACTCATGACGAGATCTGGCTACGCCATATGAAATCCGAGGGGCTGGTGAAGGGGAAGGGCTTTGCGCATTTCCGGACCTGGACCGTTGATCTTGGCCCCACCGAATGGAACAATCGCGACGTTTGGACCGAGTTGGAAGGCCACCTCGCGAAGGACGATGTTCGGGCAGCGGCGGGCCTATTGCGCCACTATCTGGAGCATTTCGCGAAGGAGGCGTGTGATCGCCTGCGCGCCAATGTTGAATTCCGCGGCGATGCACAGTTCATGCTTGGCGATCTGCTCCCCAATGCCACAAGTTCACTAGGTAGCCTCCTGAAGAAAGCGAAGACGGCTGCAAACTCGTGGGGGCAGAAGGATGTGGTCGAACGGATTAGCGCGATTGAGGCGGCATTCGGGGATACCAAGGTGAAGACCGGCTATGACAATTGGCAGATCAATACTGCAGTCCACTTCAACGAGTGGGCGAATCTGCATCGAAAGGATTTCGAGCCGGTGGTGTCTGCCTTTAAAGGCTTCACCGATACCTTCTCATGCGTAACCTGCTCAGAGATGTATTATGTCACTCCCAATCGCGGACCGAAGGGTGCGCTGCGTTGCGGATGCGGTACCCTGAATCTTAACCTGTCGGCGAAATCTGAAACCTGATGCATGAATTGCCCGGCCTGCCACCAGCGCTGCCAGGCTCGCCGACAGCGAGGTCTTGATACAACGAACCCGCTGCTGACCTGCGTCCCCGGCACCAACGCTCCAATACCCGTGGGCTACCCAATCTTGGCCATCAGGCGACCTGCTGCCCCCTGCTCGGCCGCTAGGTTCCGGTTGTAGGCGAGCGGCATACGCGGCGACTTCCACCGCAATGCATCCATGATACCGGCCAGATCCTCGCCGCTCGCGAACAAGTCCTGATTCAGCCCAATCCGCGTCGAGTGCGCACTAATCCCCTTGAGCAGCCTGGTCAGATCCTCGGCCGTAAGATCGGGCAAGGTCCCGAGATCGAACGCCCGCTGGATCATCGACCGGAAGATCGGCCCGATCGATCCCGGGTGCAGCGCCAAGGTGCCGATGTCATATTCGACGCGGGCCTTCACCACCGGATTGGAGAGCGTCTTGGCAAAATTCCACGTCTCCCGGCCTGAGATGCTGTCGATCGACCGACCCCGCACGGCGGCGCGTGCCTTGTAGCGCCGCACCTGCACCCGCCGGAACAACGGCCCCGCCGTGATCCCGGCCGCGTCGGTCCAGGCCGCGATCGCCGCGACCGTGCGCGGGCTGAGATACGCGGTTGCCCCCTCCCCGTCCTGATCGCCCTTGTGGCGCAAAATCTGCAGCAGCCGCGCCTCGGGATCGATGGCCTCCTCGATATGCTCGACCGTGACCGCCACCAGCTCGGAGCCGCGGAGGCCGGTGTCATAGGCAGCCGACAGCAAGGCGCGGTCGCGCAGCCCTGGTAGGTCGTCCCCACAACTCTCGAGCAGCGCGCGGATGTTGAGCCCCCGCGCCTTGTCGCGCTCGACGTCGCGCACCGGACCTTTGAACCGCAGCGGCCGCGCCTGCTTCTGCGCCGTTCCCTTCTCGCGGCGCACCGCCTGCAGCCGCAGCTTGACCAGAGGGGCCGGCGTTGGATCCTTCAGGTCGAGCAGCTGATGGATCTTGGCGATCGACGCTTTGTAACGGGACAACGACGCGGGACGGCTCCCCTTCCCTGCCCGCACATCGAGATAGTCGGCCACGGTCTCCGCCGTCGCCGGCAGGGCGATCCGGTTGGTGCCCCGGCACCAGGCGTCAAACGCCTCGACGTCGGATTTCAAAGCGCGGATGCTGTGGGGCGACGAGGCGGCCTGGTAGGCGGCGATCAGCGCCTCGTTGACAGTGATGCGCTCGCCGGCGCGCATCTGCACGATCGTCCACGCAAGGTCGGCCGGCGCCCTAACGGTCGGCAGGATCGCCTCAGGCGCCGCCACAGCGTTTGCTGGCCCTTCTAAGCCGGTTTCGGTGCTCATGACACGCCACGCTCCTCAGGCGCGCTTGTACGTCACCTTATAAAGAGCAGTCAATTCCGCTTATGTGATAACTGCAATTATCATATGTTCGGTTATTAGAAGCATCGTCGTGGTAGACTGAAGTTACATCTTCGGGATATGTTTAGCGGATGACACGCCCGATACCTGATCTTTCGGAGCCGGTTTGGACGTCCAAACTGGTCTCCGCTCTTGAGCGGGCGGCGGCATCAATCAGCCGCCTCGATGCCCGTGTTTCCGTCAGTCCTGCCGCCTCACCGTGGTCTCTACGAGCTTCGTGGACCGGCTATACCACCGCGCTCAAGGGGCAGTCCGCAGAAATCGACGAAATCGATATTTTTAGCCGGGAAAGTGGGGTCAAATTGCCCGGTCGGCCCGCAATGCCGACCCACGTAGATGATCCGGGCACTCTTCAGGCATGGCAAGGGCGGCTGAGGCAACGGGAACCACATTATTGGCGGGATGTAGCTGCGATACCGACTGATGTAGCCGAAGACTGGAACCGGCGCCCGGCTTTGCTTCGCGCACTCGAGGTCGCCGCCCGTCATGCAAGGGCGGACGCTACCATCACGCCCTGGCTCACGATCCCCTCCCTGCTGCGATCGATGAACATCACCCATGCAATGCTCCCATGCCTGACCATCGCGGACAAGGCGTTCCGCCTCGCGCCCAGCGAAAGTCAGGCCATCATCGTACGAAACCTCCGTGCACTCGCCGATCGAGCCGAAGAGGGGCTCCAGCGGCTCCAGGCGCTCGAAGATCATCGGTTGCGAGCGGCAGTGGCCGTCTGCGATGCCCATCGCCCAGGGAAGCTTCTCGAGCTCCTAGCGCTGGTCCAGTTCGCCCCCGTTGTCAGCCCGCGCCTGATCGCGCAGAAATTGGGTGTGACCCTGTCTGGAGCCGGCAAGCTGCTCATGCGAGCCGCGGACCTCGAACTGCTGACCGAGGTTAGTGGTCGTAGGGCCTGGCGAACATACATGGCGCCGGATCTCGCGGTTTCCTTCGGGTTCGTTGCGCGGCCGGTGGGACGACCCCGCTCTGCGGCTCGACAATTAAAAGACCTTGAGCCTGCGCTGACAGCATTCGACCACGAGATGGCGGCGCTGGATGAGGTGCTCGTGAAATTAGGCGTGCTCAAGCTCGCGGACGACGCGGCTTTATCGATTGACGATCAGGCGTGAGACGAAGTCTCCGCTAGGCCTAGTGGAATCGTACTAGCCTGCAAGCGAGGTTCTACGCCCAATGATGATCGAGCACCTCCCGCATCGCTTTCTCGGCATCTTCACGTGAGGCACCGCTTTTGTTCAGCAGCGTCAGGCGGACGCCTTTGCGATCAGCACCCTCGATCCGGAGCACCGCCTTCCCGGCAGACGACGAGATTGTCTGGGGCGATCCTGACCTTTTGGGGGAACCTGACTTCTTGGGGGAGGCTGCGGCCGTGGTCAGTGCGCGGATGACATCCAGCACAGGCATCGGCCTGCCTTCATCAGCTTGCCGCTTGCCAAGCGCCGCGGCCTCCTTGAACACACGCGCTCGCTTGTCCTCCGGTTTGAGGAGTGGCTTCAACGCAATGACATTTCGGATTGTGAGCGATTGCGGTTCGGGAAATGCTGCCATCAAAGGTTCGGGCAGCCGAGCCAGATCAAGATACCGCGTCAGCCAGCTTTCGCTGACGTTAATCCGCTCAGCCATCGTTTTCTGACGGCCATCATAATAGGCATCGAGTGCCCTGAGGTAATCGCGGGCGCGCTCGAGATCGGTCAGGTCGTCGCGCGCTCGATTCTCAATGTCTGCGAGCCGAAACGCCTCTTCGTCACCGATTTCCCGGATGTCGACGAGAAACTTAAAGTCCGGGTAATTGTGCGATCGTAGCCAACTGATCGTCCAATGACGGCGTGCTCCGCAGATCACCTCGAAGTCGAAATCGGGATCGCCTGAAACGCGACGGACGATGGCTGGCATTTCCTGCCGGCCTTGCGCCTTGATGCTCTCGATCAAGTCCCCACAGCGCTGCTCGTTCAACAGGCCATATTCGCGGTTATGCCCCGACCACATCCGACACCGTGCGGGATCGACAAGTTCCTGGATGCGCGTAACGACGGCACCGGATGCAAGCTCCGCGATGCGATTGGTCCGCCCCGTGAGGACGTTTGTCGCAATCCCGCTACGACGGGGTGCGACTTCGCTGGTGAGGTCGATTCCAGCCGCTAAATCGGCTGCAAATCCGCTGTTCTTTCCACTCATGCGGCCCTCCTGTTTTTGGAAATTGCACGCGTGCAATTTCGCATATTCACGCCAGTGCCTCCTGGCGCAGACGGGCACGATGGCTAGGCCACATCGAGCGCACGTCGACTTCGATTTCCTGATTTACACCGTCGAGATAAGCGAGGCAGCGGTTGCGCACTTGCGAGCTCGTGGCTGGTCCATCCAACTCGTAGACCGTCATCAATCTCGCCGTCGCATTGTCGATCTCGGCCGAGTCTTTCAGGGGCGTCCGGATCATCGCGTGCCCGAAGAGGGTACGCATAAGGTTCAGCAGCTCCTTCTGCATCGACTTGTTTTCGTCGACCTTGGACGCGACGAACCGAAGGAACTGCAGGTCGGGGGCAAGACCGCGTTCCGTCAACTGCTCGATCGTCTCATCGAGCATCGACAGAAACGCCGCTGTCGACGAGAAATCCATCACCGTCGGCGGCACTGGCACGATCAGCGCGTTAGCTGCGCGAAGCACCGATAACGAGATAGCGCCGAGCGCAGGTGGCGGGTCCATCACGATCACATCGAACCGGTCCGAGATACTGTCGATGCCAACCCTCAGCCGATCGAGAAGCTCACCGCTGCCGCGTGCCATCCGTGCGGCCAGCTCGTACTCAGAGTTGAACAGCCGCAGGTTAGCCGGGATGAGCTCAAGGCCATCGAAATGTGTTTTGCGGAGCGCGTAATCCAGCGAAGTCCGCTCCTCCTCCCGCAGGAAGGGGTAGAGCGTATCATCCTCCGTAAGATCAAGGTCCGGGACGTAGCCGAAGAGCGTCGTTGCCGATGCCTGGCTGTCGCAATCAATCAATGCGACTCGATAGCCCTGGATGGCCAGATACTGCGCTAAGTGGACTGCGATGGTCGACTTTCCGACCCCGCCCTTGAAATTCTGAACTGCTACGACGCAGCAGGGATCGTCGGCGCTCCGATAGGGGCGAGTGCCAAACACCCCGCGCATGTCATTGATCTGCGCGAGCGTGTATCGCTCTCGCCGATTGTTTTCGCCCCGGGCCGGCTCCGGAAGTCGGCCGTCCTTCTCAGCATCCCGAATCGCGGCGGCCGTGCGGCCGACCAGTTCGGCAGCCTTGCTGATTGTGAATGTAGGTTCGCGGCGATCGTCGGCGCGCGCGCTACGTGCCGAGTCTCTCAGCTTTTCGAGCACCGATGAGGTGCGGGCGGCGAGCGTTGCCACCGACACAAGATCCTGTGCACCTTCGATATCCAACGCTGATGCCACATGCCCACCTTTTGAAATTTGGGGCATGGTGCACTGACTTGCGCTTTTTTGTCAATTAAATCGGAAATTTCGAAAGCTGATGGGTCGAAGATTGCGGTTTTGGGTGGTAGGCGTCGCTATCCTGACTCGGTGGGGGAGCGACAAATTGCACGCGTGCAATTTCTTACGTTGCCCTGCCCCGTCGAGTAACCCATCCCTCGCAAAAGCCGGTCCAGGCTTTCAACAGCTTCGGTCCTCGAACCTTCTCGATCCGATCGCCCATCTGCTGCCTGAAGCCTGTCGCTATAAGATCGATATCCCAGCCTCCGCCCTCTCGCCGGGCGATCGCTGCAAGCTCATCGGCTCCGAACCGGATTGAGCCCGACGGAAACGTAAGTTCCTTGGCCTTCGCTGCGCCTTGCATCGTGGCCTGGGCAGCAATGGCCGGTATGATGGTCATCGTCTCTACCGTTCCATCGCGACGTGGCTTTCGTCCTCCGGAATGGCGCTCCAGCTCATCGACTGTTGCGATGAGCGCTGGCGCATCCTTCGGCTCGAACCGGAACTCGATCTCTGTGACGGTCCTTCCTTGCCTAATCTCCCGCCACTCGACCCGGAAATGTGCGAGCTGGTCGATCTCGGCTTTGGCTTTCTCGAGAACCTTGCGCCGAAGCTGCGCGAAGTCGGTGTAGACCTCAGGCGGAATGCCAAGGGCAGCCCGCAACGCCTTCATGTCCCCCTTCCAGGTGGCTTGCCGCCGGTGGAGGCGAAGCGCGCCCAGCTCATACAGTTTGAGCGCGTAGTTCGAGCGAAAACCCAGCACGGCTTGGCGGTTGAGGACAGCATAGGTCTCGGAAGCCTGGATCAGCTTTCGCGCGTCTGGCGTGAACTCCCACTCAATCCACCCAGCTTCACCTTCATCCTCAGTTTCTTCCCGAGACCGTGAGATCAGCGAGAACAGGGTAGTCGCCTTCTTTCCGCGCCATGAGCGGTCATCGACCGCGAACAGCGTTCGGTGCAGCTCCTGAAGCATGTCCGTGATCCGCTCATTGCCTTTATGCCCACGGCGAATGTCGGCCTTGCGCATTCGGTGCGGCTTGTCCTCCCAAGCATCGCCGCCAGCTGTAAGAATCATGAGGGCCAGTAATCGCGATGCCGTAAGGCTCAGCGATTCGCCTTTGACAAACTTGACCTCGATTATGTTTCCCGGTTTGGCGAACTCATCGCCGCCTTTGGCGCGCAGTGCGGCAGCGACACGCATCGAACGACCAGGCAACGCCTCGTTGTTCGCTTCTTCCACTACAACAGTACTTTCGCTATCGGCGGCTTCCATGCCATACACGATCAGAATCAGAGGTCGGGAGCGTCATTGCTGCCTGACCTGACCTCAACCGTCAAGTCAGGTCAGGATCATTCTGGGGTCAGCCCCCCCAAGGGGTCAGGATCGAGTGTATCGTTGAGCATGGAAAATCCCCGCAAAACTCGCGAGTCGCGATCTACCCACAACTACACCTGTCAAAGCGCCTTTTTTCAGCGTCCTCTTCTCGCCCCTGAGCTGCGGAGGTACCCGAAAGCCTGAAACTCGCTGGCGCCCCCAATCGGTCAGGAAGGCCCCAAGCGGTCAGGGTAATCCCCCCATCTGGGCAGGTAGTAGCCCCCAATCGGTCAGCGAAACTCCCCCACACGGTCAGGCAAATCGAGGTATCGCATTGAGAAACCATCGCTTTTTGGTCACGAATTAGAATCTATTGAATCATGAATCCTTCCGCTGCGAGCAGCGTCGTTTTTTAAGATTGATTCTTGAAGGACATTATCGATTCGCGTGCTGCCAGTGTCAGCTCTTCGTCCGCGTCCCCCTATCTAGGGGGATACATCCGACGAGGTTTCCAAAGTTATGCTGAAAGGCAGTGGGTTGGATACCGTCGAGACCCAAATGCTCAGCGAACCGACTGTATCTGGCTGCCCCGTCTGTCGCCACGCAGCGAGGTCCGCTGTGGGAGGTAATATGATCAATTACGCGAAGTTCGAGATCATCGGTCGAATCGGGGAGATCGACGCCAAGCCGAAGGTCACCAACATTTCGGTATGCGCGAACTACCGACGTCGAGGTGAAGGCGACCAGTGGATCGAGGACAGCTACTGGAACCGCGTTGTCATCTTCAGCGATGGCCAGCGCAAATATGTCGAGGAGAAAGCGCATGTTGGCGATCTGGTACGGATCGCGGGGCGCCTTCGCGACAGCTCCTTCGAGCGTGACGGAACCACTCACTACACGACTGATCGAATTGTCGAGGAGTTCGGCGTCCTTGCCCCCAAGATAAATTAGGCTTTCAGACGGCGGTCCCTGACGCAGAGGAGAGGGTGCCGAACGATCTTCGGTTCAATGTGACCGGAGACGACAATGATCGAATGCAATCAGACCGACAGGACGATCTCGATGGCGAGACTACCGCTGGACGCTGAAATCCGGGCAAAGAACATCGTCGAAAAGCTCGGCGGGATCTGGCGCGGCTCCCGTGGTGAATGTCTCTGTCCCGCTCATGATGACAGCTCGCCGAGCTTGTCGGTCCGCCTGGGCAACACTGCCATTCTCTTTCACTGCTTCGCCGGTTGTACTCCCGTCGAGGTGATGAAGGCGCTCGAGCGCAATAAGCTTCACGACCGCACCGCGATGGAAATGCCCGAGGTAAAGTCCAAGCGCGACATGGGCGCCCTAGCCGTGCGGCTGTGGAAGGACAGCGTGCCTATCGCCGGCACGCTCGCCGAGGAATATCTCCTCGCGCGCGGCCTGTCCCCCCCGTACTCCAAGGCGCTGCGCTTCAACCCTGCGACCATTCTCGGTTCCGGTCCGACTAAACGGATAATGCCCGCTATGATCGCCGCAGCCGAAAACGACATAGGCGTGACGGCCGTCCAGCGGACCTTTCTCGATCCCGAAGACGTGCTGCGCAAGCCCATCCCCAAACCCAAGGTGTCGCTTGGACTGATCGGCTCCGCGGCGATCCGGCTTGCCCCCGCCACCGACGAACTAGGTCTCGCCGAAGGGATTGAGGACGCTCTCTCGGCGATGGAATGGTTCGGTACGCCGACATGGGCGTTGGGCGGTGTCGAGCGCCTGGCATTCGTCGCGATCCCGGAGAGGGTCCGGCGTGTGATCGTCTATGCCGATCGCGGCCGAGCTGCCGAACGCCTGCTGGAAAAAGCGCGGGACCACCTCACCGCCAATGGTCGCGAGCTCATCCCCCGTCTGCCACAGCATCACGATGACTGGAACGACGCCTGGAGAGCCCGACTTCAGCGCACTGACGCCGCCGCCGGTCGGCCATGACGTAGAGGAGAGGGAGCCTTCGGCCTGTTGATCCGGTGATGACCACCGGGCGACAGAACGGAGCACCTCGATGCGCACCTCAGCCTCAGCCCTTGAACTCGATTTTACCGAACCTTCGATCACCGCCGCCAGGGCGGTAGCGGACACCATTGCCAGGAATGGCTCACTCACACGCGAGACGCTGCTGTGGGTCATGGAAACGGCCTATGGCTGCTCGTCCGCCGACGGACGCTGGTCGCTCCGCGACGCTTACGACATGCTCGAACTCGCTCAAGTATTGTACCTTGAGGGAGCCGACCTGCCTACGGCCCCCCTCACCTGCTTAGCGGCACTGACGGATCTGGTTGCCGGTCTCCCGACGCACACGGTGCGCAGCGAGGAGCAGATCGCACTCCAGCAATTCTCCACACCCGTGCCGATCGCCTACCTCGCGACGCTCGCCGCCCGCATCGCCTCTACCGATGTGGTGTTGGAGCCCTCTGCCGGCACCGGCCTTCTTGCTGTCTTTGCGCGGCGCATCGGCGCTCGCCTCATCCTCAACGAGCTCGATCCAGCACGAGCCGGGATGCTCGAAGCAGCCTTCCCTGGGTTCCCGGTGAGCCGGCACGACGGTGAGCTGATCCACGATCTGCTGCCGCGATCGATCAGCCCAACCGCCGTTCTCGTCAACCCGCCCTTCTCGCGCAGCATTGGCCGCCATGCCGACCCGCTCGCCGCGTTCCGCCACCTTCGTGCCGCTCTCATGCGGCTCGCGCCGGGAGGCCGCTGCGCCGCCATCCTCCCTGATCGCGTCGATACATCGAGCCGCGCCTGGTCCAAGGCGATCGAGGGGTGTGCTTTGACATTGCACCTCGAGCTGCCCGGAAACGCCTACGCGAAGCATGGCACTAGCCAGACCGTGAAGATCATGGTGCTCGAAAAGGGTACCGGGGATCATGCCGAGCTGATCCGATCCGGTTCGCTCGCCGAGGCTCTCGCGGCCATCACCGCGCCGACCGCGCCTGTCAGGGTGCCGTCGGTGCAGCACCTCGCGCGCCCGAGCGCGCGTGGATCGCTGCTAGGCGGTCTCGCCAACAAACCGCGCCTAACGGCGCCTTCGCCCAAGGTCGCGCAGTCGCTCGCCGCGGTCGACATCACTTACACCGTCTTCGCCGAGCCCGTGTCGACGGGGGAGGCCGTCGGTGTCTACCTGCCCTATCGGCCGAGCCGCGTCGCGATCCCCTGCTCGTCCGCGCATCCGACCGCGCTGGTGGAATCGATCGCGATGGGATCGATCACCGCGCCCCGGCCATCCTACGTCCCTCGGCTCCCGACGCAGGTCATCGACAGCA
>Ga0163162_10004011_pt1 | contig 14126 bp, 9 predicted proteins | sample S55metaG_FD_115310 | JGI IMG/M metagenome (GOLD analysis project Ga0163162, IMG submission 115310) | Switchgrass rhizosphere microbial communities from Kellogg Biological Station, Michigan, USA - S5-5 metaG | ecosystem: Host-associated > Plants > Roots > Rhizosphere > Soil | place: USA: Michigan...
ACGACTCCGGCGATACCTCCTAAACAAATTGCTCCCAATGGATCAACCCAATAACACGGACATGTAATTGCAACAAGTCCTGCGAGAAAACCATTTGTAGTAAAGCCAAGATCAAATTTTCCTTTGGTTGGACCAGTCCAAAGTGCAACCAGCATCGCCATCATTCCCCCGGCGCATGCTGCAAGCGTAGTGTTGGTTGCAACCCTGCCGATACCCTGCATGTCCATTGCGGACAGTGTGCTCCCTGGATTGAATCCATACCATCCGAACCATAGAATAAATCCACCTACGGCGGCGATTGTCAGATTATGAGGCTGCATTGGTCCACCACCGTCTCGTTTGAAAATTCTTCCAAGCCGCGGTCCAAGCACGATAGCGCCCGCAAGTGAAACCATTCCGCCGATAGTATGTACAACGGTTGATCCTGCGAAATCACGGAAACCGGTTCCCAGCGATGGTAAGAAATTGCCTGAGCTTCCCATCAAAGCAAGGAATCCGTCCGGTCCCCACGCCCAATGGCCGATTATCGGATAAATAAATCCGGTCACGCCAATACTATATAAAATATCGCCACGAAAACTTGTTCTGCCGATCATCGCACCCGATGTAATAGTCGAACAGGTGTCTGCAAAAGCGAATTGGAAAATCCAATGAGCAATTACCGGAACGCCGGTGGCTTCGTAGGTATCTGGCGCACCCGAAAGGAAGAACCAATGATACCCGATAAATCCATTGCCGTGGCTGAACATAAATGCATATCCGAATGCCCAGAAAAGCAATCCGCATAAACAAGTATCGAAAATACATTCCAGTAAAACATTTACTGTTTCTCTTTTTCTTGCAAAACCTGCTTCCAACATCACGAAGCCGGGTTGCATTCCAAAAACCAGGAAGGCTGCGACAAGAGTCCAAACTGTGTTAATTGAATTCATCATTGACGTTTCGTGTGGAGTGTATGTCGCTTGCGCATGTACGGGAGTTCCGAATATAATCGCCGGAAGAAAGCCCATGGCGAGTAAGACCAGAAATAACCCAATAATCTTTCCTGCGAACATAGAAAATCCGAAGCGCCATTTGTCAGCCCGGGTCATTTTTGATTTAATAATCATTTCAGGAGAAGACTGCCCGTTAATCTTCTTGGCGAGGAAATGTAGTAGCATTGTCAATCTTTTTTTGGTTAAAAAATGATTGGTTGATTTAATTACAATAGATCGGAAAGGAGGAGTAACCAATAATCATAGAAAGCAATCGGACAAACAAACATCAAAGAATTAGAATCACTTACTGTTTGATAAGTGATTCTAATTTATATAGATCATAATTTTTCATCATGCTGAGTAAGATCGAGTCCTGTTTCTTCTTCTTCAACTGTTACGCGCAATGGAACGATTAAGTCGACAATTTTAAATACAATGAATCCCATCACCGTTGCAAACACAACAACAATTAAGCAACCCAAGACCTGATGAAGAAAAAATTGAGTCCCACCATAAAAAAGACCATCATTGCCAGCTGGATTTATTTTCTTGCTTGCCAGCATTCCTGTCATAATCATTCCCACAATACCTCCGATGCCATGACATGGAAAAACATCAAGCGTGTCATCGATCGTTGTTTTTCCTTTCCAGTACACTGCGATGTTCGAGCAAATTGCCGCGATAAAACCGATAAAAATACTTTGCGGGACTCCAACGTATCCTGACGCAGGCGTAATGGCTACGAGTCCAACTACTGCACCAATACAAAAACCAAGTGATGAGGGCTTTCTTCCTCTGACAGAATCAAAGAATATCCATGAAAGTCCTGCAGCCGCCGATGCTGTGTTTGTATTTGCAAACGCGTCTACAGCCAATCCATTTGCAGCAAGTGCGGACCCGGCGTTGAAGCCGAACCATCCAAACCACAACAATCCCGTTCCAAGCAACACGTAAGGAATACGCGCCGGCTTAACTTCTTCTTTGGTTACATGTACTTTTCTGCGTTTGAGTAAAATTGCCCCGGCCAGCGCAGCACATCCTGCAGATATATGAACTACGGTTCCGCCTGCAAAATCGATGACTCCCATTTTCGCCAGGAAACCATCGGGGTGCCAATTCCAGTGAGCTATGGGAGCATATATAAGCAGGCTGAATAAAATCATGAACAACACATAAGCAGTAAAGCGGATACGCTCTGCAGTTGCTCCAACTACCAGGGCCGGCGTGATGATAGCAAACTTCATTTGGAAAAGAGCAAATAGTAAAATGGGAATGCTTGGCGCGAGGCTCCAGGGTTCATGGCCGTTAATTCCTCTCATCATGAAAAAAGTACTTGGATCTCCAATAAATCCCCCAATTGATTTGCCGAATGCAAGACCGAACCCGCATATAATCCATAACACACTGATCAATCCGGTAGCAATGAAACTTTGCAACATGGTGGAAAGAACATTTTTTCGTCCTACCATTCCGCCATAAAAAAATGAAAGTCCCGGTGTCATCAACAAAACGAGCGCCGATGAAATCAGCATCCACGATATGTCGGCGTAGTTGTAAACTTTTGATCCGTCAAAATCGGCGACTAATGGAACAAATAAACCCATCACTGAGAAAATTCCCAGTAGAATAAATGGAACGGGGGAGGTCGAGGAGGTCCTACTCATAACTGTTAATTTTTGAATGAAAAAATTTTTTAACAGCGTTCACAGGTCGATACCTGGATTAAATTTTTTCTTTTAGGTCAAGGTCAACTGTTGCAAATCAGAAATGATATGTTGCAGCCAGCACAAAACTTCCGGTTGATTTAGATGTTTCTGTTTCGTTTTTGTAAAAGACCGAATTGCCCGCGTTGTCAAGTCTGAACTCCGGAATAATTGTCAGATTGTCCACTTTAAAATTGAAAGAAAGCGTTGGCGCGAATACGCTTTTGAGACCCAGGTATTCGTCGTCATCATTAATATATTCACCTCTAAGTGTCATACCGAACCAGCTTGCAGGATCATAATTGAGATATAGAGCCGCACCCCACCATTTTTTAGTAGACCATTCAAATGTGTCGGCATCCTTCAAATTATTGGACTGTACTGTTGCATTAAAGCCAAGACTAAATGCGCTGCTTGCTGCATAAGTAAGGACCAGGTCAGTTTGCAGGAGATTTCTGTCATCATTCACTTTTCCATCCACGAAATTTAAATATGCTTTTAACTTATCGTCCTTTGTTCCGGTAGACAGTTGCGCGATAACAGACTTAGGCATTCCAGGGGCGGATTTAAAATCTGTTGGATTTGAGATTCCGATCATGAAGGCACTCTTTCCTCCAAGACTGATGTCTGCTTTCAAACCTGTGTGAAGGAACGGTCCGTTTGTAAACATATAGCTCATGCTATAGTTTCTGTTCAGGTATGCATCGAGCACTTCGTAACCAACGTGAGTTCCCCACGTACCCAAAGTGAATTTAATAGCTGAGGAAGGAGCATATGTTACAAATAATTGCTTAACTGCAACCCGCGAGGATTTTGGAGTAGTACCGTCGAGATCGGTATAAGAAAATTCGTCGGCTCTTGTTCCAAATCCTAAATCAACCACCACGCCTACTTTTCCGAAACTGTGATCTGCTCTTATGGAGGCCATTCCTAATTCGAAGGAATTGCTGGAGTGTGTAAAGCTTGTATAACTATTATAGGGATATGCTTTGGGGTTGTTGAAATTGTATCTGTAGTAAGCATCAACTGATCCGGTAATGTTCACCGGTGGCGGTGTTTTTTTTGTCGAGTCCTGGGCGAAACCAATCACAAATAAGAATAGCGCAATACATGTTGCTGAAAGTTTTTGTAACATTGCAGTGGTTTTAAGTGTTAAAAAGGGGTACAGTAAAGAACTTGTTCCAGAAGTTCTGATATCGCTGTACCTTTTTATTTTAATCAATTAGTGTTTGATTCTCTTCTCAAAATTTTTTTGATTGTGATAAATAATTGAAATCGGTGACATGACCAGGTTCTCCGGTTCGAACCTTTGTTTCATCTTTCCTGTCGTAAAAACAGTACGGATTAAATTGAAAACATCTTGGTCAGAGGTACTCCTTCGTAATTTCTTTTGAATAAAAATGCAGGCAAGAGTCGTTTCAACTAATTCAGTGGATAAAGGCAGGTTATAGAAAAATTGCGTAGTAAAAAAAATTAGAGCGAAACTTGTAATAATCCAGTTAAAACAAAACGATATCGAATTGGCGTTGTACAAGAATTGTTGTTAAAATTTTGACTAAGATAGCTACACATATCCAAAAAAAGACAAATTAATCAAAAAAAAATTGAATATAAATAATTACTATATATTAGATATTTTATAAGTCATTAATTAATAATATATTAAATTTATACTGTATTCATTTAGCATTTAGTCGCATCATATCAATTTTATTAAAATATTTATGAATGGCGTTTTAGGAAAGCCGTTCTGCAGGGATTCCAGGAGAGGATTAAATATGATTTTGGATTGGAGCCAGCTTCTGTGCTGAGATTAACGAAATATTTTCGCTGCCATCGGGGATAGACGCTAAGCGAAAAATAACTGCGTTAAATTCTCCCATTCTTTATTGGTATAGAAATTGTCGAGGTACTAGTGCATCGATTAATTCTACCCAAATAACAGACTTTGACGAGGTATTAAAGATGTTTTCCGATTTTAGGTTTTTTTAACGTAATTTTCCAATGTTGCTATCCAGATTTTCACCTTTCGCACAGATTTATTCCAATAAATATTTGTAGCCGATGAAGCGTATACTCAGAAATCTCTACTTTCTGACTTTCGTCAATGGATTCATGTTAGCAACTCTCTTTTATTTTAAGATGGAGGCTAACTATGAACAGGAGCTCTTCTCTGCAATTCAATATAACGTAGATAGCAAAATCAATTCAAATGATTCCCAGGATTCGATTATGGTAAAGGCAATGCATGCATGCAACGCTTTGCTGAATACCAGGGCCGCTATATTCAAGGATCAGACATTGGACGGCATCAAAGTAGACTTATTACAACCAACCTCGATTGATCTAATGACCGCAAAAGGGGCATGCGGGAGTTATTCGATGGTACTTGCCCGAACACTCGAGAATTATAACTTCCCGGTCAGGATTGCGCAAATGAAAGCACGTGGCATATTTGCTGCGCACAATATCGTTGAAGCCAAATCCAGCAAAGGATGGGTAGTTCTGGATCCGTTATTCGATGCGTATTTTATCCGTCCTGATAATTCACTTGCAAGTTTCAATGACGTAAAAAACAATTGGGATTTTTACAAAACACAGCTCCCATCGAAATATGATATGAGATACCGGTATGAAGACGTCCGCTATTCGAACTGGGGAAAAATTCCTTTGATACTGCCGGCAGTGAAGAAAATATTAGACCTGGTTTTGGGCAAAGAGAAAGCGGATACCATTTCGATTCGTACATATTTTTTGAGAATGTACGATTTCTACTTTTATATTTTACTTGGCCTCTATATTCCACTCCTTATTTTCACGGTAGCTAAACTCATCAAAACAAAAATTTTTCCTCAACCCAATATACCCGTTACTCCCGGCAACATTTATAAATATACAAAGGCACGTTTTACGGGAAAGGAAATAAAAAATTCGATCACAACTCCAGGTTCCGAATCTCTCTCCTGATTTTTTAGATGATGCAATTGCACGATTGCGTATGAACAAAGCGGGCAACAAATATTTCCCTGAACTACGACTTAATAATTGCTCCTCAGGATACTTTCACTTTGTCTATATTTGGCGGACAAAAAACCCATTAATGTTGAAAGTTGGCGTATTCGGAGCCGGTCATCTCGGTAAATTTCACTTAAATAACTGGAAAGAAATTAAAATAGCCAAACTCGTTGGCTTTTATGATCCTGACGATGCTACCGCAAATGACGTTGTAGAAAAGTATCAATTGGAACGATATACCGACGCTGATGCCCTGATTAATGAATGTGACGTCATCGATATTATAGCACCTACAAATTTTCATTTTGAACTCTGTGAAAAAGCAATTCGCAAAGGCAAACATGTTTTTGTGGAGAAGCCACTTGCAAATACAATGCAGGAAGCACGGGAGCTGGTGAAACTCGTTAAAGAGTCTAAAATAAAATTGCAGGTCGGTCATGTGGAGCGTTTCAACCCGGCTTTTCTTGCAGCATCTTCTGTTCAGTTATATCCGATGTTCATAGAGGTCCATCGCCTGGCGCAATTTAATCCACGCGGTACTGAAGTCAGCGTGATTTTGGATTTAATGATCCACGATATCGATATTATCCTTAGTATCGTAAAAAGCGACGTTAAGAGCATTGTTTCCAGTGGTGTTGCTGTTATGACAGAAACGCCTGATATCGCTAACGTGCGAATAGAATTCAATAATGGCTGCGTAGCAAATCTCACATCAAGCAGAATTTCGATGAAGAAAATGAGGAAGATGAGATTATTTCAGAAAGATGCATATATCGGAATAGATTTCTTAAATAAAAAGACAGAAATCATTAAACTAAAGAGCCCTTCGGAAGAAGATGCATTTTCATTCGACCTGGAAACAGTGAGCGGTAAAAAAACTATCTCGATTATTCAACCGCAGGTACCTGAAGTAAACGCGATAAAAATGGAGCTTGAAAAATTTTGCGAATCTATTATTAATGATACACCCCCGGTTGTTTCGGAATTGGACGGATATCGGGCAATGGATATTGCACATCAAATCCTGCAAAAAATAAAACACAATACGATCAATACCTGATGCTTTCATGAAGGCTTTCAAAAAGATTCATATCAGCTGGTATATTTTCAGCGACTATGTCGCAGCCATCTTTGCCTGGATCATCCTGTACTTCACCCGTCGCCATTTATTATCAGAAAAAATTTTTACTGAACATGGTCTCTATTTGAACGACAGATTCTGGATCGGTATCAGTCTTGTTCCTCTATGTTGGCTCATTTTTTATGGTATGGTCGGTTCATATCATTCGCTATACAAAAAATCGCGAATGAATGAAATTACCACCACAGCCATTTGCAGCATTATTGGCTGCACTGTCTTATTTTTTTCTATCGTGATTAATGACCCGCAGACTGATTACCGATATTACTATAAGGCTTATTTTACTTTCCTATTCACCCAGTTTATTTTGACCTGGCTGGGTCGATGGATCCTCTTAAATATCACAAAAAAGCAATTAAGAAATGGACGCGTTGTTTTTAATGCACTGCTGATTGGCGGGAATGCTGTAGCAAGCAAAATTTATAATGACAGTTTCCGCGGGCTGAGGGTCGGAGGATACAATTATGTCGGCTATATAAGCGAAGAACAGAGCGGGAAAAATGATGTTGAAAAATATCTCACTCAACTTGGCTCTTTTTCCGAACTGGAAAATGTCCTTGATCATAATAAAATTGAATTGGTAGTGGTCGCAATGGATAAAGCGGAAACAGCGCAGGTAGAAAAAATCATTGAGCGCCTCAGCGAAATGGATGTGGATGTAAAGATTGTTCCGGACGTTCTTGACATTTTATCGGGCTCAGTAAAGACGAGTAACGTATTTGGAGCCGTGCTTTCCGATATCCAAATGGGTTTGATTCCACAATGGCAGGAAAATATAAAAAGACTGCTCGACGTCCTTATTTCCATACTATCCCTTGTCCTACTTTCGCCATTATTATTATATGCTGCTATTAAAGTAAAATTTTCTTCGCCCGGGCCCGTTATTTATTCGCAAGAACGAATTGGATATAAAGGAAGAAAATTTAAGATTCATAAATTCCGATCGATGATAGACAACGCGGAGAAAAATGGGCCGGCACTCTCGTCTACAAATGATGAAAGAATTACACCGTGGGGGAAAGTCATGAGGAAATGGAGAATAGACGAACTACCACAGCTCTGGAATATCCTAAGAGGAGAAATGAGCCTGGTTGGTCCGCGACCCGAGCGAGAATTTTACATCACTCAGATCATCCGCCACGCTCCGTATTTCAGATACCTTTTAAAAGTAAAACCGGGATTAACGTCGTGGGGCATGGTTCAATTTGGCTATGCAGAAAACGTTGAGGAGATGATTGAGCGCATGAAATATGATCTGGTTTATATCGAAAATATTTCGCTGGCCCTGGATCTCAAAATCATGATGCATACACTGCTCACCATTTTCAAAGGCAAAGGCCGATAGTTAATTAAGGAGTATTCAGATAATGACCTCTCGATGAAAAAATTATTTTTTTGTATTGCCTTATTTGTCACCCAACATCTCCGTGCACAAAATTACTGGCAACAAGAGGTCAACTACAGGATTGATGTTTCCTTAAATGACATTGAGCATTCTGTCAAAGGATTCGAGAGAATTATCTATAAAAACAATTCTCCGGATACTCTTTATTACGTTTGGTTTCATCTCTGGCAGAACGCTTACAAAAATGATCTGACGGCATTCAGCGATCAACTTCTCGAAAACAATAGAACTGATTTCTATTTTTCAAATAAGGACCAAAAAGGATACATCAATCAGTTAGATTTTAGAATTGATGGAATGATTGCAAATACGGAAGATCACCCTCAATATATCGATATCATAAAAGTCATATTACCAACTCCGCTCAAACCCAAAGACAGCATCGAGATCACGACGCCGTTTTATGAAAAGTTACCTTTTAATTTTTCCCGGGGTGGACATGTCGGACAATCTTATCAATTGACACAATGGTATCCAAAGCCGGCAGTGTACGATCAAAAAGGATGGCACCCTATGCCCTATCTTGACCAGGGAGAATTTTATAGCGAATTTGGAAAGTATGACGTGCGTATTACGATTCCCAAAAATTATGTTGTGGCTGCAACGGGTAAACTGCAGGATCAAAACGAAATAAAGTGGATGATCAACAGAAAATACATACCTACTTCAACCAAAAAGGATCGGCCATCATTCATTCAAAAAAAACCAACCAAGAAAAAACAGGCTCCTCGTCCGACCCCTGCAACTCCATACACGGCAACCAAAACGCTCCAATATATTCAAAACAGCGTCCATGATTTTGCCTGGTTTGCCGACAAAACATTTACCGTAAACTACGACACGGTTCAGCTTAGTTCGGGTAAGATCATAGATGCTTTCAGTTATTATTTGGCGGATGGAACTGAAATCTGGCAGAAGAGTGTGGCGGACATTAAAGATGCAATTCATTTTTACTCTGCAGCAGTGGGTGAATATCCTTACGAAGTTGTCAGTGTTGTTGAAGCAAGAAGCGGGGCACCCGGCGGAATGGAATATCCGACAATTGCCACGATCACGCCTATAGAAAACGACAAGGAATTGGACATGTTGATTTGCCATGAAGTCGGTCACAATTGGTTTTATGCAGCACTTGGTTCAAATGAAAGACGATCGCCATGGTTGGACGAAGGCATTAACACTTATTATGAAAGAAAATATGAAACCTGGAAATATAACAGTCCTGCTCCGCCGACGGGTTGGCTAAAGAAAAAATTTCCACAGGACTGGAACCAACTCTGGTTGTCTGTTTTAGAAAAAGAAAAAAAGGATCAGCCTATCTCAACAAGTTCCGAAGCATTTTCTGAAACGAATTATGACTTGATCCCGTATGAAAAAACTGCACACTGGCTGCGCACCGCTGAGGAAAGTTTTGGGCAGAAGGCTTTTGACAGTACCATGAAAAACTATTTCCAACGCTGGCAATTCAAGCATCCGGCCCGACAGGATTTGAAGTCCGCTATGGAAACAACAAGCGGTAAAAATTTAGATGCACTATTTGAATTACTCGACAAAAAAGGGCCACTAAACCCTACCATCCATGCAAAAAAAATCAAACCGGCTTTCTTATTTTCTCTAAAGGATAGAGACAAGTTTAATTATATTAATATTGGTCCTGCAGCGGGATATAATATGTATGATAAGTTTATGGTCGGCGGAATTATAAATAACTATAATCTTCCCCCGGATAACCTGGAATTTATTCTTGTTCCTTTATATGCTACGCAGAGTAAATCATTAAAAGGGATCGGTGACATCAAATATTCCTGGTATCCCGAATCACACTTCTCGAAAATAAGTCTTGGCATATCCGGTTCTGCTTTTTCAACAAACGCGGCCACCGACACGAATGGAACCAAAATCTTTGAAAACTTTTCGAAGCTGGTTCCATACCTGCGATTTGATTTTAAAAACAAAACTGAACGAAGTACGAGTGAAAGATGGATTGATTTCAGAGCATTTATCATCAGAGAAAAAACATTTGACAAATATGTTTTCAGTAATGTAGATTCCAACTTGCATCCGACAGCAATAACTAAATCGGACCGATATCTAAATCAACTCACGCTGAACATATCCGACAACAGAATATTATATCCGTACAAACTGCAGTTGCAATTCCAGCAATCAGATAAATTTTATCGAATAAACTTTACCGGTAATTATTTTTTCAATTATGACAACAACGGTGGAATGAATGTGAGACTTTTCGCTGCGAAATTTGGCACATGGAACAATGTTAATGCAGGCACTTTAACAAGATATCAGCCAAAATTACTTGGTACAACTGGGGAAGAAGATTACACCTACGGAAATTATTTTTTGGGAAGAACAGCTTCTTACGCGGTGGAGGATGCGTCAATAAAGAACGACGGATTGGCCGCACAGCAAATCATGATTCGGGATGGCGGACTTAAAATGAGAATCGATCAATACGATTTTCTTCAGGGCAGATCTGAAAATTGGGTTGCCGCTCTAAATTTCAACAGCACGCTCCCAAATCATTTGTTCCCTGTTAAATTGCCAATCAGATTATTTTTTGATGTTGGAACTTATGCGGAATCATGGAAATCAAACGCAATTACAAGCAGGTTTTTATACGTGGGTGGCGTTCAATTGTCGTTATTTAAAAACGTTTTGAACATCTATCTCCCGATCGTCTACAGCAGTGACTTCAGGGATCAGCTGAAGACAATCCCGACACAGAATACTTTTTGGAAAAGAATTACTTTTAGCATCGACATTCAAAATATCAATTCAGGCAAATTTCTGCGGCATCTCGCATTTCATAATGACTAGCCATTATCACATCAGGTATATACCCCGCGATTCAATCGATACAAATAAATGGGATCATTGCATCGACAATTCGAAAAATGGATTGATTTACGCAGAATCATTGTATCTAGACAATATGGCAAAGCACTGGGACGGTCTCGTGTTAAACGACTACGAAGCCGTTATGCCGTTAGTCTGGAACAAGAAATGGACAATACAATATTTATATCAACCTCCCCTCACCCCACAACTCGGAATTTTTTCACAAAAAAATATTCCACACGGATTAATAGAGGCATTTATAAAAGAAATCGAAAGTCGTTTCAAGTTTGCTGAGATATTTTTTAACTATGATAATAGTCACCGCATATTTCAATTGCGTCACAATTTCATTCTTAATTTGGAGAGATCCTATGAGCGGTTAGCTTCCCAATATAAAATCGATCTTCAAAAAAATTTAAAGAGAGCGAATCGATTTGAATTTGTTTACACGGCAGATTTCAATTTAGAAGAAGCGTTGCAACTGCACGAACATTTTTACAAAAACAAGACCCCTCACGTGCGAAACAACGATTACGCAAATTTTTTCAAATTGTGTGTTCGCTTGCAACAGGTCCAAAAGGCAGAGATAAGGGCACTGTTAACCGAAGAGAAAGATTGGCTTTCAGTAGTCTTGTTGTTTAAAAAGAAAAATAGGATTTATCTTATCGAATCAACCACCAGTAAAAAGGGGCGACAAATGCAAGCCAATCACTTTCTATTGGATGCAGTCATTCGGGAGTTTGCGGGAAAAGATCTTATACTTGATTTCGTAGGCTCGGATATTCCCGGCATTGCACATTTTTATAAAAATTTCGGATCAGTTGAGCAGCCATATTTTTTTTATAAACTTAATCGCCTGGCATGGCCGGCAAGAGTTTTAAAAAAATAATTCCACATTTTCTTGTGGCGCCCGAGAGTAGTAGTCAGTGTAATTAGACATCACGCAAATTATATCAACGGATCGATCTTTGACGGATCTAAGCACATTTTTGAAATCATGATATCCGACAAAAGTTGCCAGTCCAAATGAAAACGATGCAGAATAATTAAAAAGGATATTGTCATCAATCTGCCGTAAATGTTCGATACAGGCAAAAGTCTCATCTATAAATTCAGGAAGATTTGCTTCGAAGACCAACAAAGGAATTTTTTGCGAAATACCTTTTATGACGTGTGATTCGTATCCTTCCACGTCAATCTTGACAAACGATGGCGAACCATTCTTCCGAATTAACTCATCGACCATGATGACGTTGACCTCTAACATTTGTGCGTCATATGATGAATGAAATCGATAATTCCCTCTTTCAATAAGTTGTTTCCATTTGGGATTTAGCGTAGAGAAAGCAGTTCCGCTTTTTTGAAGATAAAATTTCCCGGTTTCCGGTTGACTTCCTGCGGCAGCGGGATAAAGATTAAACAAGTTGTTTCGTGAAAAGCGCCTGTACAAGATTGCAATGTTCCTCGGATCAGGTTCAACCGCGACGACTTTGATTTTCAAATCAAGAAAAATTTCTGATACGAATCCTTCGTTTGCCCCGATATCAAAAGCCAGATGATCTCCTGCCTTTAATTTTCTTAGAAACTGGAGATAATACAAGCGTTGGTTTTGAATTTTCTTCCTGACTTTTGGTTTTAACAGGAAAAACAACTTAATGACAGGTTGAGAGTATCTCAGGTTGACGAAGACCCTGCTTCTTTTTAATATATCTTTTAAACCCATGAACGAAGTTCTATAAGATGTCGATGGACAACAATCAATGGTTCTCTAAATATTTCTCGGCGATCAAAATATCAAATGGACGTGTAATTTTAATATTCATTTCTTCACCTTCAATAAGCTTTATTTTGATCCCGGTGCTTTCGACAACGCTTGCCTCATCGGTAAAAAAATCCCGGTATTCCTGTTGAAACGCTTTTTTTAAGATATCACTTCTGAAAGTTTGAGGCGTCTGTATGATTTTTATTTTATTACGGTCAACGATTTCGTGATCTTCATTTTTCTCCATTCGAAGGCTGTCGACAGAATTTATTGCTGGTATTGCATTGCCCCATTTGAGTGCTATGTCATAACAGCGCCTGATGAGATCCTGCGAAACCAGGCATCTCACACCATCATGAACAAAAATAATAGACGCGTCCTGAATCGTATTCAGTCCGTTTTTCACAGAATGAAATCTCGTTTCACCGCCTTCGATTATTTCAAACCGTTTGGATTCTCCGGTTGACTGAATGATTGAATGGCCCTTATCAAAATGCCCCTTTGGCAGAACCAATTTTATTTCGAGGTCATCAAACGCTTTCAAAAAAGCTGTAACTGTATGCCACAAAACCGGTTTATTCTGTAACTGTAAAAATTGCTTTGGAATGGATGATCCCATGCGCGTTCCCGAACCGGCAGCAACTATGACAGCATATTTTTTCATTGCATCAATTAGTGAAGACAATTTTCCATGAGTAATATCGCTGTGAAAAATTAATTTAAGAGTGATTTACATTCATTAAGCAATGATCGTTTGTTCACAGCAACAGTTCCTACTTCTTCACAGACCAGGCCGCCTGCTAAGTTGGCCACGCTTGCCATCAATTCGACGTTTTTCGTCAATGAATAAATTAACGCTGCAACAGCGATGACTGTGTCACCCGCCCCTGATACGTCTGCGATGTTTCTTAAATGAGAAGGAATAATTTTTGCCTCTTTATTATCTTGAAAAAAAACTCCTTTGTCAGACAGGGTAATAAACGAGATGTGATGATGCAGTTTTTCTTCCAGTTGCTCATGGATGCCTTGCAAAGTTACCAGGTTAATCTGGTCGACCAGTAAGTTTAAGCCTTCCCGTACTTCTTTTAGATTGGGTTTGAAAATATCTACATCCTTATATGAAAAGAAATTTTTTCTTTTGGGATCAACCGCCGTAACAATTTTATTTTTCTTACACAATTCAATGATGGCGCTAATTACGTTTGATGTAAGAACACCCTTGTTATAATCTTCAAAGATGATTACTTGTGGCCTTTCGGTTTCGATA
>Ga0163162_10004014_pt1 | contig 14120 bp, 16 predicted proteins | sample S55metaG_FD_115310 | JGI IMG/M metagenome (GOLD analysis project Ga0163162, IMG submission 115310) | Switchgrass rhizosphere microbial communities from Kellogg Biological Station, Michigan, USA - S5-5 metaG | ecosystem: Host-associated > Plants > Roots > Rhizosphere > Soil | place: USA...
GCTCGCAATCCATCCCGTTTGGCGAGCCCATTATATAACCAAAATAATACCAGTCAATTTTCTGGTCCGTTGCTCGAAATATTTTTATTTTTATTTATAAATCAATAACTTAATTTATTAAAAGCGTGCATCATGGGAGGTCGAATGGGGTCGGTATTTACCCTATCGGCAGCCCACTCCATGCCAAGTGGTCTGGCATCGATATATTCCACCCTATTCTTCAAAACAAAACCCGCACGCTCGTACATTTTTGGCAAAATACGCCCGGTTATTTCGGATTCGGAAATATCAGCCGAACCTATACAAACGAGAGAACGAGGGAATGATGATGGGTCCAGATCTCCTTCGAACGGCCGAGGCGGTACGCCGCTTCAACCGTTTCTATGCACGCCATTGCGGCGCGCTTCACGAACGCCTCCACAAGAGCGATTTTTCGCTCACGGAAGTGCGTGTCTTTCACGAACTCATCCACGATCGAGCGCGCACCGCGGCCGATGTCGCGCGCAATCTCGGGCTGGATACCGGCTATCTCAGCCGGCTGCTGAGCAGCTTCGAGCGGCGGGGTTTCATGACGCGCCGGCCGAACCAAAGCGATGCGCGTCAGCATCTGCTCTCGCTCACGCCGATGGGTCACGCGATTATCGAGACGATCGATTCCGGCGGCCTGCATGAAGTGTCGGCGGCGCTCGGTGAGCTTGCGCCGCCCGAGCGGGCGCAACTGGTCACGTCGATGGCGGATATCGAGCGCCTGCTTTCGTCTCGCGGAGAGCGCAAGCCTTTGCATCTGCGAAGGCCGCAGCGCGGCGACTTCGGCTGGATGGTGGAGCGCCATTCACAGTTCGACGACGCCGGCGCGCCGCGAAACGAGGCGCGCGCGGCTGGCGTCGTCGCACGCTATCTGGGGGCGATGGAGTCGGATGCGCGACGCATCGCGTGCTGGATCGCGGAGCACAACGACGGCGCGAGGATCGGGGCCGCGTTGCTTTCGGCGGGGTCGGAATCGGAGGCGCGCATCGAACTGCTGTTCGTCGAGCCGGGCGCGCGCCGGCTCGGACTCGGAGCGCAGCTGGTCGCCGCGTGCACGGGGTTCGCATCGGAAGCGGGCTACGAGAGCGTGTCCTGCGCTTTCGACGAATCGCACACCGACCTCAGCGCGCTTTTCGCCCGGGCGGGGTTCAGGCCGTACGGCGGTGCGGCGCCGGGCGTCGTCTGGCAACGCCCGCTGCAATCGCTTTACGCGTGACCAAGAAAAACGGCGCCCTGACAGGCGCCGTTGGTCTTCGCGAATAGCGCTTCAGAATGAAGGCACGACCGAGCCCTTGAACTCGCTCTTGAGGAACTGTCGCACGTCGTCCGACTGATACGCCGCGACCAGTTTCTTCACCCACGGCTGGTCCTTGTCCTTCGCGCGCACCGCGATCAGGTTCGCGTAGGGACTGTGCACGTCCTCGAGCGCGATCGCGTCGCGGGTCGGCTGCAGGCCCGCGGCCAGCGCGAAGTTCGTGTTGATCGCCGCGGCATCGACGTCCGACAGCGTCCGCGGCAGTTGCGCGGCGTCGAGTTCGACAATCCTGATCTTCTTCGGATTGTCCGCGATGTCGAGCGGCGTCGCGTTGTTGCCGTCGGCGCCCGCGCCCGGCTTGAGCTTGATCACGCCCTGCGCCTGCAACAGCAGCAACGCGCGGTTCTCATTCGACGGATCGTTCGGCACCGCGACCTTCGCGCCCTGCGGCAGCGCCTTGAGCGATTTCAGCTTCTTCGAATACACGCCGAGCGGCGAGATATAGGTGAGCCCCGCGTTGACGATCTTGTACCCGCGCTGCTTGATCTGGCTGTCCAGATACGGCTGATGCTGGAAGCTGTTCGCGTCGAGATCGCCGGCGTCGAGGGCCGCGTTCGGCTGCACGTAATCGTTGAATTCGATCACCTTCACCTCAAGCCCGTTGCGCTTCGCGACTTTCTGGACGACCTGCCAGATTTGCGCGTCCGGTCCGCTGATCGTGCCGACCTTGATGACCTTGTCGTCGGCATGAGCGCCGATGCTCGAAAGAAGCGCGGCCGACGCGGCCACGGCGGAAAGGATCCTGAAGATATGTCTGCGCTGCATGGTGTTCTCGCTCCGGCTTCGGATGGCCACTGCTGAAAAAGTGGTCCGGATGTTCGCACACGCATGGTGCGAACTGAAATACTCATTTTTTATTTCGATATTCGGGCGCCGAATCCGCGCAGAGCCCGCGTGGCTTAGAATCGGCGGTTCATCCACGTATCGAGCGAGGCACGCCATGTATGTGATCAATCTGCGCTACACCGGCGCGCTGGCCGAAATCGACGATGCGCTCGACGCGCATCGCGTCTTCCTCGAACGCCAGTTCGCAGCGGGCATTTTCATTGCCGCCGGCCCCAAGGTGCCGCGCGATGGGGGGATCATTCTGGCATCGGCAATCGATCGCGACCGGCTCGATGCGATCCTCGCCGAAGACCCTTTCGCGCAGCAAAACCTCGCGCACTACGACGTGATCGAATTCAAGGCGACACGCCTCGCGCCGGGACTGAACCTGCCCATGCCATCGGAAGCGTGAACGAAAAAGCGGCCCGGGAGGCCGCTTGATGGCATGCAGGCGCTCGGGCGAATCGCCGCCCGCGTTCGTGACGCCCTAGCGCGACATCATGTGCATCGATACGTTGTGCATGACCCACACCGTGCCAATGATCAGAAGAAGCGCTGTCAGCACGGTATAGCCGAACGCGACCACATTCCAGCGCTGATCCCGCGACAGGTTCATGTGCAGGAAGTACACCAGATGCACGACGATCTGCACGAAAGCCAGCACAGCGAGCGCGATGATCGCCGTCTGCGCAGGCAGCACGCGCCCGATCACAAGGGCGAAGGCCGCCCCGGTCAGGAGCACCGAAAGCACGAATCCGACGACATAGCCGCCCAGGCTGCCATGTCCGTGTTTCATCCGGGTTGAATGCGAATGAGCCATTTAGATCACGCCCGCCAGGTAGACAAAGGAAAAGACACAGATCCACACGATGTCGAGAAAGTGCCAGAAGAGGCTGAGGCACGTCAGCCTGCGGATTTCCCGCTCCGAAAGGTCGGGGTTGCAGATGATCTGGGCCGCGAGGACGGCCATCCATACGAGTCCGAGCGCAACGTGCAGGCCGTGCGTACCGACGAGCGCAAAGAACGACGACAGAAACGCGCTGCGATTCGGGCCAAAGCCTTCCCCGATCAGATGCCCGAACTCGCGAAGCTCGAGCCAGAGAAATCCAAGGCCGAGCAGAAAGGTCACGGCGAGCCATGCGAGTATCGTTCCGCTGCTGCGGCGCTCTGCGCCGAGCATCGCGAAACCGAACGTGATGCTGCTGAGGAGCAGGACGGCCGTTTCCAGCGCGACGCCCGGAATGTCGAACAGATCCTTGCCGCTCGGCCCCCCCGCGTACTGATGCCCCAACACGCCGAACACAGCGAACAACGACGCGAAGAGGATGCAATCGGTCATCAGGTACAGCCAGAAACCGAACACCGAATGAGATGGAGCGTGATCGTCGTCCGGATAGTCCGGCTCCATGACGAGGGTTTTCTGCAACATTAGCTGACCTCCACTGCCGCAAGCGCGTGAGCGCGTTTGTCTTCGATCTTCCTGACCGCCGATGCATCGATATAGTGGCCGTCGTTGTTGCGGAAGCTGTAGCCGATCACCGTCACCGCGATCGCAACGAGCGCCGCGATGGCAAGCCACCAGATATGCCACACCCCGGCGAAGCCCAGCACGAGGCTGAACATTCCCACGAACAATCCGGCGCTCGTGTTGGACGGCATGTGAATGTCGCGATAAGACGCCTGAGCGCCGAGGCCGTGCCCCGTCTCCTTCATGTGGGCGAATGCGTCGAGTTCATGCACCACTGGAAGGGTCGCGAAGTTGTACACGGGCGGCGGCGATGACGTCGCCCATTCGAGCGTGCGGCCGCCCCACGGGTCGCCCGTCGTATCGCGATATTGCGGCAGATTGCGGTCGCGCACGCTCACCCACACCTGCGCCACCTGATGCGCCACGCCGATCGCGATCAGCACCGCGCCGAAGGCCGCGACCATCAGCCACGGCTGCCATGCGGGATTGTCGTAATGATTCATGCGCCGCATCATGCCCATGAAGCCGAGCACATAAAGCGGCGTGAATGCGACGAAGAAGCCGACGAACCAGAACCAGAACGCGCGCTTGCCGAGTTTCTCGTTGAGCTTGAATCCGAACGCCTTCGGGAACCAGTAGTGAACGCCGGCGAGATACCCGAACACCACGCCGCCGATGATCGTGTTGTGAAAGTGGGCCACCAGGAACAGCGTGTTGTGAAGCAGGAAGTCCGCGCCGGGGATCGCCAGCATGACGCCCGTCATTCCGCCTATCGTGAACGTGATCATGAAGCCGATGGTCCACAGCACGGGCGTCGTGAATTCGAGGCGACCGCGATAGATCGTGAAGAGCCAGTTGAATATCTTCACGCCCGTCGGGATGGCGATGATCATGGTCATGATGCCAAAGAACGCATTGACGTTCGCGCCCGAGCCCATCGTGAAGAAGTGATGCAGCCACACCAGGAACGCGAGCACCATGATCACGCACGATGCGTACACCATCATGCGGTAACCGAACAGCGTCTTCTTCGCGAACGTCGCGACCACCTCCGAATAGATGCCGAACGCGGGCAGCACCAGAATATAGACCTCGGGGTGTCCCCATGCCCAGATCAGGTTCAGATAGACCATCGCGTTGCCGCCCCGGTCGTTCGTGAAGAAGTGCATGTCGAGATAGCGGTCGAGTCCGAGCAGCGCCAAAGCGACCGTCAGGATCGGGAACGTCGCCATGATGAGCACGTTCGAGCACAGCGCGGTCCACGTGAACACCGGCATCTTCATGAGCGTCATGCCGGGCGCGCGCATCTTGACGATCGTCACGAAGAAGTTGATCGCCGTAATGAGCGTGCCGACTCCGGACAACTGCAGGCTCCATATGTAATAGTCGACGCCCACGCCCGGACTGAACTCGAGCTCCGACAGCGGCGGATACGCGAGCCATCCGGTCTGTGCAAACTCGCCGACCACGAGCGACACGTTCATCAGGATCGCGCTGATGGCGGTCATCCAGAAGCTCAGCGAGTTGAGAAACGGGAACGCGACGTCGCGTGCACCGATCTGCAGCGGCACGACGAGGTTGAAGAAGCCGACCATCAGCGCCATTGCCATGAAGAAGATCATGATGACGCCGTGTGCGGTGAAGATCTGGTCGTAGTGATGCGGCGGCAGGAAGCCGGGTGAGAGGTACGAAAGTGCGAGCTGCGCGCGCATCAGGAGAGCGTCGATGAAGCCGCGCACCAGCATCAGCACCGCGACCACGATATACATGACACCGATGCGCTTGTGATCGACGCTCGTCAACCACTCGGTCCAGAGCCATTTCCATTTTCCGAGCCGCGTGAGAACGGCCGCCACGCCGAGCACGAGGATTGCCATGAAGGCGGCTGCCGCCATGATGATCGGCTGATCCGTCGGGATCGCCGAAAGGGTGAGTTTTCCGAACATGCGTTATCCCTGCGTTGCGCAGGCAGCATCCTTATCGAGGACGTTACCGTTGTTGTACTTTGCGATGATGTTGCGAAAGAGCTTCGAGTCGACAGTCGAGAAGTACCTGACCGGCTGGTTCTCGGCCGGCTGCGTCACCGCGCCGTAGACGTTCATGTCGAGCCGCTCGGGAGCCGCCCTGACCTTCGCGACCCATTCGTCGAACTCCGCGGGGGTCTGCGCGAGCGCCCTGAACTTCATGTCCGAATACCCCCGGCCGCTGTAGTTGGCAGAGAGCCCGGCGAAGTCGCCGGTTTCATCGGCGATGAGATGCAGGCGCGTCTGCATGCCCGCCATCGCGTAGATCTGGCTGCCGAGCTGCGGGATGAAGAACGAGTTCATCACGGAGTCGGACGTGATCCGGAAATTCACCGGGGTGCCGACCGGAAAGGCCAGTTGATTGACCGTGGCAATGCCGAGATCCGGGTAGATGAAAAGCCACTTCCAGTCGAGCGCGACGACCTGCACGTTGATCGGCCTGACCGACGATTCGAGCGGGCGATACGGATCGAGTTCGTGGGTGGTTTTCCACGTCAGAACGCCGAGGAACAGGATGATCAGCGTAGGAATGGTCCAGACGACGACTTCGATTTTCGTGGAGTGCGCCCACTTCGGCTCGTAGCGGGCATCGCGATTCGACGCGCGGTAGCGCCATGCGAAGACCAGCGTCAGGATGATGACCGGAACGACTACGATCAGCATCGCAACGGTCGAGGTGATGATCAGCGATTTTTCGGCGGCACCGATGCTTCCCTTCGGATTGAGCAGGTCGAAATTGCATCCGGATAGACACGCAATCAGACCTGCCATGAGGAGGAGACGCATCCCCTTTCGAGTTATTCCGTTCATTTGATTTGCCTGGTCGTCATTGAATCTTTCCGGATGGGGCATGGTCGCGCTCGCAACAGACATGGGCGCTAAAAAGGAACCATGCGGGGGAAGATTCTATTCAGGCGGGCAGGCGAGGAAGTTGACAGCGATCAACGGAACGAGCCGCGGATTCAGGTGCATGCGAACTCCCCGAGCGAAGTCCGGTCTTGCGCGAGGCAAGCGTCACAGAGTATTGCCACACGTCAAAGATCGTGGCGAGGCGCCTGGGCCTGAACAGGCGGTGTGCTACTGCTCAAATGCAAACGGCACGCCAAACTGGCGTGCCGTTTCTGTCGAAGCGAGAGGCTGATGCGCTCAGTCGAGCAACAGCTTCAAATCGTGAACCCACGTTTCGACGCCCTGCCCGTCGCGTGCAAAGAGCCTCAGCTTGCCTTGCGGATCGAACACGTAGCTCGCAGCCGTGTGGTCCATCGTGTAATCGCCGGGCGTCTTGCCCTGCGCCTTCGCGTAGTACACCCGGAAGTCCTTGGCGACCTTCACGAGTTGCGCATCGTCGGCAGGCCGCAAGCCGATATACGACGGATTGAACGCCGACACATACTGGCCGAGCAGGTCCGGCGTATCGCGCGCCGGATCGACCGTGACCATCAGCACCTGAACGCGCTTTGCGTCGGGGCCGAGTTGCTGCAATGCCTGCGACAGCTCCGCGAGCGTAGTCGGGCAGACGTCGGGACAATGCGTGTAGCCGAAGAACAGGACGACGGCCTTGTCCTTGAAGTCGCCGAGCGTGCGGGCTTTACCCGTCGTGTCGGGCAGTGAGAAATTGCTGCCGAACTGCGTGTTGCCGGTAATGTCGAGATTCTTGAAGGCGGGCGCCTTCTCGCAACCGGCGAGCAGCGCGGCGCCGGCCAGCACGATGATGAATCGCGCGAATGTCCTGCGAATCAGAGCGGTCATGCGCCGATCACCGTGCGCACGTAATGATCGACGAGCAGCGCCCCGAACAGCAGCGACAGATACACGATCGAATAGCGAAACGTCTTGCGGGCGAGCATGTCGGAGTAGTCGCGATAGATCTTCCACGCGTAGCCGAGGAACACCCCGCCGAGCACCACCGCCGACGCCAGATAGATCACGCCGCTCATGCCGGAGATGAACGGCATCATCGTCACGGCGAAGAGGATCACCGTGTAGAGAAAGATGTGCAGCCGCGTGTATTGCTCTCCGTGAGTGTTCGGCAGCATCGGCAGGCCGGCGTTTTCGTAGTCCTTGCGCCGGTAGAGCGCGAGCGCCCAGAAATGCGGCGGCGTCCAGACGAAGATGATGAGGACGAGAATCCACGCGTCGCCCGGGACGGCGCCGGTTACGGCGGCCCAGCCGAGCGCCGGCGGCATCGCGCCCGACGCCCCGCCGATCACGATGTTCTGCGGCGTGTACGGCTTGAGCAGCAGCGTATAGACGACGGCGTAGCCGACGAACGTGGCGAGCGTGAGCCACATCGTCAACGGGTTGGTGAACGTGTACAGCGTCGCCATGCCGGCGCCGCCGAGCACCGCCGAGAACAGCAGAATCTGCACCGGCGTGATCTCGCCGCGCGCCGACGGGCGCCACGACGTGCGCCGCATCAACGCATCGACCTTCTGCTCGACGAGGCAGTTGATCGCAAACGCCGCGCCTGCCAGCAGCCAGATGCCGATGGTGCCGCCGATCAGCACCGTCCACGGCACCATGCCGGGCGTGGAAAGGAACATGCCGATCACCGCGCAGAACACGGCGAGTTGCGTCACGCGCGGCTTGGTCAGCGCAAGGTATTGCGAGACGCGGTTACCGGAGGGGGAAGTGAGTGTCGTGCTGTCCATGGGGATTTGGATTCACGCTGAAACGACGTCGCGCGCAGGAAGCACGGCGCGGCCGGGACGGCTGGAAGAGATTCGAAAGTTTAGCATAACGAGCAGCAGGATCAGGACGGCCGCGCCGCCATTGTGGGCCACGGCGATCGGCAGCGGCCATTGCAGGACGACGTTCGACAGGCCCGTCAGGAACTGCACGACGATCAGCAGCAAAACGCCGTTCGCGGGCTTGCGCAGCGACTCGAAGCGGCGCAGCTTCATGGCGAGCCACGCCATGTAAAGCACGACGACGACCGCGAAGGTCCGGTGCGTCCAGTGAATCGCGACCAGCGCGTCCTGCGAGATCACTTCGCCGTCACCCGTCATGCCGAGCGCGCGCCACAGGTGAAAACCGTGCTCGAAGTTCATCGGCGGCACCCACTGGCCGTTGCAGAGCGGAAAATCCGTACACGCGAGCACGGCGTAATTCGTGCTCACCCAGCCGCCGAGCGCGATCTGCACGACGAGCAGCGCCAGCCCGAACAGGGCGGCGGCAAGCCAGCGCGCGGCCTCGGGTTCGTGCACGGGAATCGGCGTCTGGCGCGCCGCGAGCCAGCCGAGCGCGCCCAGCAGCGCGAGGCCGAGCAGCAGATGGAGCGTCACGATCACCGGCTGCAGCTTCATCGTGACCGTCCACGCGCCGAACGCGCCCTGCACGCAGATCAGCAGCAGTATCCCGGTGGGCCACCACGGCGAGACGTGCAGAGGGCGGCGCTTCACGCGCGCCGTCCACGCGATCACCACCTGCGCGATGATCAGCACGCCGATCGCCATCGCGAAATAGCGGTGCAGCATCTCGATCCATGCCTTCGCCAGGCTGACGGGGCCGGTCGGCATCGCCTGGTGCGCCGCCGTGATCGCGGCATGCGCGGTGAACGGCGATGCCGTGCCATAGCAGCCCGGCCAGTCGGGACAGCCCAGCCCGGAATCGGTCAGCCGGGTGAAGCCGCCGAACATGATGAGATCGAGCGTCAGAAAAGTGGTCAGCCAGACAAGCTTCCTGAACTTGTTGTCGTCGGCTTTGACCCACACGTATGAAAGCGGCAGCAGCGCGATACACAGGCCGATCAGGCCCAGTTGCAGAACGAACATTCTTCTCAATCCTCAACCGATGCGCGACCACTTCAGCAGCTTCGCCAGGTCGCCCTTGATCTTCGCCGGGTCCGGATCTTTCGGGAAACGCATCATCAGGTTGCCGTTCGGATCGACGAGAAAGATGTGATCGGTGAGCCGGGTGTCAGCGGACGTCGGCAACCATTGCGCGACCGCGCGCTGGTCGGCCACCAGCATCCGCGTGTCGGGCTGCGGGTACGCGGTTCTGATCACCTCGGACACCGGCTTGTCGTCCGTGCGCAGCCAGACGTTCACCACGCGCTCGCGCTCGGCCGACTGCAGCACGCGCACCTGGCGCATGAAGTAGAGGCGCGTTGCGCACTGCTCGTTACAGTCGCTGCCGTTCACGGTGATCATCAGCCATTTGCCGCGCAGCGACGTGAGCGGCATCGGCTGGCCCTTCTCGTCGGTGACCATCAGTTCTCCGGGGATCGGGCGCTGCGGTTCGATGAGCGCGCCGTAGCTCGTCGTGCCGCCTGTCGGCTTGAACACGTAATACATCAGATACGACGCGATGACCGGCGCCGCGCAGACGAGCGCGAGCAGGAGCAGCATCCAGCGGCCCTTGTTCCACGAGCCCTTCGTGGCCTGCTGGTGCTGCGCGCGCGCCTTGTTGATGGCGGACGGCGAGGGGCGTGGGGATTGCATCGACAAAACGTGGCCTCTATTTGATAACGCAGCGCGTTCGTTCGGAAAAGGGCGCTGCTCGGTATTCATGCGTCAGGCTTCAGGCGTGGCGCGGGTCGTTGTCCGGTTCGTCGGCCGCCGGGTCCTTCTTCGCGGCCCGGCGCGCCGCATACAGGCCGAACGCGAGCGCCGCGGCCGCCATGCCCCACCACTGGAACATGTAGCCGTAGTTGCGCTCGACGCCGAGCGTCGGCGCCGGCCAGTCGCGCACCAGCTTGTCGCCGGTGGCGCTCAGTTGCTGGATCACGAATGGCTGCAACGGCAAACCGGTTTCCGCGGCGTAGGCACTCACGTCGAGATTCTGCCGAATCTTCTGATGCGCCGCCGAGCCGCCGCTTCCCAGTTCGAACGCCTGCGACGCATTGGCGCGGGCAATTCCTTCAATCTCGATCTCGCCCTTCGGCGTCTCGTAAGGCTCGATGCCCGTGCGATCCGCAAGATTGCGCGGCAGCCACCCGCGATTCACGAGGACGTAGCCGCCATCGGCGAGTTTAAACGGCATCACGACGTAAAAACCCGGCTGATCGTTATAAGGCCGATTATCGAGATAAACCACCCGATCCGGCAAAAATTCGCCCCGCGCGAGCACGCGATGGAATTCGATGTCCTTGAGCGGTACGGGCGCTGCGCCGACGCGCCTGGCGGGCGCGTTTTCGAACGCGACGATCTGCGCATTGAGCGCTTCCTTCTGATGGGCGCGGTCACGCTGCCAGAAGCCGAGCCGCAAGGTGACGGCCACGACGATCAGGATCAGGAGCGCCGGCCAGAATCGGATCTTCATGCCGGACATCCGCCAGCCGCGACGCGGCACGTTGCATGCGGTGCGATAATTGAAGGGTTCACTTTCTTACGCCAATTGCCGGCTGGTTTCATGCATATCATCGTAGCCATCGCTTTCATCCTCATCATCGGCAGCCTCGGGTCGGCGCTGTATTTCATGATGACCGACAAGGGCCGAACCAAGCGCATGGTGTGGTCGCTTGCAACGCGCGTCGGGCTTTCCATCACGCTCTTCCTGTTCATCCTGTTCGCGCACTGGATGGGCTGGATCCAGTCGACCGGTATCCCGCTCGGACGCTGACGCAGCGCAAAGGTTCGTGCGGCGCTGAGCGGTTCACCCCGAATCGTGCAGTTTCGCTCCGTTCGGGTGTCGCCGGCTTCGATCCGCCACACGCTTGCTGCGACATAAGCGCGCAGCATCGTTCCCAGTTCCGAAAAGCAAAACGCCGCCCCGGGAATGTCGAGGGCGGCGCTCAAAGCGTGGCTTCTTCTTGACTCAACTTCCCGGACGGCTCGTTTCACGACGCACCGCCCGTCCGACGCAAATCCTTACAGCCAGTACACGACGACGTACAGCCCGAGCCACACGACGTCGACGAAGTGCCAGTACCATGCGGCGCCTTCGAACGCGAAATGATGCTCCGCCGTGAAGTGTCCGCGGATCAATCGCACCATCACCACGGTCAGCATCGTGCCGCCGAGGAACACGTGAAAGCCGTGAAAACCGGTCAGCAGGAAGAACGTCGAGCCGTAGACGCCCGACGCGAGCGTCAGGTTCAGTTCGTTATACGCGTGGAAATACTCGTAGCCCTGGCAGAACAGGAAGATGACACCGAGCAGGACGGTCGCCGCGAGCCAGATGATCGCCTTTCTGCGGTGATCCTCCCGCAACGCGTGGTGAGCCACGGTCAGCGTCGCCCCGGAGCTCAAGAGCAGCGCGGTGTTGATCGTCGGCAGCGGCCAGGGGGTCATTGCGCGGAAATGTCCGGCGAGCGCAGCCGGCCCGACGTTCGGCCACACGGCGCTGAAGTCCGGCCAGATCAGCTTGTAATCGAGGCTGCCGAGTTCGTGCATCGCGATGGCGCGCGCGTAGAACAATGCGCCGAAGAACGCCGCGAAGAACATCACTTCGGAGAAGATGAACCAGCTCATGCTCCAGCGGTACGACACGTCCACCCGCTTGCCATACATGCCGCTTTCGGATTCCGAGATCGCGTCGCCGAACCAGTGCCACAGCACGAACAGCACGAAGAGGATGCCGAGGAACGTCGTGTACGGCGCCCACGAGTGGCCGTTGATCCACTGTGCCAGCGAGCCGAGCGCGACCAGGAGGCCCGAGGCCGCCATGATCGGATGCCGTGACGGATGCGGCACGAAATAGTACGGGCTATCGTTTTGACCGCTCATTTTTGATTCTCCACTTCGATCCAGTTTCTTGATTTCTTTCCGCCACGGCCGCGCGCGTTCATCCACTCGCGCTCTGCCGGCCCGGCCACTCGATTCTTCAGCCCACCACCGCCCGCACGACCACGAGCAGCACGATGATGAACAGCACCGCTCCGAGCACAGCCGCCGCAACCACATGCAGCGGGTTCAGCTGAGCCGCGTCGCTTTCCAGGTCGGCCCGGCGGCGAACACCGAAAAACGACCAGAAAACCGCTTTGAGCAAGCGCAGGAAGCTCATCTTCGGCGCGGGCTTTCCCGGTTTCTCCACTTCGACCATCGTTCGTCCCCTGCCTGGGTTCGCGGCTTACGCCCCGTTACCGCCCTTGGCCACCGACTTCGGGGCGCTCAGCTCGAAGAACGTGTAGGACAGCGTGATCGTCTTCACGTCCTTCGGCAGCTTCGGATCCACCACAAACACCACCGGCATGCGCTTCGTCTCGTTGGCGGCGAGCGTCTGCTGGGTAAAGCAAAAGCATTCGATCTTCTTGAAATACTCGGTGGCCTGCTTCGGCGCATAGCTCGGAATGGCTTGCGCCTGAACCGTGCGCCCCTGCTCGTTGGTCACCTGATACATCACCGTCATCACTTCGCCGGGATGCACGTCGAGACTGCTCTGCTCCGGCTTGAACTGCAGCGGGCCGCGCGCGTTGGCATCGAATTCGATCGAAATCGTGCGGCTCGCATCGACCTGCGTATTCTTCGCCTCGCGCGCGCCGACGTCGCGCTGCACGAGATTGTTGATGCCGGTAATCGCGCAGATCGCCCGGTACATCGGCACCAGTGCGAAGCCGAATCCGAACATCAGCAACGCCACGACGACCAGCTTCACCAGCATCGAGCGGTTAAACGAGCGATTGGCTTGCGCCTCTTGCTGACTGGACACGATCTTGCTCACCCTCGGGACAGCAGATACTGATTGACGACGACAGCCACAAAAAAAGCGGCGGCGATGACAAGCAATACCAGACCGATCCGCTTGTTGCCCGCGCGGATTTGCTCGGGCGTTCGCCTTTCTTGTGGATTCCGGGTCATGCGTTGCACTTCTTGTTCCGTTACTCGCTGCAAGGCTCCGGGACGGAACCTTGCAGCATGTCGACAGTGCGTGTCTTACTCGACCGTCGGCGGGTTTTCGAACGTATGGAACGGCGCCGGGCTCGGCACGGTCCATTCGAGGCCTTCCGCGCCGTCCCACGGCTTGTCGCTCGCCTTTTCCAGTTCGCCGCCGCCGCGGTAGGCCGGCAGCGCGACAGCGAACAGGAAGTACACCTGCGCGAGACCGAAACCGAACGCGCCGATGGTCGCGACCTGGTTGAAGTCCGTGAACTGCGCCGGGTAGTCGGCATAGCGGCGCGGCATGCCCGCGAGGCCGAGGAAGTGCATCGGGAAGAACGTGATGTTGAAGAAGATCATCGACGCCCAGAAGTGGATCTTCCCGCGCGTTTCGTTGTACATCCAGCCCGTCCACTTCGGCGCCCAGTAGTACCAGCCGGAAAAGAGCGCGAAGAGCGATCCGGCCACCAGCACGTAGTGGAAGTGGGCCACCACGTAGTAGGTACCGTGCATCTGGATGTCGAGCGGCGCCATCGACAGGATCAGACCGGTGAAGCCGCCCATCGTGAACACGAACAGGAAGCCGATCGCGAAGATCATCGGCGTTTCGAACGTGAGCGAACCGCGCCACATCGTCGCGACCCAGTTGAACACCTTCACGCCCGTCGGCCCCGCGATCAGCATCGTCGCGTACATGAAGAACA
>Ga0163162_10004015_pt1 | contig 14117 bp, 15 predicted proteins | sample S55metaG_FD_115310 | JGI IMG/M metagenome (GOLD analysis project Ga0163162, IMG submission 115310) | Switchgrass rhizosphere microbial communities from Kellogg Biological Station, Michigan, USA - S5-5 metaG | ecosystem: Host-associated > Plants > Roots > Rhizosphere > Soil | place: USA...
CGCACCCAGCCCTTGGAGCCGAACACTTGAAAACTGAACCCCGGCCCCGTCGCCGTCATCGTCCCCAGATATCCCGACATGCCCTCCTTCATCCGAAAAAGGATTGACGTCGTGTCATCGGCTTCCACCGGGACCACGCGCCGGAAACTCTGCGCGAATACTTGATCGATGGGACCGCACAGATCGATCATGCCGTCAATGGCGTGAACCCCCATTGGAGTCAGGCCACCGCACGGAGTCTCATGACGGTCTGCCCGCCAAGCATCCGGCTTGAGCAACAGCGCGTTCGGGAACGTCATGGTGGCTTCGACATGCAGAATAGTGCCTAGCTCCCCGCCGCGGATCCGCGATCGCAGCTTCACCATCTCCGGATGAAACCGCCGGTTGTAGCCCAGGCCGAGTGTGACACCCGCATTCTCCATCGCCCCCACGGCCCGTTCCGCACTCTCCCTCGTGAGCGCGAACGGCTTTTCGCAGAAGACGTGCTTCTTGGCCGCCGCCGCCATGATCACCTGATGCGCGTGCATCGAATGCGGCGTTGCCAGGACCACGGCCTGCACCTTCGGATTCGCCAGGAGCGCCTCGTAAGAATCGACGAGCTCGAATTTCTGCGCGTCGGCGAACGCCTGTACCTCGGGCGTCTTCGTACGAGTGGTACCGGCGACGAAGCGGATCTCATTACTATCCTGCTGAACGGCTTCGACCAGTGTCTTTCCCCACCAGCCGAGGCCGACGATAGCGGCATCGATCATGACTAGGTCGTCCTTAGAAGCGAAAACGCAGGATCGGCAGCGAGCGAGACGGCTGTGGGCAGCCCCCGCTCCTTCTTAACAATGTTGACGCCCTGCACCAGCGAAACCATCTTATAGAGAGCATGGCGCCGGCTCATGCCTTCGCGTCCCATGCCGCAGTCCGACGAGAGGATCAGGCGCTCGGGCGGAATCACCTCTAATGCCCTCCGTACCAGCGCCGCCACTTCGTCGGGCGATTCGATCTGCAAAGTGTGGTGATCGATGACGCCGATGCCGATCTTCTTGCCTTGGATCACGCGGCCCACGTCTTCGAGTTCGGTGGCGCCGGAGCTCGCCATCTCAAACGTGATGACGTCGGAGTCCACTTGGTTGAGCAGTTCAAGTGCAGGCTTGTAGCTCTGCACCTTCGAGAACATCCGCTGCTGCGACGGGTTGCCCCAGCAAGTGTGACACCAGACTTCGGTCTTCGCCCGCAACCCGCGTACCGTATTGTTAAACACCTTGAGCATGAATTCAGGATTGATCACCTTGTCGACGTAGCCCCGTGCTGCGAGGAGATGGATCTGCGGCTCTTCCATCTGGATCACCTGGCAACCGGCGTCGGCCAAGTCATGCAACTCCTCATTAAAGGCGTCGCTCAGCGCCATGATGCGATCCGGCAGGCTCTTGTAGTGCTCGTCTTGAACGGCGAAGGCAACCAGCTCAGGCGTCACGGTGCCGAACTTCACGGGTTTGGCCGTGAGCCGCTGCGCGGCCTTCCATATCTCTGTGTACTGCATCTCGCCGCGGCCTACCGCGCCGACCAATTTCGGCATTACCCTCGCTTCGAGGTAGTCGTGAAGGATGTGGCCACGCGGAAACGCGATGCCTCCAGCGCCAACCTTGGCGAGCTTCGGGTGCGTCGTGTCAAAACCATCCATGTGATGCGGTGGATAGCTGGTCCAGCTCTGCCCGCCGATATCCTGGTCGAACCGGCAGTCGCCATCAGTCACGATGTCGAGGCCAGCAATTTCCTGCTCGCGCAGATAAGCCGAGAGCGCATCCACGTACTGCTCGCGGAAGCGGCTGGTGACCATGGCATCGAGAAACGACCGGGTGCCAAGGTTTTCTGTGTACCAACTGGGACGGGGTAGAGAACCGGTGATCGTCGTCGGAAGAATCTTGTCGAGACTAGCTTTGAACATGATATCTTAGCGGCTCCATCGAATTAAAATCCGTATAACAGTAACACCTTGAGATAGCGGGAATCAAACCAAACGCGATTAAATTATCTCGCCCGTCCACTGAAGCCGTGAGTGAGCACCGGAACCTTGTACACGGTCATGGCGACATTGCGGACGCCGGGTTCGGTGCGCACTTCTTGCCCGTCCGGTCCCACGGAACCGAGACAGCCGACATACAGCAGCGACTTACCACGTCCGGAAAACGTGACGGTTATGGCGGGGCGCGGCGTCGGGATTAAACCCAGGTATTTGCCCGCGGGGCTCAACACTTGCAAGCCGGCGTTGGTCGTCACAAAGAGGTTGCCGCTTGCGTCGATCGCCATGCCGTCGCCGTTTCCGCCACCCTCCAGCTTGCCGAATTCGCGCTGGTTGGTCGCGGACCCATCGGGCTGCAAGTCGAAGGTAGCAACCACAGGGCCGTTGGTGACATAAAGATTCTTCTCGTCGGGGCTGAGCATAATGCCGTTCGTGCGCAAGTTCTCGCCAAGCGGCGTCACCTTACCGCTGGCAGCAAGGTGGAACAGGCCGCCACTGGTGAAATAGATGTTGCCTTTGCGATCCGCCACCAGATCGTTGACGCGGCCGAGGCCTTTGCCATTGACGCTGTCCGCGAGAACTTTGCGCGCCGGCGTGAGCACCGCGATATCGGTCGGCTCTGTGCATTGATCCGGCTTGCCGCCGGGATCGGTGCAAGTGCGTTCCACCGCGAAGAGCTGGCCGGACGGCCCAAAGGCGACTGCGCCCGGCCCGTGGGGAGTGCTGAGGAATGTCGAAAACTTGTCGTTCTTATCGATCTTGCCAATGCTGTTGGTCTGTTCCTGCGCAAACAGAATGCCGCCGTCTTTAGTGCCGGCGATGCCATCTGCCGTGGCAGTGCCCTGCCAAACCATTTTCCATTGCGAGTTGGCCGCGATGATTCCGGGCAGCGCGGCGATCGTTACCTGCGCGGGCGGTGGCGGTTGCGGAAAGTTACGAGGCGCCTGGGCCAACGCGACCAAGTTGCCGAGCAGTAACGTGGCTCCGGCGAACGCAGCGATTTTGAACATGCTTTTGATTTAACCACGGCGCAGTGAAGTACGTGACCGCTCCTCACGCGCTAATTACGCATGGCGAAGTCTGTTTGATGTGCGTTCGCGACGAATGGCTTGCGCTGCTGTGGGTCACGCCACGTGCGCTTGCGCTGCCCGGACAGTTTTACTTCTTGTGCGCCTGGATGTAATCAAAAGCGAAAGTCTTCAACGCCGGGCTGGTCAGGCCGAGTTGCGTTGCTTCTTCAGCCGCGCGATCGTTATCCCACTTGTCGATGAGCACGCGCTTGATCAGCCACATCGCGGCTGCCCGGTTTCCACTGGCGCAATGAATGAACGCCGGTTGGTTGCCGGGCTCCGTGATAGTTTTCATGAATTGATCGGCCACCGCGGGGTCGGGTGCGCTCCCGTTGAAGGGGATGTGCACGAAAGTAATGCCGGCAGCCTTCGCTGCCGCCGCTTCCCCGTCTATGTCGGCTCCCGCTTCGCTTGCAAGCCTCAAATTGATGATGGATGCGAAACCCATCTTCTTAATTCCTGCTACTGACCCGGGCGTGGTCGCGCCGGCGCACGCGACGGTGGTCTCCACCTGAGCGAAGTTAGTGACCCCGGGGACAGTTGATTTCTTGACTTGGGATTGTGCAACGGCAACGGAAACCGTCAGCGTGACGACGGCAAGGATCGGAAGCACTCGTTTCATTTTTTCGACTCCTATTGATTGTGAAGTTACGTACTCGCCAGCGAATATCCCCGCTCCTGCGCGCGATTGACGGCAACGATACCGGCCGGCACCATCCTAGCATTGCTCACCAGGTTGGCAGTCAACTCATTGTAGATGGCGTCGATGTTCCCGCCAACCGCCTCGGCGATCAATCGGGAAACACCGCGAGTGGCGGTGGCGCACACGGCCAACTGTACCCCTTGTTTAAACAGCGAATCCAACGTCGTGCCACGGTTGGCCGCCAGGTCACCATAGTCCGCAGCATTGTAAATGTTCCGCTTGGGCGCCAGTTTGGTAGTGGGATCTTCCACTTTGGATCGGGCAGCCAGCGTCGTTCCGTATTTCGCCCACATCGCATCGTTATAGCCCAAGGGCGTTGCCCCGTGGCGGGCCACAATCACGACCGCCAGATCGCTGTTTTCGAGGCCATAATCGGTGCGGTTCACACGCATGAAATTGTTGGCGAAAAGGAGAGCGTTCCCCAGGCCTTCCGGGGTTGTCGTGTCGAATAGCAAGCGATGTTTGCCCGGCAGTTTGTCCAGCCAGTCATCCTTATCATGGCGGGCCGGCTCCCAGCGTGCCGTTGCCGTGGGTTTCACTTGAGCCATGGCGACGCCACCAACGGCCATCGCCGCCAGTGAAGTGACCCCGGCGTTGAGGCGAGTGAGAAACGAACGCCGCTCCGACGGTGACGAAGATTGCTTGCTCATATGCAATGTTGCTTTCGGTACAGGTCCTGGAAAACTAGGGACATAGTATCACGCGACAGATAAACATAGTATCCTCAGACCTTGGAGAACCCCATGAAAACCGTCCTGCTTGCTATTTTCGCTTTCACAATCGCTGGAACCGCTCTGGCGCAGACTGCCGCTCCAGCCAAACATAAGGTTGTTCTTCAGATGAACGTGGCGGACAACGATTCCTGGAATCAGCTCCTGGGCAACATCGGTAACGTGCAGACCGCGTTCCGCAACGATGGCGTGCAGATTGAGGTCGTCTTCTACGGCAAAGGCATTTCCGCTTTGCTGAAAACCAATGCGGCATTCGAGGAGCGCCTCAAGAAGGCCGCCGCGGACGGCGTCATTCTGGCTGCCTGTCAGAACTCGATGCGGCTCCGCAAGGTCACCAGCCAGGATATTTTCCCCTTCTCCACGGAAGTGGACTCCGGCGTTGCCGAACTGGTGCGCAAGCAGGAAGCCGGCTTCTCCTACATCCGCGCTGGCGAGTAAAACTCAGCCAGCGCCCTTACGCAATCGTGATTTTGCGTGGGAATTGCGAGTTGTCTTCGAGGAAGGTCTTCTTGCGCCGCAGATCGGCGGCCGCCGGCTGAACCGTTCCGTTCACGTCCGTGGCGCGCGACACCAGCGTGTGATCACCGGCCGCGGCTCCCTTCCAGTCAAAGGTGAATAGCTTCCAGGAGTATTGCGTATTCACTTTGTCGAGCGTGGCTGTCTGCCAGGCGCCGCCGTCGATGCTCACCTCGACCGACTTGAGCGGCGTGCCGTCATTCAACACGTAGCCGAACACTTTGTGTCCCGCGGCGGTTTTCCTCACGCGGAAGATCACCGACTTCAACTGCAGGTGAGTCACTTCGGTTTCCACCCACTGCGTTTGCGGATCGCCATCTTCGCCGGTGCCGCCCACGCCGCGCAGGGAGCGATACCAGCGGGCCTGGAAGTTCCCCAGAAAACGCTCCTCCTGCAGATGGATTTCGGCGAGCCACTTCACATTCGAAACACCGTACCAGCCAGGCATGATGAGGCGAATCGGGAAGCCCTGGTCGCGCGTAAGCGGCTGGCCGTTTAACGCATAGGCCAGCAAAGGCTCCGGTTTCATGGCATGTTCCAGCGTGATGCTACGGCCAAACTGCTGCTCAATCTTGTAGGTGTCCTGACGGAAGACGACGTCTTCCTTGCCGCGGTCCGTACCGAAGAATACGACCTCACGCGCTTTCGAGCCAACACCCACGCGCTTCAGGACCTGGCTCAACGGAACGCCCGTGAAACGGCCGCATGATGACAACCCTTGAAAGAAACGCCCGCTGTTGCCGGAGCATTCATAGCCGTTGACCAACTCGACGGACTTCATAGCCTTGAGATCGGCTAGCGTCAACTCCGTGGGCTTGTTCACCAGCCCCGTTAACTTCAGCCGGTACGCGTTCGCGTCAATCTCGGGCCGGTTATAGTGCTGGATGAAAAAGAACTGGTCGTTGGGCGTGATCTGCCCGTCGATCTTCCGGATGTCCAGAAAGCGATTTGCGGCGGCGGGGTTGCTATTGGGATTGTAGTTCGCCGGATAGTCGGTGAACGGAACATCCGTTTCCCCCTGCGCCAACACGGGCAATTCCGGGAGGAGGGCGAGCAGGCTGCTGGCCGCCAGTCCTCTCCTCAAAGTTTCTCTGCGTGTGATCGGGTTAGACATGTCGTAACTCCCGGTTTCCAGTTTAGTGAATATAGGCCCAGCCCGCTTCCTGCTTGCGAGCTAGCTCGGCGACGCCCGAATCGACTTGCTTGGCGAACGGGAAGAGGTCTTCCGTTTTCACGTTCAGGAAACGCATCGCGTTCTGGCAAGCAGACAGGGTAACGCCGCTGTCGGCGAGTTGCTTTAAGCGCTCCTCGTAGGCAGTATTTTTCTTCAGCAGCATATTGAGCCCCGGCCCGAAGAACACGACTTCCACTTCGCTGCCATCCTTGGCAAAAGCTGTCCGCATATTGGTAACGTGGCCGATCAGCATTTCCCACGCGGCTCCTTCCGGCTCCGTAAGTTGGAAAACGACACGGTGTTTGGGAGCGGCAGGCGTTTGCGATATCGCCGCAAACGCAATCAAGAATGATAATCCAAGGGCACAAAGAATCGTCTTTTTCATGAGGAGTTCCTTTCCGTTACTGCTGTGCTCATCCGAAGCGGACGTTGCGTACCGCCCTCTATCGATGCCAGTATGATCGATGGTATCAATTGACGCAATGCGTGAGAATCCTGCTTCTCCCCCCGCCGTAGAAACCTCGCTGGTGTATGCGCACGGCTTGGCCGCCATCGTGACGTTGCTGATCTCGGTTGCGTTCGGCGTCCTCGCCTCGATTGAACTTCTGGTCCCGGACCTGGTAGGGAACTCGCCGTGGCTGACCTGGGGGCGCCTCCGCTATGACCACACCCAGGGCATCATGCTGGGATGGCTGGGCAATGCGTTCTTCGCGTTTCTCTACCATGGCGTTCCGGTGCTCACGGGCCGGCGCGTAACCAGCGTGAAACTCGGACAATGGATTTTCGGATTGTGGAATTTTGCCGTGGTCGTACCCGGATGGATCCTGGTGCTGGCAGGTTTCAGCCAGCCGCTGGAGTGGGCCGAGTTCCCGCTGGTGATCGACGCATTCGTCGTTCTGGCGCTGCTACTCGCTTTGCTTCAGTTCCTGCCGCCCTTCTTCTCGCGCGGGCTTGAGGATCTTTACGTTTCGAGTTGGTACATCATCGGCGGCCTGGTCTTTACGCTGCTGGCCTATCCAATGGGCAACTTCGTTCCGGAGCTGGTCCCGGGAGCGCGCGGTGCGGCCTTCAGTGGATTGTGGATTCACGATGCCATCGGCCTGTTCGTAACTCCACTGGCTCTGGCTGTCATCTACTTTGTGATCCCCGCCGCGACACGGAGGCCCATCTTCAGTCACTTCCTCTCGATGCTCGGCTTTTGGTTATTGTTCTTTCTGTACCCTCTCAATGGGACCCATCATTACGTCTTCTCCGTCATCCCCATGAGCGCGCAGATTGGAGCGATCGCAGCCTCGACACTGCTGGGTGTCGACGTGATTCTAGTGGTCGCCAATTTGCTCCTGTCTTTGCGTGGCGCCGGTTGGTTCCCCCGCGATCCGGCTCTGCGCTTTGTGGGCACGGGAACGGTTTTCTACCTGATCGTCAGCATTCAAGGCTCGGTGCAGGCGCAGATGGCCGTCAATCAAAGCGTGCATTTTTCCGATTGGGTGGTGGGCCACTCGCATCTGGCAATGCTAGGATTCGCCACCTTCGCCGCAGCCGGGGGGCTGATTCATGCGTGGCAGCGAATTCCGTGGGCCCGCTACAACGCAGTTCTACTGGACTGGGCATACTGGCTTTTGGTAGCGGGCGTGGTCGTCATGGTTTCCGATCTGACCATCGCAGGGTTGGTAGAAGCTGGGTTTTGGCAGTCGACTGCGCCCTGGATGGATTCGGTGCGGGCGGTTCGTCCCTATTGGTTGGTTCGGACACTCACTGCAGTGCCGATTGCCGCAGGATTCATTACCTTGCTCCTCGGCCTGGTAACGGGAAATCGCGGCGACGGTCTACGCGCCGTTCAACAAGAGGTTGGACTAGAGCCGGTTGAAGCCATCGCGCCGCGGCTGGCGCCGGAGGTTGCATGAAGCGCGTCCTCCGCATGTCGTACCTGGTGGCGGGCCTCGGCGGTGTGGGTTTCTTCGTGATGTCGATCCTGTTGCTGGGGGTATGGCCCGGCCAGGCACTCGAAGAACAAATCCGCCAGACCAAGCCCGACCGTCCGCTGGCGCTGACAGCCAGCGAGAAGCGCGGGCGCGTCATTTATGCGCGCGAAGGGTGTGCATACTGCCATACACAACAGATCCGCTACCTGTCTAAGGATGTGGCCCGTTTCGGTGCGGCGACGTTAGCCTGGGAGACGATCTTCGATTACCCGCATCTTTGGGGCACGCGCCGCATAGGACCCGATCTCTCCCGGGAAGCCACCGTGCGATCGTCCGACTGGCAGTTGTCGCATCTGTATGCACCGCGAGCGTTGGTCGTCGATTCCGTCATGCCCGCATTCCCCTGGCTATTCGATGGTGCGCCGGATCGCCCCAAACAGGAAGCTCGCGACCTGCTGGATTATCTCGAAACGCTCGGTCGGAATCGCGCACTGGCAGGTACCGAAGGAGAAGCGCATGCCCGCAACGCCTGCAACTGTTCGCAGGACGAAAAACAGTTTGCCTTCGGTTCTCCCGTTTTAAATGCGAGCCCGTCGCTGCCCCGGCGCAAAGGAGATTTTCCGAAGCTGGCACGCTCGAGCGACCTGAGTCGCGGGCAGCAGGCTTACGCGCGCTACTGCGCCACGTGCCATGGAAATCGCGGTGAGGGCGATGGCCCGGGAGCGGCGGGTTTGCATCCGCGTCCTGTCAACTTGTCCGAGCAGGAATACTCCGCGGACCGCCTCGGCTTCTCTTTGTGGAACGGTGTAGCTGGCACGGCCATGCCAGCATGGCGCGAGTTAACTCCTGCCGATCTATCCGCCCTGGAAGAAATCGTCCGTGGATTTCATGTGGCGCAATCTGATCCTGCCATACCGCCAGCCGTACTCGCGCTGGGCGCTCGTGTATATGCGGCGCGTTGCGCGCAGTGCCACGGAGAGAACGGCGCTGGAGACGGATCCGCCGCCGGCCAGTTTGCGATTGCTCCCACAAATTTCCGGACGCAACGCCCCAATCTGGCAGCGAGTCTCCGCGCGCTGCGCGATGGAATCGAAGGCACCCCGATGGCGCCCTGGACGAATGAACTATCAGAGGCCGAGTTGTCCGCGGTTGCCTATTTTGTGCGTACCCTTTATATAGGAGACTCGAATCCGTGACTATGACCGGAACGATGTTCCACCTGACAGCGATGGACTTTATCGTGGGCCTCGCGCTCTTGTTCACGCTGGTATTTCTGGCCGCTTGGCTGATTTCGCCGCGCCTCCGCACGTGGGTGGAGCGTCCCAAGTACCGTTTTCAGGCGGATGTGCGAGCCTATGATCAGGTGCAGAAAGGGAGGAACATCCCCTCATGAAACCGGACTCGTCCACGCGCGGGATGGGCGTCGTGGTAGCGCTGTGCGCGGTTGCCGGCTTGATCACGGTGGCTGTCACGCTCGCCTTCGGCAGAGTGTCGTTGCCTTCCGAACGCACAGCGTCTTCAGCGGCAATCGGCGCCACCGAGGAATACGGAAAGCGCCTGATTACGCAGACCTCCGAATACATGGGTCCGGACGTCGCCGATCCCAAGATGCGGCATATGGACAGCAGATTGGCATGCGCCTCCTGCCACATCGGCGCCGGCGTCGACCCGGGAAATCTCAGCCTGGCCACCGCGTTCAACAAGTACCCGCGAATTTCACCGCGCAGCGGCGGGAATGAGACCATCCAGGAACGCATCAACGGATGTATGATGCGCAGCATGAACGGCCGCGCGCTCGCGGAAAAGAGTCCGGAAATGATCGCGATGGTTTCTTACCTGCGATTTCTGGCCGACCAGGATGCAGCCACCAGCGCCAGTCAACGCAAAGCTCACGAGCCGCCCCCGTTTAAGACGCCCAATCGCGCGGCCGATCTCAAGGCGGGCGAGGAGGTATTTGCGAAGCGCTGCGCGGCGTGTCACGGCCAAGATGGGGCCGGACTTACCGCTGCTCCAGACCCAGTTCACGGATTCGTATTCCCGCCCCTGTGGGGACCCAATAGCTTCAACGACGGGGCCGGCATGCACCGGGTCCTAACCGCCGCGCGATTCATCAAGGCTCGCATGCCGTTGGGAAGTCCCGACCTCAACGACGACGAAGCCTTGGACGTCGCCGCCTTCATCAATTCCAAGCCGCGGCCGGAGATGAGGGGACTGGAGAGCGACTATCCCGATCGGACAAAGAAGCCTGCTGATACGGGCTATGGTCCCTATGCAGACTCTTTCCCGCTGGAGCAGCATCGTTTCGGCCCGTTTCAGCCCATCGAGACTTATTACAAAAACTCGAAGCGCCCGTCCAAATGACGGGCAGGGCATCCTGTCCGCGCTGCCTGTCAAGGCAGGATTCGCCTTAGCTTCTTTTGGACCACACGGTTCCACCACATCACGGCCCCGGTCACGAACATGACCGCGGGTGCGAGTCCAGCCACAGCCCAAATCAACTTTGTCGTTGCGTCGCAGAGTCCTGGTCCCTTACAAGGAAGCCCAATGCCGTTAATGCGTCCCACATGCAAATAGGCCAGCCAATAGATAACCTGATCGACAGTACGCGTCGTGGCATTGGCGGCAGTAACAGGCTCGATTCGGTCGGCCAGGTCTTGGAACCGCTCAGGGTTGCCGAGATAGGCCCCGCTGATCGCAAACAATAAGATGACTCCAAGACTCCAGAAACCGATCATGCTGTGCAAGCTCCAGAGGAAGCGTTGCCACCCGACGTTCCTGGGAACGGTCAGGCTTCGCCGCCACGTCTTGATCCCCGGCCACCAAATTACGATTCCCGTGAATGCGAGGACGACGATCAGGAGCGCGCCGACGCCATTGAACGAGCGGCCCGTCGGTCCAGCGAGCAGATCGTCGTGTAACTCGAGGAGTTTGGAAACCAGCCAGATCCCGAGCGGCACCGAATCTCCCAGATCTGCCCCCGTATAAGGGTTGAAGAGGCGGTTCTTACGGCCGCTACGGCTCTCCAAAGAAATACTGACGGCTTGATCGAGATTCTTGGCCCGAATGAGGAGGCGGACCGTGTATCCGGGATAGGCGCGTTTTGCCGCCCCCTCCAATTGCTCATCGCTTAACCGTGCGCCCAGTGCCGCCACGATGATCGGCTCAGGTGTCGCCGCCCTATAAAGCTCATTGCGGTAAACCAGAACGCTGCCGGTGACGCTGATCAGGAGCACGTAGAGGCCGATGCCGATCCCGCTCCACAAATGGACCTGGAAGGTCGCCCTGCGCAGCCACACTGTCTGCGGTCGCGAAATCCATCGCTGCCAATACGTCATGTGTCTCCCTAGCTAGCCGATTCTAACCCACTCAACTTCGCTGCAAGCGACTTCATAACGCCGACGGATGCGAGCTTGGTACAATTGCAAACGCACCTTAAGAGAAAACAAATGATTACCATAATTGACACAACCAGCCGGAAGAGCACCCCGATCCCCGAGGGGACCGTCCGGCCTATTCTCACGCAATCCAACGATAAAACCAGGGTCGAAGTCATCAAGTATGAAGTGGCTTCGGGCAAGACGCACCGCGTCCCGCCCAGCGATCGCACCCAGGTCGTTTACATATTAGAAGGCAAAGGCGCGGAAGTTACCTTTACTAAGGCAGGCCAGAGCGCCGTTCATACCGGCCAAAGAGGTAGTGGAGTATATCTGGAACCAACTGAGGAAGCTGCGATCAAAGCTTCCGGGACCCCCTTGGTTTTGCTGCTGGTTACGGTACCCAAACACACGGCTAAGGCCGTGGAGACCAATGGCGGGGCGCCCACCGGTTACTTCTTCGAGGAAGCGAAACTGCAGTCGCTGGTCGACGAGAAGCGTATACGGACACGGACATTCTGGGTCAATAAAGAGACCGGCCTTTCCGGCTCCTGGGACCTCCAGCTCGGCCGCATGCTGTATGGACCGAAAGGCCATTCGCCGCGGCACGTGCACAACGCTTCCAAGACAAGTTCCATCAAGCCGGAACACTTTTACCTGATCGAAACGGGCACGGGCGAGGTGAAGTACGATGGCGGCAGCCTTCCCGTCGGTCCGGGAAGCCTGGTATTCATCCCGGAGGGGGAATGGCACCAGTTACTCGCTTCCGAGTCGGGATTCGACTATATCGAATTCCAGGCGCCTTTCGACTTCGCCACCACCATGGATCACGATCCTCTAGGTAAAAATTGGTACATCCAAGGAACCGACGACGGAACCGGGAACCCGAAGCTCTGGGTTCAGAGCTAACAGAACATTCTCATCTCAGAAGCGCCGGGAACGACCTTAGTCGGCAATCCCGGCGCGCTTAGTCCGCGCCATGCCGCCCGGTAGTTTTCATAACGTCTCGAGACCCTCTTCTACTTGAATTTTCCGCTTGCGAATACCCTCGTCCTGGTATTTCGAAGATTCCCGATCAACGTTAAGCTCGATGGCAGGGACATAGGAGTGGAGGCAGCTCGATGATCCGTGTTTGGGAGATGGTAAATTCCTTGTTCACTGGCGCAACTCCACGTCGGCGCATGGCTCTCCCTTCCCGAGTCCCCGTGGTTGCCCTAGTAGTCAACGAGCAGGATCGCCACGTTCTTGCCAGCGTTTTCGGCCAGGAGCCGTTGGACGTCCGCTTTGCAGAATCGTGTGAGGAAGCTTGTTCCGTCGCCAACCAACTGACAGCGCCCGTTATTCTACTCGACCGCGATTGGCCGGAAACTGAGTGGAGGGCAGCCGTCGAGAGGCTCACGGCATCGCCACACCGTGCCTGTGTCATCTTAGTGTCCGCCGTTTCCGACGCTTACCTGTGGCAGGAACTCACGCGGCGCGGCGGGTACGATGTTCTTCCCAAACCGCTGCAAGCGGATAAAGTCGAACGTACTGTCAAACTGGCGTTGTCCTACTGGAACAGCACCCCCAAGCCGGCCGTTCCGGCGGGAAGTCGTAGGAAGTAAATCGTGTGGCTATCTAGCTGGTTCAAGAAACAGGAGGAAGTGCCCTCGACTTCGGAGCCGCGTCTGAGGATTCTGGTCCTCTCGATTTCTATCGACGACTGCGTTTCACTCCGCTGGCTAGCGGAACAACATAATTGGGAGCTCCGCCTCACCCAGTCGCCGCGAGATGCCTTCCACTTAGCCTCGCAAAGCCATTTTGAGATCATCCTCTGCGATCGTAATCAGCCCGGCTATCCCTGGCGTGAAGTGATGGATCGCCTTGCCGCCTGTTCGCCGCGCAGTTGCATCCTGCTGGTTTCACCTGTAAGCGATGACCACTTGTGGCGAAGCGTGTTGCAGCACGGCGGCTATGATGTGCTGCTGCGGCCGCTACGCAAAAACTCCACACTCCATGTGATCCAGGCCGTCTTGCGTTTCATTTCCTGGGAGACGGATATTTCTGCAGGGTTGACCGCGGCAGTCAGGAAATAATGCCTTTTCTCACCGCATACAAGATCAACTCTGCCAAGCTATGCAGATTTAACTTCTCCTGCAGGTTTCGCCGATGCGTTTCAACTGTATAAGGACTGAGATTCAGCGCCGTTGCGATTTCCTTGTTTGGTTTGCGTTCCGCTAATAGCTGTAGAATTTCACGTTCGCGTGAGGTCAACAGATCGTAGGCGTCTTCCACTCCGCGGGTCCTGATTTCTCGAACGTAGTCCTCCACCAGCATCTTACTGATCTCCGGGCCGAAGAAGGTCTTGCCTTGATGCACGGCCTTGATGGCTTCGATCAAATCGCCTTCCGGAGAATCCTTAAGCAGGTAGCCTTTAGCGCCCGCCTTCAAGGCTCGTAAAACATAACCTTCGTCCGAGTGCATGCTGAGGATCACGACCGCCGTACGGGGAAGCGCCGCTGTAATGCGCTGCGCCGCTTCGATCCCGCTCAAATTAGGCATGGCAATATCGATGACGGCGACATCCGGCTGAGTGGCTTCGGCTTGCTCGACCGCCTGCCGCCCATCCGCCGCCTC
>Ga0163162_10004020_pt1 | contig 14114 bp, 9 predicted proteins | sample S55metaG_FD_115310 | JGI IMG/M metagenome (GOLD analysis project Ga0163162, IMG submission 115310) | Switchgrass rhizosphere microbial communities from Kellogg Biological Station, Michigan, USA - S5-5 metaG | ecosystem: Host-associated > Plants > Roots > Rhizosphere > Soil | place: USA: Michigan...
CCAGATATCAGCTTATCGTACACCCGAATTGCTTAGCGCGGCAAGGAATACACTAATACAGAGAGGTGATGTATCAACCGGATGGAGCATGGGCTGGAAAGTAAACTGGTGGGCAAAAATGCTGGATGGCAATCACGCCTATAAACTAATCCGGAACCAGTTAACCCCTGTTGGCGCCGTACAGGGAGGCGGAGGCACTTATAATAACTTGTTTGATGCGCACCCTCCTTTTCAGATTGACGGAAATTTTGGATGCACTTCCGGCATCACCGAAATGCTGATGCAGAGTGAAGACGGCACCCTGCATTTGCTGCCTGCTTTGCCAGATGCATGGCTTGCAGAAGGGCGTATCGCCGGGCTACGTGCCGTGGGTGGTTTCGACCTGGTAAGCATGCAATGGAAAGAAGGTAAACTGCTGAAAGCGGTGATTAGATCAAATGCGGGTGGTAACCTGCGCCTGAGAGTTCCCAACGAAATGCACCTGAATAACGGCACTTTAAAGAAAGCCGCCGGCGAAAACAAAAATCCGTTTTATCAAACTGAAGTTACGGCAGCGCCGGTGGTTTCAGAAAAAGCAACGATTACCGCACCGGCATTGAAAGAAACATTTGTATACGATATACCAACGCAACGCGGGCAACTGCTTACACTGTCGGCAGTTAATTAGCGGAGCACATAAGGGGTAACTAAACCAAATCATACAATAATAACCTGAAAAAACAACCTACAATGAATATGAAACATCTAATGATTGTTGCAGCAGCTGTATTAGCAGGCAGCATTTGTTTTTCACAAACAACAACACCGCCTGCCATCATAGAAGATTTTAAACCTTCGGTAATGAACCAGCCCGGTGAGGAATATCCCCAGGTAAATTCACAGGGCTATGTAAGGTTCCGGATAAATGCACCCGGTGCAGACAGTGTAAGGGTAAGCCTTGGCCTTGGCGGCAGGGGCGGCACCAGGCTTTCAAAAGCAGCCGATGGTTTCTGGACCGGCACTACGGAAGGCCCGATGGATGAAGGTTTTCATTATTACAATATAAGGATTGACGGAGGAAAATTCAATGATCCCGGTGCATTGAATTTCTACGGTTCTACCCGTTGGGAAAGCGGCATTGAAATACCTGCACATGATCAGGATTTCTATGCTGTTAAGGATGTTCCGCATGGTAATGTGCAGCAGGTGCTGTTTCCATCGCCAAGCACCGGCACTTCCCGCAGGGCCTTTGTTTACACTCCCCCCGGTTATGATAAGCAAACAAAAACGCGTTACCCCGTACTGTATCTTCAGCACGGCTGGGGCGAAGATGAAACTGCCTGGAGCAACCAGGGACATGCCAATTTAATTATGGATAACCTGATTGCCGAAGGAAAGATTCAACCCTTTATCATTGTTATGACATATGGTATGACCAACGACGTAAAAATGGGCGGCATGAGAAGTTTTAAAATCGAGCCCTTTCAAGCAGTCCTGGTAGACGAACTGATTCCTTATATCGACGGCAATTTCCGCACTGTTGCCAAACCATCGCATCGTGCCATGGGCGGACTTTCCATGGGCGGCATGGAAACGCATACCATTACACTCAACAAACCCGGGGTTTTTTCGTATTATGCACTGCTTAGCGGTGGCACTTACACACCGGCAGAAATCAAAGACAAGTCGAAGGTTAAACTTATTTTCCTGAGCTGCGGCAGCAAAGAAAGACCAGAGGGCGTTAAAAACGCTGCAGTTGCACTGAAAGACGCAGGTATCAATGCAGTATCATTTGTTTCTGAGAATACAGCACATGAATTTCTTACATGGCGCCGGAGCCTGCATGAGCTGGCCCCTTTGTTATTTAAAAATTGAACGGCAGTCTTTCAGAGAAAAGAAATTTTTGCAGTCAAAAAAGATTACTCAATAAAGTACAGCTATAATTCTGTAGTTGTACATGAGCGCGAAATACCAGGAAATAGCGCAGCAACCAATTAATATTTTTCAATTCAATTGGCAACACATAAAACACCATCACCAGTTATGAAGTATTTATTATTTGTTATAGCCGGCATACTGCTGTTCAATAAACCTGGCAATGCCCAGGACATTGTAAAACCAGCTTCACCGGGTTTCGATGTACTGCGTGAGGGAATTGCGCACGGGAATATTGATACTGTTACTTACACATCTGCAACAGTGGGCAGCAAAAGAAAAACCTTGATTTATACACCACCCGGCTATTCCAAAAAGAAAAAGTACCCTGTATTATACCTCCTGCATGGTATTGGCGGCGATGAAAAGGAATGGCTGAACGGCGGGTCTCCGCAGGTTATACTCGACAATCTTTATGCCGATGGAAAAATAGAACCCATGATAGTAGTACTGCCCAACGGAAGGGCTATGAAAGATGACAGGGCAACGGGCAATATTATGGCAGCAGATAAAGTGCAGGCATTTGCCACCTTTGAAAAAGATTTACTGAACGACCTGATTCCCTTCATAGAAAAAAATTACCCGGCTTTTACCGACAGGGAGCACCGCGCCATTGCCGGCCTGTCAATGGGTGGAGGACAATCACTGAATTTTGGCCTGGGCAATCTTAACAAATTTGCCTGGATTGGCGGATTTTCATCTGCACCCAACACAAAACCACCGCAGGAACTGGTGCCGGATCCGGCAGCAGCCAGAGAAAAAATCAAACTGCTTTTTATTTCCTGTGGTGCCAGTGACGGGTTGATATCATTCAGCAAACGCACGCATGATTTTCTGCAACAAAACAATATTCCGCATATCTACTTTATAGAACCAGGCGTACATGATTTTAAAGTGTGGAAAAACGGGCTGTACATGTTCTCTCAACTTATTTTTAAACCGGTTGACCCTTCCACATTTTCCAAATATCCCGTTGCCGGTGCCCCCGCAGCTACCAATAACAGGAACAGCGCCTATCCACAGATATTCTCCGATAGCCGTGTTATGTTCAGCACCAAAGCCCCGGATGCAAAAAAAATGCAGATAGATCTTGGCAAAAAATATGACATGGTAAAAGATACTGCCGGCGTGTGGACGGTTACAACGGATTCTGTTGGTGAAGGATTCCATTATTATTCATTGCTCATTGACGGAGTGGCAGTTGCCGATCCGGCCAGCCAGACATTTTATGGTATGGGCCGCATGGCCAGTGGTATTGAAATACCATTTGCCGGCGGCGCCTATTATGCATTAAGAGATGTGCCGCATGGCGACATCAGGATAAAAAAATATTTTTCCAGGGTAACCAATTCCTGGCGGCAGCTGTACATCTACGCACCACCAGGTTACGACGCAAATACCAGTGAGAAATACCCGGTCTTATACATTTTGCACGGAGGAGGTGAAGACCAGACAGGATGGGCTACGCAGGGAAAAACAGATTTGATTATCGACAACCTGATTGCTGCCGGCAAGGCAAAACCCATGCTGGTGGTGATGCCCGATGCAAATATTGGCGCAGGCGGGTTTAACGCAGGTGGTATTGAAAGTTCGCTAAAGATGTTTGAAAGGGAAATGAAAGAATCGATCATACCATTTGTTGAAAAAAATTACCGCAGCCTGAATGATGCCGCCAACCGCGCGATGGCAGGACTGTCGCTTGGTGGTATGCACACCCTGTATACCGGAATCAGCAATACAGACATGTTTGCCTACCTCGGCGTATTCAGCTCCGGATGGATTGTTCCTATGATGAATAATATCAGCGATGCACAATATGCGTATATGAAAGGCAACACTGACAAAATAAACAATAACCTGAAAGCTTTCTGGATTTCACAGGGAGGCAAAGAAGACATCGCCTGGAAGAATGGCCAGGTTATGATAGGTAAATTGGATGAGCTGCACATTAAACACAGTTATACAGAGTATCCCGGCGGTCATACATGGCCGGTATGGAGGAATAACCTGTACAATTTCGCACAAGTGCTGTTTAAATAAAACGGGGTAACCCGCCTTTCAATAAAACAATAGACATGAACATATCATTGCGTGTACTGCTGCTTGCCGTTTTACTGGTGCCTGCTGTAAATACTTTCTCACAGGATAAGAAGTTTTACATTTTTCTCTGTTTTGGACAATCGAATATGGAAGGCAACGCAAGAATACAGCCCCAGGACACCGTTGGCATTGATCCACGCTTCCAGGTGCTGGAAGCTGTCGATTGCCCCAACCTGAACCGGACAAAGGGCAACTGGTACCCGGCTGTTCCTCCCCTGAGCAGGTGCAATACGGGACTGACGCCCGCTGACTACTTTGGCAGAACCATGGTAGCCAATCTTCCCAATAACGTAAGGGTGGGCATCATCAATGTTGCAGTAGGTGGTTGTAAAATTGAATTGTTTGATAAAGATAATTACCAGGCCTATGTTTCAACTGCCCCGAAATGGATGATCGGCATGATCAATCAATACGATGGAAACCCCTATGCGCGCCTGGTGGAACTGGCAAAAATTGCACTGAAAGATGGCGTTATTAAAGGGATACTGCTGCACCAGGGTGAATCCAATCCCAATGATTCGCTCTGGACAAAAAAAGTAAAACTTGTATACGATAATTTATTAAAAGATCTGCACCTGAAGGCCAGAAAAGTTCCAATACTGGCAGGTGAAACGGTGAATGCAGACCAGGGTGGTATTTGTGCCGGCATGAATAAAATCATTGCCACATTGCCGCAAATGATAAAGAACGCCCGGGTAATATCATCTGCCGGTTGCCCCGATGCTGCAGACAACCTGCATTTTACCGCCGAAGGTTACAGAATGCTGGGTAAAAGATATGCTGAACAAATGCTAAAGCTGTTGGGAATTGAAATGGTGGCGCCGCAATAATGCTTAAACAGGGTATGCAAATAGTAATGAAAAAGGATCTCCATCAAATTGTAAAAGATAAAATGGATGTTCATTACAGGTAAATTTAAATAACATATTTAATCAATTAAACACGGTATAATGCGTCTTAGGTTCGTTTTATTTCTTCTACTTACAGCAGCTAATATCCATGCACAACCCTGGCAAAAGACAGATGCCGGTATAAAGACATCCATCAATAAAGTGGATATTGAAATTCAATTTTATACGGGCTCAACAGTAAGAATAATCAAGTCTCCGGCAGGAAGTACGTTCGCAAAACAAAGTCTTTCAGTTATCAAATCACCCGAAAAAACCAACCTGGTTATAAAACAACAGTCTGCAGTAGTTATCGTGCAAAGCGAAAATCTGACAGTAAAACTCAACCTCCAGTCAGGCACGCTGGATTTTTTCAGCAAGACAGGCACCGCACTTTTACACGAAAAAGAAAACAGCACATCATTTACACCCTTTAACGATGCCGGCAGCAGTACTTATAGTACTCAGCAGGCCTATGTTTTAGATAAGGATGAAGCCATCTACGGTTTGGGGCAGCAACAAAAGGGCAAAATGGTACAACGCAATCTTACACTTAATATGGTGCAGGGTAATACAGACGATTACATTCCATTTTTCCAATCAGCAAAAGGGTATGGTTTGTTCTGGGATAATTATTCTCCCACAACTTTTACCGACAATGCAGAAAGCACTTCCTTTAAGTCTGAAGTGGGCGACTGTATTGATTACTATTTTATGTATGCCGGCAATGCAGATGGTGTAATTGGATGCATGCGAAACCTTACCGGGCAGGCACCTATGTTTCCTTTATGGACTTTTGGCTTTTTTCAAAGTAAGGAACGGTATAAAAGCCAGGTTGAGCTGGTGGATGTAGTAAAAAAATACCGTGAGTTAAAAGTCCCGCTGGATGGTATCATACAGGACTGGCAATACTGGGGCAGCAACTATTTGTGGAATGCAATGGATTTTTTAAACGATGAATTTCCGGCACCACAAAGAATGGCAAATGATGTACATAATTTACATGCACACATGACCATCTCCATCTGGAATTCTTTCGGCCCAAAAACAAAACAATACCATGAGCTGGACAGCATTGGTGCGCTGATGAATTTTAGTACCTGGCCGCAATCGGGTTCTACCCTATGGCCGCCGCGGCGCGATTATCCCTCTGGTGTAAGAGTGTATGACCCGTACAATCCCGCAGCCCGTGATATTTTCTGGAAACATTTGAATAAAGGAATTTTTTCCCTGGGGATGGATGGCTGGTGGATGGATTCATCTGAGCCAGACCACCTGGATTTTAAGCCTTCGGATTTGGACAACAAAACATATTTGGGTTCTTTCAGGAAAGTGCGGAATGCTTTTCCGTTAATGACCGTAGGGGGTGTATACCAGCATCAACGTGCTGTTGATTCAGGTAAAAGAGTGTTTATCCTCACCCGCTCTGCATTTGCCGGGCAGCAGCGTTACGGCGCCAATACCTGGTCGGGAGATGTAACCGCTTCATGGAATGCATTGAGAAACCAGATTTCTGCGGGATTAAATTTTTCGCTTTGCGGCATACCTTACTGGAACAGCGATATCGGTGGCTTTTTTCTTTCCAGGTTCCGCAAAAAATTGGAGGATCCCGAGTACAGGGAACTGTATGTACGATGGCTGCAATTCGGCACTTTCTGCCCTATGATGCGTTCGCATGGTGCCGACGCCCCACGTGAAATTTACCAGTTTGGCAAAAAAGGCGATAAAGCCTATGATGCCATTGAAAAATACATCAACCTTCGTTATCGCCTCCTGCCCTATATCTATTCCACGGCCTGGGATGTTACTGCAAATCATTCCAGCATGATGCGTGCCATGGTGATGGATTTTGCAGGCGATAAGAACGCCCTTGATATCAACGATCAGTTCCTGTTTGGCAAATCGATCATGGTAAGTCCCGTTACCAATGCCATGTATATAAAGCCAGTTGCCAATGGCCGGGATACCACTTATGCTGAAGATTTCACTGCCGCTAAAACAAAGGAAACTTACCTGCCTGCAGGTACTGACTGGTACGATTTCTGGACCGGCGAAAAATTGACGGGTGGCAAAAAAGTAAACAGGGAAACACCGTTTGATATCATCCCGCTTTATGTCAGGGCGGGTGCTATTATTCCTGTTGGGCCGGCTGTTCAATATGCGGAAGAAAAAAAATGGGATAACCTGGAGATCCGGATTTATGCCGGCGCCAATGGAAAATTTGTGTTATACGAAGATGAGAACGACAATTACAATTATGAGAAAGGCATTCATTCAACCATTGGTTTCAATTGGGATGATAAAAAGAAAGTGTTATCTGTTGATGATAGAATGGGTTCATTTCCCGGCATACTTAATGAAAGAAAGTTCAATCTTGTTTTGGTTGGAATTAATAAAGGCACAGGGGAAAATGAAGTTAACCAGCCTGATAAAGTGGTAACCTATACAGGAAAAAGACTTGTGGTGAAATTTTAAAAATAAAAATCCATAGGGCGGCCGGATAGAAAATTGGTATGGGCTGCTTTCTGCATTAAAACAGCGGTTATTTAATTAAGCACATTTACAAGAGAACGATTATTATGAAAAGAATGCTTTTTCTCGCTATGATTTCTTTTACCAGTGTTTTGGTGGCACAGCAGCCCCAACTGGTTAAAGTGGACGGGGGTTTATTACAAGGCACTGCAGAAGATGGCCTCAACGTTTATAAAGGAGTTCCTTTTGCAGCCCCTCCTATTGGCAATCTTAGGTGGAAGGCCCCGGAGCCCGCTGCAAAATGGACGGGTGTGCGTATGGCAGATAAGTTTGCACCTGGTGCTATACAAGGCATTAATCCTCCCTCCGGAAAAAGCGAAGATTGCCTCTACCTGAATGTTTGGTCGCCGGCAAAATCAACCAAAGAAAAGCTTCCCGTTTTGGTATGGATCTATGGCGGCGGGTTTGCTGTTGGATACACATCTGACCCCATGTATAGCGGCGAAAAACTGGCAAAGAAAGGTGTCGTGTTTGTAAGCGTTGCCTACAGGGTTGGCCAGCTGGGGTTTTTAGCCCATCCTGAGCTGAGTAAAGAAAGCCCCCATCATGTTTCGGGAAATTATGGGCTGCTTGATATGATTGCAGGTCTTCAATGGATTAAACAAAATATCAGCGCAATGGGTGGCGATCCTGATAAGGTTACCATTTTCGGCGAGTCGGCAGGAGGCATCGCTGTTAGCATGTTATGCGCTTCGCCGCTGGCAAAGGGATTGTTTCGGGGCGCTATTTCGGAAAGTGGCGGCTCATTTGGGCCGGCCAGGGCAACTACCTACCCGGGCGAAAATTTAAAATATTTAAAAGATGCGGAGATAACGGGCGAAGGGTATGCAAAAGCGGCTGGTGTAACTTCTATTGATGAACTGAGAAAAATAGATGCAGACAAACTTCCGGGTGGCCGTGGCATTGGCATGTCCTGGCCAATTATTGATGGCTATACAATTCCGGATGACCAGCACATCCTGTATGAAGCAGGGAAATACAATGATGTGCCGGTCCTGGTGGGGTATAACTCTGATGAAGGCGCCAGTTTCTCGCCACCTAAAACGCCTGAAGAGTATATTTCGGGTGTGCAAAAACGTTATGGAAAATTTGCAGATGAACTTATCAAAGCTTACCCTGCAGGAACCAGCACCGTTCCTAAAACTGCACGTGATCTTGCCCGTGACGCGGCATTTGGCTGGCAAACCTGGAGTTGGGCAAGGCTTCATGCAAAGAATGGCAAATCAAAAGTCTTTTATTATTATTTCGATCAGCATCCCAACTACCCCGACAGTTCCAAACGTTTTGGATATGGCTCACCGCATGGACAGGAAGTAGCCTATGTTTTTCAGCACCTGAATACAGCAGATCATAATATCACAAAAACTGATATTGATATATCGGATGCAATGAGTACCTACTGGACAAATTTTGCCAAATATGGCGACCCGAATGGCAATGGTGTGCCTGCATGGCCCGCTTTCAGTGATGCCAGGTCTATAGTGATGTACTTTGGCCAGACACCACACACGGGTCCTGTTCCCAGTGCGGAATCGCTTAAAGTGCTGGACAGGTATTTTGAATGGCGGCGGACACCTGAAGGAAAGGAATGGGCAAAATAAAATAAGGCTTGCAACAATTTATTTATTTAACACCCCATAACAATTGAAATGAAAAATATTGTAACCAGGCTACATCAAAAAAACATCCCCCTGTTCACTTCCATCCTGCTGTTACTGCTGGGCCTATGTTCCATACTGCAGGCACAACCTGATACTTCATTGCGGCAAACCCTGCCGGAGGCGGGCAAAATGCGCAACAACAAACCGAAAGGAAAAGGTTGGGTCAATCTGCTGCAATCAGATTCAGCCTGGAATTTTGAAAATAAATATTGGCAGTTTACCGATACAGGGTTTCATGGCGCCATGGGAAATGAAAAAGAACATCATTATAGCTATACAAAAAAAATATACAAGGATTTTGAATTAAATGTAATGATCAGAATGGTGGGAGATGAAAATGCCAATTCGGGCGTTTGCATTCGCATTAATCCCACCAACTGGGATAATGCGCCCGGCTACCAGGTTGATATGGGCAAGGGTTATTGGGGTTCACTTTGGGAAGAACGCCGGGCAGAGATGGTGCAAAAATTTCCCGATACACTTGTAAATAAACTGGTAAAACAAAACGATTGGAACCACTACTACATTATAGCCAAAGGTCACCATATACAGGCCTGGCTAAATGGCGTAAAGACAATTGACATCGTTCACGATGCAGGTTTTGCCGAAGGCAATATCGGCTTTCAGCTTTGTCATTACCATAGCCCGACTATAGTGGATGTAAAGTCTTTATATGTCCGGGAATTTTGATAACAGTTGCAGTTGACATTCAAAGACCCGCTGGTTCGTATAATACAGAAATAATTAAAGAGCGAATTGAATTGATTGGCTTTGTTTTTATAGATCCGGCGAATTGTACTCAATAGAATTCTTTTGACGCTGGTACGCCGCAATAATATGTTTAGTAACAAACATCTAAATTTCTTAAGAAAGATGAAATCATCTATGTGTAAAAGCTTGAAACCTGTTGCGATTATTCTGCTGGCAGCAGGTTTATGCTGTTGTGGCGTTCCGGTCATACAGGCACAAACAAAAAAAAGCGCCATGGCGGCAAAAAAAATAAGTCCCGATTTATTCGGTTTATTTTTTGAAGACATCAATTACGCCGCCGATGGTGGGTTGTATGCAGAACTGGTACAAAACCGCTCTTTTGAATACAGTCCCACCGAACGAAAGGAATGGCATCCTTTGTCGTATTGGGAATATATTTCACCAGGGTATTCTTATGGCAAAATAAGTGTTGAAACAAGCGCACCCATTACTGCCGGTAATCCGCATTATATAGTGCTGAAAGCAGAGCATATTGGGAAAGAGGTAAAATACACCGGTGAGTCGGGCGTTGGCATAAAAAATACCGGTTTTGCCGGTATGGTAATACGGGCCGGAGAAAAATATAACTTATCATTTTTTGCACGCCAGCTCTCTGAAACTCCAATCGGGCTGAACGTTAGCCTTCAAAATACAAAAGGTGAGATACTCGCGGAGACGTCCATTTCTACTGCTTCTAAAAACTGGCAAAAATATACTGCTGTTTTAATGCCCACGCAAAGCTTTGATACGGCATCGCTGGTCATACTGGCCAAAAGTACAGGCATGTTTGCATTGGATGTGGTTTCGTTGTTCCCGGAAAAAACATTTAAGAACAGGCCAAACGGACTTCGTGCCGACCTTGCCCAAATGCTGGCCGATATGAAGCCAAAATTTATCCGCTTTCCCGGTGGTTGCCTGTCGCATGGCGATGGCCTGGAAAATATGTACAGATGGAAAAATACAATTGGCGGCATTGAAGAGCGGGTGGAACAAAGAAATATCTGGGGATATCATCAAACCACCGGACTGGGTTATTATGAATACTTCCAGTTTTGCGAAGATATCGGCGCAAAGCCGCTGCCCGTGCTACCTGCTGCGGTAAGTTGCCAGAATAGCGGGGGTACCTGGCGTGTGGGTGGTACGGGACAAAAAGTTTTGCCATTGAATGAAATGCAGGACTATATACAGGAAGTTCTGGATCTTATTGAATGGGCCAATGGGCCGGTCAATTCTACCTGGGGTGCCAAACGTGCTGCGGCCGGACATGCCGCATCCTTTAACCTGCAATATGTGGGTATCGGAAATGAAGATAAGATTACGCCCGAATTTGAAGAACGGTTTAAAATGATTTACGCCGCAGTAAAAGCAAAGCATCCTGAAATTATTATAATAGGTACGGCCGGTCCCGGGCCTGACGGTGATGATTACGAAAAAGGTTGGAAACTGGCTAATAATCTTGCCGTTCCGGTGATAGACGAACATTACTATACCAGCCCGGAATGGTTTATTTCCAATCAACACAGGTATGACAGTTATAATAGAAACACATCGGCAGTTTACCTGGGTGAATACGCCTCCTGGGGAAATAAATTGCGCAATGCCATTGCAGAAGCAGCCTATATGACGGCGCTGGAACGCAATGGCGATATCGTAAAGTTGTCGTCCTATGCCCCCCTGTTTGCAAAAAACAATTTTACCCAGTGGAAGACGGATATGATTTTCTTCGACAATACAAAGGTTTGCCCAACCCCCAATTACTATGTTCAAAAAATGTTTGCCGTCAATGCAGGGGATATTTATTTCAGCAACGTTGTTACAAAGGATAATAAAGATTCAGCACTGGCGGTATCCAGTGTGCAGGACAGCAGAACGGGCGATATTATTCTGAAGCTGGTGAATTACGGTCAGGCCACCAAAAACGTGAAAGTAAATCTCAGCAGGTTTACAAAAATAATTCCCGAATCAGAACAAACCATTCTTACCGGTACACCGGATGCTGAAAATACATTTGAACACATCAGTAATGTAGTGCCCGTAACAACGCCCTACCGGGTAAGCAAAAGCTTCGACTATCCTGTCCCGGCTATGTCGCTGACTGTAATAAGAATTAAAACAAAAAAATAGAAGCATGGCAGGAAGTACACAGACCCGGATATTAAACAAAATAAACAGTTATCATATAAAAACAATGAAAATGAAAAGTAAAGCAGCAATCATATGCGCCCTGTTAAGTTGCCTGTCGGTAACTGCATTAACTGCTCAAAACCCCATCATCAGGGACTTGTTCACTGCCGATCCTGCACCTATTGTCTATCACGATACGGTTTTCCTTTACACAGGGCATGATACCGCTTCTGTAACGGCTACGAATTACAAAATGCCCGACTGGCACGTGTTTTCTTCCACCGACATGGTAAACTGGAAAGACTATGGCGCCCTGCTCTCGCCCGGAACATTTTCATGGGCTACCGGTGATGCTTATGCGGCGCAGTGTATTGAAAGAAACGGAAAGTTCTACTGGTTTGTTTCCACCTTTCATAAAAAGGACAGTATTAGCAACGGTGGTGCCTGTATAGGTGTGGCGGTATCTGACTGGCCCACGGGCCCGTTTAAAGATGCTATTGGAAAAGCGCTTACCATTAATGAAATGACAACGGATATGAAGTACGGCTGGGATGATATTGACCCTACCGTCTTTATTGATGACGACGGGCAGGCCTATCTGTTCTGGGGCAATGGCAGTTGCAAATGGGTGAAGCTGAAAGAAAACATGATTGAACTGGATGGCGCCATCACCACATTTAAACCATTGCATTATATAGAAGGTCCCTGGGTGTACAAACGCAAGGGATTGTATTATCTCGTATATGCCAGCGCAGGCACCAAACCGGAAATGATTGAGTATTGCACAGCCACCAGTCCTGCCGGCCCCTGGACCTACCAGGGAATTATCGAGGAGAATGTGCCCAACAGTTTTACCACGCATCCCGGTATCATAGACTACAAGGGTAAATCTTATTTTTTCTATCACAATGGCAGTTTGCCAACAGGCGGCAGTTACCGGCGGTCTATTTGTGTAGACTATATGTACTATAATCCCGATGGCACTATTCAGAAAATAATTCAAACTACAAAAGGCGTAGAACCTGTGCCGGCCGGCAAAACAAAAAACACGAAGAAGAAATAACATCATTTACCATTCATTTGCTTTTTAATTATGTTCAACAAATCTTTTGCCGTTTGGATAATGCTGGCCTGTATGTTTTTTGTGCTTCGGTTGCCGGCACAAAAAGCACATAACCCAATAATTTTTGCCGATGTTCCGGATATGTCAATGATTCGTGTGGGAAATACTTACTACATGAGCAGCACCACCATGCATATGAGTCCCGGGGTGCCCATTATGAAATCGACCGACCTGGTAAACTGGAAACTGGTGAATTATGCCTATGATACATTGGCCAATGTGGACGCACTGAACCTGACAGATGGTAAAAGCACCTATGGAAGGGGATCCTGGGCCAGCAGCATCCGTTATCACAACAACAAATTTTATGTAACCACTTTTGCACAAACCACTGGAAAAACTCATATCTATTCCACGAACAATATTGAAAAAGGCCCCTGGAAAGCAGTTTCCTTCCAACCCAGCTTTCACGACCATTCCCTGTTCTTTGACGACGATGGCAAAGTTTATATGTTGTACGGCAACGGCAAACTGAGCCTGGTTGAATTGAATGAAGATGTTTCGGGTATCAGGGAAAATGGCCTGAACCAGGTGGTAATAGAAAATGCCAGTGCGCCCAGCCAGGTAGCAGGCAAACGTGGTGGGCTTGGCGCAGAAGGTTCACAATTGTACAAGATCAATGGAAAATATTATTTGTTCAATATCACCTGGCCGCCCGGCGGAATGCGAACGGTAGTTATTCACCGTGCAGAGAAAATTACCGGCCCCTGGGAGGGTAAAATAGGTTTACAGGACATGGGTGTGGCACAGGGCGGATTAATTGATATGCCCAACGGTCAATGGTATTCTTATCTGTTTCGCGATTATGGTTCGGTGGGCCGCATTCCCTACCTCGTTCCTGTTACATGGGAAGATGGCTGGCCGGTACTGGGTGTAAATGGAAAAGTACCTGAAACACTTAACCTGCCTGCCAATAAAAGTTTGATTCCCGGCATTGTAAACTCAGATGAATTCAAGCGCAAAAAAGGAGAAGCAGCCTTACCATTGGTTTGGCAATGGAACCACAACCCGGATAACAGTTTA
>Ga0163162_10004021_pt1 | contig 14113 bp, 11 predicted proteins | sample S55metaG_FD_115310 | JGI IMG/M metagenome (GOLD analysis project Ga0163162, IMG submission 115310) | Switchgrass rhizosphere microbial communities from Kellogg Biological Station, Michigan, USA - S5-5 metaG | ecosystem: Host-associated > Plants > Roots > Rhizosphere > Soil | place: USA...
AGAAATGGAACAAATTCCTGAAGGTCATGCAAACCTACGCTAATTTTTTTAAACCAAAAACGCGCTGACCCCGCGATGTGGATAAATCGCGAATTTCGTTCATTGTCGCAACACTGAGTATATAAATTTTAACCGAACTTTATATGCATCTTACCACGCGAAGTCACAGCCAATTTTCAATCACCTTCAAAAAAGCTATATGAAACATGTAATTATTTTCTTAGTTATCACTTGCATCGTCAGTGAAATCCAAGCACAGGAAAAAATGAGCTGCTGCACCCCAAGCGCTACCGAGGCATTTGCACAACTTTCATCTGACAAAAAATTTGTGAGAAGTCATATCAATCCTTTGCCATTCCATTTTCAAAGTGCAAATGGACAAGCCATCATGTTTAAAACACCCGATGGCACCGACGCATACGGATGGGAGATTAAATCAAAAACTCCCACACACAATTATCTGATCGTAGTCCATGAATGGTGGGGACTTAATGATTATATCAAACAAGAAAGTGAAAAACTCTGGAGCGACTTAGGAAATGTCAACGTAATTGCTATTGACTTGTACGACAAAAAAATTGCCACCACCAGGGAAGAGGCTATGAAGTATGTGCAGACTGTTACAACAGAAAGAGGAAATGCAATCATTAAAGGGGCAATTAACTACGTAGGTCCGGATGCAAAAATATATACAATAGGCTGGTGCTTTGGCGGAGGATGGAGCCTGCAAACAACCTTGTTAGCAGGGCAACAGGCGGCTGGCTGCGTCATGTATTATGGAATGCCGGAAAAAGATGTTGAAAAATTAAAAACGCTACATGCTGATGTACTTGGAATTTTTGGAAATAAGGACCAGTTCATCAATCCCAAGGTCGTCGACGAATTTGTCAGCAATATGGATAAAGCAGGGAAGAAACTTATCGTGAAAAGATACGATGCCGACCATGCCTTTGCCAATCCAAGTAATCCGTCTTTCGACAAATCAGCAAAGGACGATGCGTACAAGCATGTAATATCATTTCTGAAAGAAAAGATTCGCTAATTCTATTTCACCATTTTGATGAGAATGTAGGAAGGCTTAATCTTTGGACCGGTTTCGCGGGGAGAAGATTTAGTCGCAGCTATGCTGTATTGCGAGGTTTTTTCAGTTTGCTTGATCTTGACGGCGTGAATGATACTTATTGCAGCAATTTCAATTAACAGCACAATCACGCTCAGGTTCTTTTTCATAGTTTAGGATTTAAAAACTGTTGTTTTAGTGGTTTTTAGGGGTAATCCTCTATCTAAAAACGCCGAAACGATTTTATTATTTCATTAAATACCTTGACAAGATACAAACTGTTCGTGGCAGAAACGATTCTTAGACCTGACAATAAGTCCTTAGATAAACGTTTGAAAATCAAACAACTTATCTATTCTTTAGCAATCTTATCATAGCTCGCAACAAGTCCCTTAATCAGCGACGAACTAAATCCTCTGTGCTCCATTTCGTTGAGTCCGGCAATCGTGCAACCTTTTGGAGTAGTAACTTTATCTATTTCCTGTTCAGGATGTGAATCTTTCTTTAGCAATAGTTCTGCAGCACCTTTGACTGTCTGTGCTGCGATCAAGCTGGCTATCGCAGCATCGAATCCAATTTCAATTCCCCCTTGGATGTTCGCTCGAATATATCGCATCGCGAACGCTGTTCCACAAGCACCCAAAACCGTTGCTGCGTCCATCAACTTTTCATCAATCCTTACTGTTTTTCCTAACTGGTTAAAGATGTCTTGTACGTATTGCAACTGTTCGTCGTTCGCATTTTTTGCAGAGATGCAAGTCATACTCTCCTGGATCGCAATGGCAGTATTAGGCATCGCCCGAATGATCGGGATCTTCTTTCCGAGAATTCCCGCAATTTGCTCAAGACTTATCCCGGTAACTACCGAAACCAATACATGTTTTTCTTCCTTGAAATCTTTTTTAAGCGCAGTGAGCACATCGTTAACCTGGAAGGGCTTTACTGCGAGAATGACAAGGTCCGCGTAGTGAACCGCTTCTTCATTTTTATCACTTACCAATACACCCTTTCTCTCCAGATCATGAAGGCGACTGATATTGCGCCGCGTTACCAATATTTGTTTCGGCTGAACAAAATTACTTTGAATCAACCCCTCTGCAATTGCGGTCCCTAAATTACCTCCACCAATGATGGCTATTTTTTTATTCATGCAAAAATTGCTTTGGCTAAAATTAATGAAAAGAAATCAGTGAAGGACACAGTCTACACGATCACTCGACTAGATCTAGAAATATTTGTCCTTGGAGAGATAGTTACGGACATAATCATTCACACCTTTTTCCAACGAATAAAAGGTGTCCATGTATCCGACACTCCGCAATTTTGCCATGTTAGCTTCAGTGAAATACTGATACGTGTCCCTGATATCTTCAGGCATGTCGATATACTGAATATTCGCCTCCATATCCAGGCCGGCATAAGTCGATTTGACAAGGTCATTGAAAGTCCTTGCCTGACCCGTTCCTAAATTGTACAGCCCCGAAGTTGGCTGATGAAGCATAAACCAATAACATACTTTAAGTACGTCCTTCACATAAATAAAATCCCGCAGTTGTTCACCGTCGGTAAAATCGGGACGATGGGATTTAAATAATTTCACGTATCCATTCTTCCTGACCTGGTGATATGAATGGAAAATCACGCTTGCCATTCTGCCTTTGTGATATTCATTGGGGCCATATACGTTGAAGAACTTCAAACCCGCCCAAAAACTTGGTTTGTTTTCCTGGTGAAGTACCCATTTATCAAATTCATTTTTTGAAACACCATAAGGATTGAGCGGCTTCAGAACATTCACTATCTGGTGGTCGTCATTGTAACCAAATTCACCCGTTCCATAGGTGGCAGCAGACGATGCATAGACCAGCGGAATGTTGTGAACTGTGCAATAGTTCCAAATCTTCTTTGAATATTCAACGTTCAGATGCTGGTGTATCGCGTAATTAAATTCTGTTGTGTCAGTTCTCGCGCCAATATGAAATACAAACGCTATGGAAGGTTTGTTATGAAACAGCCATTCAAAGAATTGCTCCCGTTCAATTTTTTCAGTAAATTTTTTGTCTTTAAGATTGGGAATTTTGTCCTGCCTGTTGAAATCATCCACTAATAACAGGTTCGTATATCCGCGGTAATTCAAATATTCAACAAGGCAACTACCGATAAATCCAGCTGCACCTGTAATGACTAATGTTGAGTTTTTGTCCATGTTCCTACGAGTTAATACAGGCAAGCAAAAGTATCATTTCCCGGAATGGATATCGTGTGATCAAAGCGAACTCAGGGCACTCTCAGTTTCTGAACCGGCAAGTAGTTGTTCAATGGCAGTATTATATTTTTCTTTCCACCCCGCTATCCTTCCCCAATCGTTTCCGTCTATAGAAATCGAACCATCAGTAACAATACCAAGTTCTTCAAATGGAAAATTACCTAATATCTTTTTAAAACTGGCCAGGTTTTTCGCACTAACGGTGACGACTACCCTGCTTTGAGATTCTCCAAACCAAAACGCGTCCTTGCGAATTTTTTCACCGCTGCTTCGAACGTTAAAACCAAAATCATTTACAAAGGCTGATTCGAGCAGTGTGACAAATAAACCGCCTTCACTAACGTCATGCGCAGATTCGATCACATCTTTCCTGATCAATTCGGCAATTTTTTGTTGCAGAGTAAATTCTTCGTCGATATCAAAATGCGGGGCCGGGCTGTATTCAACGCGATGAATTTTGTGAAGATATTCGGAAGAGCATATATCACTTGTACTTTTACCAACAAGGAAGATTACATCCGATTCATTCTTGAAATCCAAAGTCATCTTATCATTGACATTATCCATCAAGCCAACCATTCCAATTGTCGGCGTCGGGTATACCGCACCGTCAGGATGTTGATTATAAAAACTTACATTTCCCCCGGTAACCGGGGTATCGAATTTCCTGCACGCATCGCCCATGCCTTTTATCGCTTCAATAAATTGATAGTACACTTCTGGATCATATGGATTTCCAAAGTTGAGGCAATTCGTGACGCCCAACGGTTGACCTCCCGTGCAAACGATGTTGCGTGCAGCCTCCGCAACGGCAATCATCGCGCCTTTGTAGGGATCGGCAAATACGTAACGACTATTACAATCCGTCGTCATCGCAATGCCTTTATTTGTGCCTTTTACCAATACAGTTGCCGCATCACCTGCCGCATTGGTAGATGTATTCGCGGCACCAACCGTGCTATCGTATTGTTGACTGATCCATCGTTTTGAAGCGATCGAAGGAATCGAAACAATCTCTTCACCGATCCTTTTGAGATCATCCGGCACTGGAATTTTATCCTGGTTAAATGCCCTGATCTCTTTCATATATTTTGGCTCCTGGAATTCACGGCTATATTGTGGTGCGCCCCCGCCAAGAACTAACTCTTCTGCAGGAATTTCGGCTTCTAATTGTCCATGTACGTAAAAACGAAGAATCCCGTCGACAGTTACTTCGCCGATATTGGCACAAGGCAGGTCCCATTTCTCAAATATTTCAAGTACCTTTTTTTCTTTTCCCTTGCTAACGACCATGAGCATACGCTCCTGGCTCTCGCTTAATAAAAGTTCCCAAGCTTTCATTCCTGTCTGCCGTGTCGGAACCTTATCGAGGTCAATACGCATACCCACATTTCCCTTAGCACTCATTTCTGCTGTCGAACAAATGATACCAGCTGCTCCCATGTCCTGCATGCCGACTACCGCGCCAGTCTGGATCACTTCGAGACAAGCCTCGAGCAATTTTTTCTCCTGGAACGGATCCCCAACTTGTACTGCAGGTAGTTCTTCGATACTCTCCTTAGTAATGTTGGCTGATGCAAACGATGCACCTCCGATCCCATCTTTACCAGTTGCACTTCCCACAAAAAAAACAGGATTGCCCTTACCGGCCGCTGTTGCTGAAATAGTCTGACCCGTTTTCACAATTCCAACGCTCATCGCATTAACCAACGGATTTGTATGGTAGCATTCTTCAAAATAAATTTCCCCACCCACTGTTGGCACGCCAAAACAGTTTCCATAATGACCGATCCCATGCACCACGCCAGCAAGTAAATGCTGGGTCTTTGCTTCTTTCAAATTTCCAAAACGCAATGAATTGAGCGATGCGATCGGCCTGGCTCCCATTGTAAAAATATCACGATGAATTCCGCCTACTCCTGTTGCCGCTCCCTGGAAAGGTTCTATCGCTGAAGGATGATTGTGCGATTCGATTTTGAATACAACTCCGAGCCCATCGCCGATATCCATAAGTCCCGCGTTCTCTTCGCCGGCCTTCACCAGCATTTTCTTTCCTTCGCGGGGCAAAGTCTTTAACCACTTAATTGAATTCTTATAACTACAATGCTCACTCCACATAGCGCTGAATGCACATAGCTCTGTGAAGTTCGGTACCCTGCCAAGTTTTTGCTGAATAAGTTCAAATTCTTCTGCTGTAAGCCGGAGTTGTTCGGCTGTCTTTACGGTTATATCCATGGTAGCTCGGAAAAACGCAAAAGTACGAACGTGGGCGCAATCTTATGCATAATTTTATCACCGTTAATAACACAAAATGACGATCGTCTTTATTCACCCGGGAAAATCATTTTTGCCAGAAATTGAAGCGTATAAAAAATTCTTTGCCGCTAAAGAAATCGATGCGATTGAAATCGATGGCGAGAACCGCGAAGAAATTAATGCGGACATCGAATGGCATTTCATGGGAACAGACAACAAAAGATCCACTTCAAAATCGGTGATCATTCACGAATACGCCTCTGCCTCAACTGCACCATTTAGCAAGGCAAAAAATTTAATCAAGCAGGTGTACAACCGCAAACCTGACTTTCGTCTCTTTCTCAATAATTATGTAAAAGGTGAATTCAATTTTAAAGACAATATTCCATTTGGGTTCAGAGATATGGGCATCGATGAATTATTTTTTAATAATAATAACTCCGTAACAAAAGAATTTGATTTTATATACACCGGTAGTGTGGAACCCGAACGCGAAATCGAAAAACTGCTCACTCGTTTTTCCGAAAATGATTTGACACAAAAATCATTACTCATCTTGAGCAAAGACTTTTCAAAACTCGCAGCTCAATTTTCTTCCTTTTCAAATATCCGGTTTGCCGGACCAGTTCCGCACGAGGAAGTTGCTGCATACATTCGGCGTTCCCGTTTTTGTATTAATTATATTCCGGACAAGGAACCGTTTAATAAACAAACACCAGTCAAATTCCTGGAATACGTTGCCCTTAGAACACCGGTCATCAGCTCCAGGTATGACTGGATCGAACAATTCCAACAACAATATGGTGGTAATTATTTTTTTCTTGAAAAGAACCTCTCGAATCTCAATTGGGAAAACGTGTCTGCGAATACATATACATTCCCAGACATGCATTCGTGGTCGTGGGATACCCAAATAAGGAGCTCAGGCGTGTTGGAATTTTTGAAATCAAAGTTCCCCGGTTTGCAATTTTAAATATTAGCCAACGTGCGCTCATATTCCGCGATTATCTTCGCTATACTAAATTTATTTTCCACCAATATTCTGCCATTTTTTCCCATCCTTTCTCTTTCTTCTTCAGGCAGATTAATCATCTTTTCCATTTTGTCTGCGAGGTCGAACGCATCATTCGGATTGCACAAATATCCGTTTCCATGATCAACAACAACCTCCTTACACCCACGGTTAAGCGAAGTAATGATGGGAAGTTCCATTGACGCTGCCTCCATTAACGAACGGGGAACGCCTTCATGATAAAACGACGGAAATACAAAACAATCCGACCCGCGCAAATAAATACGCACGTCTTTTGCAAATCCACGGTATCTGATCAATCCCTCCTGTTCCCAATGCTTCAGTTCCTCTTCACTCACCGAATCAGGATGCTTCTTCTCAAAAAAACCAATCAGGTCAAAAGCAGCTTTGTATCCTTTCTTAGTTAAAATTCTTGCAGCATCGGCATATACGCTGATACCCTTGCTGCGCAACAAACGCGCGCTCATCAAGAAACGGAACATCTCATTTTTTACCCTCGTAATGGGTTCAGGCAAAAAATGATTTGTATTAACTCCTTCACCTGGCAGCACTTTGGTTTTTTCAATATTGACAATTCTTTTGTGGACAAAAATGCCGGCATCTTCATTATTCAGAAACCAAACTTCCTCCACACGGCGTAACGCTCTTTTATATAAAAACCGAACTACGCTGTACAACCAATTGTGCCGCGCGAACGAATATCCCAGTCCCGTTATCACAGCCACCGATTTGATGTGGGCCCAGCCCGCCGCCAAAGAGCCGTAAATATTCGGTTTAATGACATAATGGAAAATAAAGTCCGGTCGTTCTGACTTGTATATTTTCGTTAATTGATGATAGAGATCGTAATCCTGGAGTGGATTTTCAGATCGATTATTAAAAGTAATGGGTATGTATTTGCAGCCTTCCTGTTGCAGTAAAACAGAATAGTCGTCGTCAGGAGCAACCACCAATAACCTGTATTTCTCACGAAGGTGACGGATAATATCAATCCGAAAATTGTAGATCGACCAGGAGCTGTTTGAAACAAAAGCAATCAGTTTTTTATTGGAGCTCTTTTCTTCGTTCATCTACGTATATTAAATTCAAATTTATAGATTTGATATGTCAAATTCTCGTTTGAAAAATTTTTTATGGCTTCAGCGGCGTTGTTTACTTTTTATTTCATTGCTTTATTATTTATCGTCTTCCGCACCGTCCGAAAAAAAATTTACCCATTTAGTTTCGGCGAAGTAACCGCTATATTTTCATTCAGGATTTTACTCGGCTGTATTTACGGTTATATTTTTCTAAAATACTACCATGGAGACGACACGTGGAATTTCTTTAACGATTCCCTCCTCGAACACGACAAACTGATCAACCATCCTAACGTATTTCTACATGACTTCTTGCCCAACGAAGCGGTTAAATCTGCACGCAGTTTCGGAGAAGGATTAAATTTCTACCTGAGAAATCTCGAATACTGGTCAATGGTCAAACTGTTATCAGTTTTCAATCTCTTAAGCGGGAACAATTACTACATTGACGTTTTGCTTTTTAATGCTGTGACTTGCTGGGGTTCCTTTTTATTATTTAAAGTGCTGATAAACCTGCTTCCTGATAAGAAAAATATCCTCACCGTTTGTATTTTTTTTATTCCTTCTATTTCCTTCTGGTTAAGTGGAATCAGGGCGGAAGGATTCCTGCTTCTTTTTTTGGTACTACTGCTTTATTTCACCGGCGAATGGATGAAACAAAAAAAAATTGTTTACCTCATTTGGATTTTGTCTGCACTATTCGGCTTTATTATTTTCCGTGCCTTATACCTTGCCATCTTTTTACCCGCATATATCAGCTGGATCCTGGCATCCAGAGGCAGACTCAAACCAATTTTTTACTTCGTAACAATCTATTCATCGTGTATTTTGATTTTTTTGGCGAGCCTTGTCATCTCTCCGCATAAAAACCTGGCTTCACCACTTGTTACACGCCAGGCACAGTTTTTTGCACTTCATGGAAACACCAGGCTGCCATTGGATACGCTCACTACGTCTCCTTCCAGTTTTATAAAAATTCTACCACAAGCTTTTGAAAACTCATTCATCAGACCATTTATATGGGAATCCAAAGGGGCATTGCAGTGGGTAACATCAATTGAAATTTTTTGTTTCTGGATGCTCGTGGGTTATTTCTTCATCCGTGCTGAAAAAAAACAAATGCCCCAACTTATGCAGCCATTTTTTTTATTGCTTCTATTTTATGGCGTCACCCAGATCCTGATAATTGGTTATGTCGTCCCATTTCCGGGCGCCATTGTTCGCTACAAGATCATTCCGGAGCTCTTCCTTATAATCTACCTCGCCTCAACAATTCGGGCCGATATAAATTACAAAAATAAATAATATAATATTTTATTTGAATAGAATTCAAAAATTGGCATCAAGTACCGACATTCTATTCAAATTTTCCAATTAACATCTGAAAAATATTGATTTTAGACGATTTTTTTGGGGATAATCTTCAATTGTCTTTTATTTGCATAACAAAAAAATTTAAAGCAATGGAATCCCTAAGATTTAAAGCAATTAATGATCTTACTGCTTCAACAAATGGAAACGGGCTTGACTTTGAAGGAGCAGGAAGAATCACTGCAATTTTTGGTGAGAATGTTTTCACTTTAAAAACTGCAAGAGCCTTTTTAAGTGATGAAGCTTACAAAAGTTTAAACGCGTCAGTTAAGGGCGGTAAGAGAATTGACCGTACGGTTGCCAATCAAATTTCAGCAGGATTAAGACAATGGGCCGAAACCAAAGGTGTTACGCATTTCACACACTGGTTCCAACCATTGACTGGCACTACTGCTGAAAAACACGATTCCTTCTTCACGATCAAAAGTGATGGAACACCTATCGAACAATTCGATGGTGATGCTTTGATTCAACAAGAACCAGATGCTTCTTCATTCCCAAGCGGCGGTATCCGTGCAACTTTCGAAGCAAGAGGTTATACCGCATGGGATCCATCTTCCCCGGTTTTCATCATGGATATCGGTACTGGAAAAACACTTTGTATTCCTACCATCTTCGTATCATACACAGGTGAAACGCTCGACTACAAAGCCCCATTGCTGAAATCACTTGAAGCACTCAATAAATCTGCGGTTGATGTTTGTAGTTATTTTGATAAGAACGTAACAAAAGTTTTTGCAACCCTCGGTTGGGAACAGGAATATTTTGTTATTGACGAAGCATTGGTCAACTCGCGTCCTGACCTGGTAATGACCGGCAGAACAGTTTTCGGACATGCGCCCGCAAAAGGTCAACAGCTCGAAGATCATTACTTCGGTTCTATCCCGGAAAGAGTATATGCTTTCATGAGAGATTACGAACAGGAAGCATATAAATTAGGTATTCCATTAAGAACACGTCATAATGAAGTAGCTCCATCACAGTTTGAAGCTGCTCCAATATTTGAAGAAGTAAGCGTAGCAGTTGATCACAATTTGCTCTGCATGGATATTATGGACCGCGTTGCCCGCCGTCATAGATTAAGAGTGCTGATCCACGAAAAACCTTTTGCAGGGATCAACGGAAACGGTAAGCACAACAACTGGAGCATGGCAACTGACACCGGAGTAAACCTCCTCGCTCCAGGCAAAACGCCAAAGACCAACCTGATGTTCCTTACTTTCTTTGTGAATACCATTAAGGCAGTACACGAATATTCAGACGTCCTTAGAGCATCGATCGCATCTGCGGGTAATGATCACCGTTTGGGTGCCAACGAAGCTCCTCCTGCGATCATTTCCGTATTCATCGGGCAATACCTTACGAAAGTATTGGAAGATATCAAACAAAGAGTAGGTGCAAAGTTCGACGAACAGGACGAAGCTATCTTGAAACTCGATTTGCATCGCAGCATTCCTGAATTGATGCTTGATAATACAGACCGTAACCGTACTTCTCCCTTTGCATTCACTGGAAATAAATTCGAATTCCGCGCCGTAGGATCCGCAGCAAACTGCGCAAACGCTATGACTGCTCTCAACACGATCCTCGCAGAAACTTTGAAGAAATTTAAAAAAGAAGTTGATGCATTGGTAGATAAAGGCGAAAAGAAAGAAATCGCTATCATGCACGTAATCCGTGAGTATATAGTCAGCAGCGAAAAAGTTTTGTTCGAAGGCGATGGCTATAGCGAAGAATGGCAGAAAGAAGCAGAGAAAAGAGGATTACCAAATGTAAAAACAACACCACTTGCACTCGACGCATTGGTTACCGACAAAGCAGAGAAATTGTTTGAAGAAAACAATGTACTCAGTCACGTTGAGTTGGAAGCACGTCACGAAATCGAACTTGAAAAATATATCAAGAAGGTACAGATCGAAGCTCGTATCATGGGTGAACTTTGCACCAGTCATATCCTTCCTCCTGCCGTTAAATATCAAAACCAGTTGATCGAAAACATCCAGGGTTTGAAAGAAATCGGTATTAAAGAAAGTGGATATGCCAGCCAGAAACAAATCGTTGAGAAAATTTCTGAACACATTTCACAAATCAGCGGTCTGGTCAGCAAAATGATTGAAGCAAGAAAAGTGTGCAACGCTATGGATGATACCAGGACAAAAGCTATCGCGTATTGCAGCCAGGTAAAGGAACCATTCTTTGATACGATCCGTTATCATGTTGACAAGCTCGAACTTCTCGTTGATGACAGCGAATGGTTATTGCCGAAGTACAGGGAGATTTTATTCTTGAGATAAAAACCCCTTTTACCAACATAGAGCATAGAGTTAATGATGAGGCCCGTCGCAAGACGGGCCTTTATATTTCAGTTTCTTCTTTCTTTTACCCAGCTCAACGCAATCGCTAATTGTTCTTCTTGAGTTAGATTCGTATTATCCAGAAGAATCGCGTCTTTCGCTTTTTTTAACGGGCTCACTTCACGATGGGAATCGATATAGTCCCGCATTTCAAGATTGTTCTTTACTTCGTCAATCGTAATATTTGGATTTTTTTCAAATAACTCTTTAAATCTTCTTTCAACACGAATCGCGTTGTCCGCCGTCATAAAAATTTTCAGTTCGGCTTTGGGAAAGACTACTGTTCCAATATCTCTGCCATCCATCACAATGCCTTTTTCTTTTCCCATTTGCTGTTGCTGCTTTACCGCAAATTCACGCACAGATTTTATTGCGGCAATATCACTCACTTTTTCTGCTATTACCAAATCGCGGATCAGGTATTCAACATTCTCACCATTCAAATAGATTTCGCTCTCCTTACTTTTTGGGTTGTAAATAAATTCGATCACAATACTCTTCAACGCCTTTTCAACTGCGCCAGGTTTCGTCCAATCAATATGATTTCTTAAAAAATATAAAGTGATTGCACGATACATGGCGCCACTATCGATGTATTTATAATTTAACTCCTTTGCCAGTTGCTTTGCCAGCGTACTCTTCCCACATGAGGACCAACCGTCAATTGTAATTACTATTTTCTTTTCTTTCGCCATATAAATACTCAAAAGTGCAAAATATATTTAGAAGGAACAAGAACAACGCTATCCGTTTCGAATTCTTTGCACTTTGTGCTTCTTTGTGTCTTTGTGTGAAACAAAATATTTCACACAAAGACACAGAGAACCACAAAGGGCACAAAGCAAAAAACCCAGAGTCATTCAACCCTGGGTTTAATCATTTGAAATCTTATGTTTATACTTCTGATTTCTCTTTTGTTCTTTCCTTTAGCGAAAATTTGATTTTAGAATGTTCCTTATCCAAATCTGCGATCATCACATCACCACTCTTAATATTCATATTCAAAATTTCTTCCGCCAGGGGATCCTCGAGATATTTTTGTATCGCGCGATGCAATGGACGTGCTCCAAACTGCTGATCATATCCCTTATCGGAAAGGAAATTCTTTGCATCTTCAGTCAATTCAAGCGTAAATCCAAGTTGAACTAAACGCTTCATCACACCTTTCATCAGGATGTCGATGATTTCGAAGATATGCTCTTTGTTCAGGGAATTGAATATAACGATATCGTCTACACGATTCAGGAACTCGGGACTAAACGTACGTTTCAACGCTTTTTCAATGACAGCTTTATTATTTTCGTCTGCATTGGCAGTACGCGAAGAAGTTGCAAATCCAACACCATCTCCAAAGTCCTTCAACTGGCGAGCACCAATATTTGAAGTCATGATGATGAGCGTGTTCTTGAAATCAACTTTTCTTCCCAAACCATCAGTCAACTGACCATCGTCCAACACCTGTAACAATATATTATATATGTCCGGGTGCGCTTTTTCGATTTCGTCCAACAGGATTACCGAATAAGGTTTTCTGCGAACTTTCTCCGTTAATTGGCCACCTTCTTCATAACCCACGTATCCGGGAGGCGCGCCGATCAAACGGCTGACGGTGAATTTCTCCATATACTCACTCATGTCAATTCTTACCAAAGACTCTTCTGAGTCGAACATATATCTTGCGAGCGCCCTTGCCAATTCTGTTTTACCAACACCCGTCGGACCAAGGAATATAAATGTGCCGATTGGTTTTTTCGGATCTTTCAAACCTACGCGATTACGTTGGATAGCTTTCACCACTTTCTGGATCGCATCAGTTTGTCCAACTACCATTCCAGACATGTCAGTCGCCATATTGCGCAACTTCTCGCTCTCAGCCTGTACCATTCTTTTCACAGGGATCCCGGTCATCATACTCACTACTTCCGCAATATTCTCTTCATCGATCGGGTAGCGTTTGTGTTTGCTTTCTTCTTCCCATTCTGCCTTCGCTTTCTCAAGATCTTCCTGTAAACGTTTTTCGGCATCACGTAAAGAAGCTGCTTCCTCAAACTTCTGGCTCTTCACCACTTTATTCTTCTCATTCTTTACATCTTCGATCTTCTTTTCAAGGTCAACAATATTTTGTGGAACGTTGATATTCTTCAAATGCACCCTGGCTCCAACTTCATCCAATACGTCGATTGCTTTGTCGGGCAACAGGCGATCAGTCATATAACGGTCACTCAATTTTACGCACGCATCGATTGCATCATCTGAATAAGTGACGTTATGATAATCTTCGTATTTGGACTTAATATTATTTAATATCTGGATTGTTTCTTCCACACTTGGAGGATCGATCATCACTTTTTGGAAACGCCTGTCGAGTGCTCCATCTTTTTCAATGTACATTCTGTATTCATCCAATGTAGAAGCACCAATGCACTGCAGTTCACCTCTCGCGAGAGCTGGCTTAAAGATATTTGATGCATCCAGCGAACCACTGGCACCGCCGGCACCTACGATAGTATGAATTTCATCGATGAACAGGATCACGTCACGATTTTTTTCAAGTTCGTTCATGATCGCCTTCATTCTTTCTTCGAACTGACCACGGTATTTTGTTCCGGCTACCAGCGCAGCCAAATCAAGAGATATCACTCTCTTATCGAACAATACGCGTGACACTTTTCTTTGAACTATGCGAAGGGCAAG
>Ga0163162_10004030_pt1 | contig 14103 bp, 10 predicted proteins | sample S55metaG_FD_115310 | JGI IMG/M metagenome (GOLD analysis project Ga0163162, IMG submission 115310) | Switchgrass rhizosphere microbial communities from Kellogg Biological Station, Michigan, USA - S5-5 metaG | ecosystem: Host-associated > Plants > Roots > Rhizosphere > Soil | place: USA...
CTTCGAGGGCGTCAATGATCAAATTCATTCCGCTTGAAGTGTTTGTTGTAAATCCAATTTCATCTGGCTCAGCGTTGATGAAACTGGCGACTCTGGCTCTCACCTCTTCTCGTTTTTCCAACCACTTGTCCCAGTGAACATCTCCATCCTGCATCATCTGCTCGTAATAAAGAGACGCCGCTGCCAAGGTTGGCCGCGCCAATGGTCCAGCGGCCGCAGTATTTAGATAGGTGAACTTGTTGGTAACCGGAAACAGCTTCCTGATGTCATTCCAGTTTGTCATTTGCAGGAAAGCTTACTTGAGCAGTCAAAATTCCACCAAGCCATCCACAGATTACGCCGATTACGCAGATTCCCTCAGAGAATGGCAAGGTACAAGGCGTTCTAAACCAGTAATCTGTGTGATCGGCGCAATCTGTGGATCGTATTTGCGGAACTTACGACGCTTCAAACCAAAGCGTGGTGAGGGCGGGTAGATCCAGTGTCGCAAAGGACCGGCCATGTTGACCGGGCTCGGCGTTGATTGCCTGAGCCACTGCCTGTCCGCTCCCGCCATAAATGTCATGATCAGTGTTGATGACTAACCTGTATTCGCCGGAAGCAGGCAGGACGAGCCGGTATCCATGTTTGACCAATGCCGAAAAGTTACCTACACAAACCAGGTCTTTACCAGACGGTGACTTGCGCACAAAGGCAACTATGTTCTCGCTGGCATTATCAACGTCTAACCATTCAAACCCGTCCGGTTTGCCATCGACCTCCCAAAGTGCTGGTCTCACGATGTAGGTCTTGTTCAGGTCTCGCAACAACACTTTGACTCCGTGATGAAGCGAGTCGTTCAACAAGTGCCAGTCAAGACTCTCAGTCTCGGTCCATTCACGCCATTGACCAAATTCGCCACCCATAAAAAGAAGCTTTTTACCGGGATGGGCCCACATGTAAGCATACAGCGCCCGCAAATTCGCAAACTTTTGCTCGTTTGAACCGGGCATCTTGTTGAGCAACGATCCTTTCATGTGAACGACTTCATCATGCGAAAAAGGAAGGATGAAGTTTTCGCTCCAGGCGTAAAGCAAACCGAAGGTCAACGCGTTGTGATTGCCGCCACGGAATAACGGATCGGTTTGAAAATACTTCAGGGTGTCGTGCATCCAACCCATATTCCACTTGAAGTCGAAGCCGAGTCCGCCGGCGTAAATTGGATGACTGACGGCGGGCCAGGATGTTGATTCCTCAGCAATCATCATCGTTCCCACACATTCTCGGTGAGTTAATTCATTGAGCTCTTTCAGAAACGAGATCGCCTCCAGGTTTTCCCTGCCACCAAATTTGTTTGGTAGCCATTCTCCTTCCTTGCGACTGTAGTCGAGATACAGCATCGAAGCCACGGCATCCACTCTTAAGGCGTCGATGTGAAACTCCTGAAACCAGTAAAGCGCGTTCGCGATCAGAAAGTTCCGTACTTCGTTCCGGCCGTAGTTGAAAATATAGGTGCCCCAATCCGGATGTTCACCCTTGCGGGAATCGAGATGTTCATAAAGCGCCGAGCCGTCGAACCGGCCCAGGGCAAATGCATCTTTGGGAAAATGAGCGGGCACCCAATCCATAATCACGCCAATGTCTCGTTGATGCAGGTGATCGATTAAAAACCGAAGATCATCCGGAGTTCCGTAACGAGCGGAAGGAGCGTAGTAGTAACTGACCTGGTAACCCCATGATGGTCCGTAGGGATGTTCCTTCAGGGGAAGAAATTCAACGTGACTGAAGCCCATCTCGACGACGTAGTCAGCCAGAGCTGTGGCCATCTCTCGATACGTGAAAGGTCGATTATTCTCTTCCAGTCGCCGGCGCCACGAGCCAAAGTGGACTTCATAGATCGACATCGGTTTGCGAAAGTGTTCGCCTGAGGCTCTTTTTGTAATCCATGGCTCATCATTAAATGAGTATTGCGAGTCGTAAACAATCGACGAAGTATTTGGAGGTTCTTCAGTGTACTGGGCGTAAGGATCGGCTTTTAGAAAAGGAAGACCTCGCCGACCGCGAATTTCAAACTTGTACAGTGAGCCGGGTAATAGGTCGGGAATAAATACCTCCCACACTCCCGAGTTTCCCAACATGCGCATGGGATGAAAACGACCGTCCCACCCATTGAAGTCCCCAACCACGCTCACTCCCGCGGCATTCGGCGCCCAGACGGAGAAGGCGACGCCAGTGACTCGCCCAATCTTCATCACGTGTGCCCCGAGTTTCTTATAGATTTGTTCGTGCTTGCCTTCGGCAAACAGGTGGAGGTCGAGTTCCCCAACGGTTGGCGGAAAGGAATAGGGATCGCGAATTGTTTTCACATCACCACCTGACCGAATTTGCAAGCGATAGACAGGTATTTTTGCTGTTGCTGGTAAGACTGCTTCAAAGATACCGGCATCGTGAATCCGACGCATCGGATACCGCTTTTTCGACGTTGTGACAACTTCGATGGTTTCTGCGCTGGGCCAGTAGGTCCGAATGGTGACGCCGCGCTCGTCCGAGCTTGGACCAAGGAGCAAGTGCGGGTTTGAATGACGAAGAGTCAAAAATCTTTCGAGCGCTTGAGACCCGAGCTGAGTTGCGGAACCTTCGCCCGATGGTGATTGCTCGATCTTCTTTCGGCTCTTACCTGGAGGCGTACTCATTGGCTCACCGCTTGATCAATTCTGAAGGCCGCGGGTTCAGCAGTTTGTAAAAGATTTCGGCGCCGTTACCTAAAGCGGGGACATTACTCCGCGCCAGCGCCAACAACTCCAGAAACTCTTTCCGCGGGTTCTCGATCCCAAGTTTGCGTTGCAAGTCCAACAAACGCGCCGCGTAACGCAGGACCTGAATCGTTTCGATTCCTCCCAGATCGGAGAAGAACCAACCACAACTGGTAAACATGAGCAGCGAGTTTCGCTGCACCTCAAGCAAATCCAAAGCTCGTTGCGCATCCAAATCTGATAACTGGCGTCTTGCGTGACGCCTCAATAAAGCTGATGCCGGCAGACTATGATTAAGGATGACTCGTACATATTCGTTTCGCGCTGCCCACGGATCAATAAATAAATCTGCTCCCATATCTTCAAAGTGGGCCACAGCAACGTCTCGCAGAAAGTTCAGTGCCCGGCGTAACGGACCACGCCACAACTGGTTCCAGCCTGGCTCGCCTCCGGTTGAACAGCCACAGTTGTCCTGCCAACGTCCGACGCCGTGAGCGCAACTCCACGAACTGCCTGCTCCATCGGCTGCTTGCTCAATCTGAACTTCCAGCTCAGGGGTATTGCGATCAAGGTATTCCCCATAGTTGGTAACCGTGAACTGGGCCTTCTTTGCTTCTACTTCGAGCGCATGCGCTAAGCACAGATCACCAAACTTGAAATGGTGACCGTAGGTTTCGCCATCAGTGGCAACATGAACCAGCGGCCGAACCTGCGCAACCTGGATGAATCTATCGACTAAAATCTGACTAGAGGTCAATAGTTTCTCAAAGGCAATAGCTCGCGCTAATGGACCGTTATAGAAGAAAACTGCGAGCGAACGACCAGAACCGTCCGAGTGCAAGTAGCTATAAGGTCGACTTGTATCGACTGTGCTCGCGTTGACGTCGACCCACTCGCCGTTTTGTTTGATGCGCTTCGCTTGCTCAGGCGCAAGAATCACATACCGCAGACCTTGCTCAATCAGGACATTCAGCGTCTGGTCGTTACAGGCGGTCTCGGGCAACCAGAGTGATTCTGGTTCGCGGCGAAAGCGATAACGAAAGTCTTCGAGGCCCCAGATGACCTGAGTCAGCAGATCCCGCGCATTACAGAGCGGCAAGATCGCATGTCCATACGCCTGTGCAATCGCGTTGCCGTGACCACTGCGTCTGCGGGCGCTGTCAATGTCCGCTTGCAAAATTCGTTGATACGTTCGCGGGTATCTTTCTTCGAGCCACGAGAGCAAGGTTGGCCCAAAGTTGAAACTGATGTTGGCGTAGTTATTAACGACTTGAGCGCTATCTCCGTCGCCGATTCGCGCGAAGGCATTTGGTCCATAGCACTCGGCATGGATTCGTTCGTTCCAATCGTGATAAGGAGCCGCGCTGGGTTGATTGTCGATAATTCCGGTCCAGGGGTTCTCACGCGGAGGCTGATAGAAATGGCCGTGAATGATTAGGGTGCTCATCGCCGATTGATGTGAAGTATACGATACTGAGCGCCTTTGGAGATGGCGGGAGCCTGGGGACTGTCTTTTAGAGCGGCTGATTACTCACATGTATCGAGAGCGAGCTTCGCCGCACCAAGCAATCCTGCATTATCACCACACTCAGCAGGAGCGATGCGCACTCGAGAGGCGGCCAGACGAAATGAACGCTCATTCACCTGGTCGCGCATAACTTTTTCGAACATCGTCCAGCCGTTTACCACTCCGCCAGCGATGACGATTATCTCCGGATCGAGCAGGTTAATCAGGTTAGCGATACCAATCCCAAGATACATCCCGAATTGCCGAAACACGCTCAACGCCAACTCGTCACCAGCTTTGCCGGCGTCGTAAACCATTTCCGCCGTCAACTCATCACCTTTAAGCATGGTGTTTGGAAACTCCGGACGCAGAGCCTTGGTCATCCGACTGATGGCAGTCGCCGAGGCAAACAATTCCAGACACCCTGTATTTCCACATTTGCATTTTAGACCACCAAGTGGATCCACGGTCGTATGTCCCACTTCCCCTCCTGAACCGTGAGCCCCTCTCCACAAAACTCCGTTAAGTATGATTCCGCCACCGACACCGGTCCCGAGCGTAACGCTGATTACATCCCGACAACCTTTCGCTGCGCCCAGCCACATTTCACCGACCGCTGCTGCGTTAGCGTCATTCTCAAGTACGACGTTTAATCCGAGCCGCGCTTCCAGCGCCGATTTCAAACCAAAGTTTGTAAGTGAAGGAAGGTTGGGAGCTTGGACCACGACGGCATTATCAATGTCCACCGCACCAGGGACGACTATGCAAGCAGCAGCTGGTCTATGAGATTCGCCTTCATTGACACATCGTTCAGCGGCAGCAACAATTGCCCGAACAATGATTTCAGGATCGGATGAATCTCTCGGCGTTGGCTGTTTTATCTGCGTAACAATTTGGCCACAAGAATTAACAATGGCAACTCGCAGGTGCGTTCCACCCAGATCCGCCGCCAGCACATGTCTTGGTTTAGGTTCCGATATTTTCTTCATCAAGAATCTATTCACGAACTCTCATTTGATTAGGCTGCGTCTTCGTTCGATAGTCTCACCCATATGAGACTCGGCAGCCTGAGAGAGTCCTGCGCACCCGTTTCAATTGACATTCCAAATTAGTCCTGCAGCCCCGCCAGAACGCCAAGCAATATAGTCTTAGAGCAAACTCCAAATATCATTTCGCCGATGCTAAACAGAGTCGAAGGCAAGTTCGATTCAAAAGAACAGTGGCTTTTAACTTCAAACGGATAAGGCAGGTATAGCTGGATCTTAAGTGATCTCAAGCCATCGACGCTTAGTTGTCAAGTGGGGCGGCTTTTTATTTCGATTCCGCGCTAGGTAGTAACGGGCAGAGCCTGGAAGAAATCGAGCGAAGTTGGATTGGCAAACAGCGAAAAAGCTGTGGGATCGCTTCCTGCAGCCGAGCGCTTTCGTCTGGCCGCGTAGAGCGCACTTTCGAGATTAAAAGTGCTTTCCTGGTAGGTAGGACCTGAACTCTCCCCCAACTGCCGTTGGGGGGATTGGCCATTTGTACCTTTTTGGTTGCGCTCTGCTCCGCTACGGATAACTCGATTCATTGAGTTTTAGGCCAGGCAGGTTGGCGAAAAACCTCCAGCAAAGCTACGATTAGATCAAAGGACAATTTTATCGATCTGAACGGGGCCAGGCTTTGGTTCCCTCCGGGAGATTATTTTAATGACGGGTTTCGACACGCACATGTTACTTGTGGGCCTTGCAATAATAGGCATCGTCATAATTGTTTCCGCTCTCTTGTCCGGCTTAATCGAACGAACCGGACTGCCTCAAGTGGCAGTGTTTATTGCAATCGGCGCCGCCCTTGGGCCAGCAGGTTTAGGATTATTCAATCTAACTCTCGACTCCTCAATTCTTCGAGTTGTAGCAACCCTAAGCTTAACCCTGGTCCTGTTTACAGATGCCGTCTCCCTTAACACCAGCCTCGTTAAGCGAAATGCAAATCTGACGTTTCGGATGCTTGGACCAGGCACGATCCTCTGCGCAATTCTGACCGGAGTCGCCGCCTGGTGGTTGCTCAAAATTCCGCCAACCGGGGCAGCCGTACTTGGAGCCGCGCTTGCTTCGACAGATCCCGTACTCCTTCGCAGTCTGTTGCGCCGACGCGATATTCCGACTGACGCTCGACAGGCATTGCAACTGGAGAGTGGTCTGAACGATGTTGTTCTTTTGCCGATCGTCATCGTCGCAATGGATTTTATGGGCAATACCGACTTCAGCGCCTCTGGCCTGGCGAAGTTGGGATTGGGCCTGTTCATTCTTGGTCCAGGAGCCGGAGTCGCAGTCGGTCTGATAGGCGTTGCCGCCCTCGATCTCGTTCGCAAGCGAACTGGTGTTCGACGTGATTATGAATCTCTTTATTCTCTCGGCGTCGCTTTTACTGCCTATGCAGCCGCGGAAGCGGTTCACGGCAGCGGATTCCTGGCAGCTTTTACGGCTGGACTTACGATAGCCGCACTCGATGTTGAACTATGCGACTGTTTTATCGAATACGGCGGAGTAACAGCAGAAATGTTGTTGCTCTTCACGTTTGTAATCTTCGGCGCGGAGTTGATCTGGACCGGATTTAGCGGGCTGAATGTCGCAACTATCATCTTCACGGTATTCGCGATGTTGATTCGTTTACCGGTCTATCTACTGTCGCTAATCGGGTCGAAGGTTGACCGGCGCGCCCGTTTGTTAATCGCCTGGTTTGGTCCAAGCGGACTGAGTTCGTTACTGTTAGTCCTGCTTCCTGTTTTTGCAGGAATCCCCGGTAGCGACCGACTTTTTTCCGTCTGCTCTCTGATCGTCTTGCTGTCAATAGTGATCCATGGCGGGTCGCCAATGTTGTTTGCAGGAAAGAGCGATAAACAACCCGTTATGCCGACTCCGGGCGTTCCTCCAACTCCCGTCGAAGCACCTGCACCAGAGAAACCTCAACGTGCATTACCAGTTGTTGTTGAGCCGGCAACTCAAGAGACTAGCGAAAGTGCGATTGGGGCCCAGTCGATAACGCTCCAGAATCTAAGCGAACTGCAGAAATCAGGTGAGCAGGTCTTTATCCTTGACGTAAGAACTGAGCGCAGCATCGAGGATAGTGAGCTGCAAGCCCGTGGAGCCATAAGACTGCCGCCTGAGCATGTAGTTATTGAGGCTCAAGAGTTGGGATTGCCCAAGAATGCCTGGCTAATCGCGTACTGCGCTTGACCAAACGAAGCTACCAGTGCCCGTGTGGCACAGGAACTAAGACAAGCGGGTTGGACCAAAGCGAGAGCGCTGATTGGAGGATGGGATGCCTGGCAACAGGCGCATCTGCCGGTCCAGCCCAGAAATACTGGTGTAGGAGCCTGACTTTGGAATGCGGCTCTTTGTCACACCGGCTCCTCGAATTGAAGGCTCCATGCAAATCGATCGCGCCCTAAAAGCGGCGGCAGACCGCCGCACTCCAAAATGAACCTCAAACTCTTTCCAATCTACTTTCTGGTTTCGGCTCTCTGCATCATTTGCCAGCAACCACAGTCACCAAACACTGGACCAATGCAAACAAACGGCAGCACTCAAGGACGCCCCGGAACAAAAGAACTGGGTATCAAAGTCGGAATTCTTCCGAGAGGACCAAATAACTCAATTACCGACGTTGGCGGTGTAATGGTTGGACATAAGACAATTGTTAAGGGTGACGACGTCCGCACCGGCGTCACCGCAATACTTCCCCACGCGGGAAACATCTTCATGGAGAAGGTTCCGGGCGCAGTCTTTGTCGGCAATGGCTTTGGCAAACTCGCCGGATCGACGCAGGTGGAAGAGTTAGGTGAGATCGAGACACCAATTGTCCTGACCTCAACCCTTAGTGTGCCTCGAGTAGCTGATGCCGTGCTCGATTACGTTTTGGGCCTTAGCGGCAATGAACGGGTTCAATCGGTTAACCCTTTAGTTGGCGAAACAAATGACGGCTACCTGAACGACATCAGGGGAAGGCACATCACATCACAGGATGTTGCTGCTGCTATAAAAGATGCGAAAACCGGGATTATTGCAGAAGGTTCTGTAGGAGCAGGCACCGGCACGGTAGCCTTTGGTTTCAAAGGCGGTATTGGAACTTCGTCTCGGAAACTACCCGCCAACCTCGGCGGATATACGGTCGGCATTCTGGTGCAATCAAACTTCGGCGGTATGCTCACCATTAATGGCGCCCCGGTTGGTCAGGAGCTGAATCGATACTATTTAAGGGACGAGCTGAAACAAGCGCGGGCCAGTTCCGAACGAGAGAGCAATCCGGATGGTTCGATTATCATCGTGATTGCTACAGATGCGCCGGTTGATGCGCGAAACTTAAAACGTTTGGCAGCGCGTTCCATGATGGGCCTGGCCCGCACAGGAGCGGCTGGAAGCAACGGGAGCGGCGACTATGCCATTGCGTTTTCCAGTGCTATCGAGAATCGTATTCGCAACAACCCTGAGGGAGAGCGTGTGCAAACCGTCAAATCGCTGAGCAATGACGCAATGTCACCACTCTTCGTTGCGGTGATCGAAGCCACCGAGGAAGCCATCTACAACTCCTTATTGCGGGCCACAACGGTTTCCGGGCGTGGTCATACAGTGGAAGCCTTACCGTTGGACCGCACGGTGGAAATTCTACGCAAACATGGTCTGATGACCCCGTGGCCTTAAATCTCTATCACGACAACTTCACGGTGGTCTAACTTTTCATCTTATAGACCGCATGATGTTTGACACTCGCATGTTGTGCTCATAGAATTCGTTCGTACCCCCCAGACCAACTCACCTCTTGAAGGGAGCCATTAAAGTGAAAATAAATGTTCGTGTTAATCGAAAACGGCCTGAGTCAATGACGAGGCAAATTCGAGAACAGTTGAACGCGCTGATCGACGCAGGCACACTCGCAGCTGGAACTCTGCTTCCAAGCGAACGAGAGCTGGCTAACACGCTCGACGTCGCGCGAAATGTTGTTCGCGGAGCCTATGAGCAATTGATGGATGCCGGGAAGATTCGTAGTGAAGGTCGCAAGGGCCGCAGCGTGCGTTCGGGTGGAACAAAGAAAAAGTCCGCTAAGACAACTAAAACAACTAAAGCTCGTAAGAAATAGCGCTATTCTTGATCGCCCCTCAACCAGGTTCCCCTTTTTTCCGAACCTCAGCGCTATTCAGCAGCCAACGGACTTTCTTCGCCCAGCGCGAGAATCTCATTTCTTATCGCTCTGCGTTCGGCCAGAAGTCTCACAAAAAACCTTCGTCTAAATAAGAAGAAGGTCAACGCCCGCAGTCCACCAAGGGACCGATCAATTCCCTCAAAGAAGATGATCGCCAGGTAGCCGCAAAGTGGAATTACGATCAAAGCTGCTAACGCCCCCACCCAACCCGTCATGACGTAAGCAGCAATGGCGACCAGGATCCAGGTAAGAGGGAAAAGCAGCAGCGCGGAAATAATCTTGATTGTCGAGATCACATCCTCGGCATCCCGCGACAAGGCTGTTGCCAGGTATCCGCCTAGTCTGTAAGCCGGAAAATGGACAATCGTTCCGAGCATCGCTGGTCCGAGCGTGATTAGAAACAGGAACGATCTCTTCATTATTTTTCCGAAAACATCCATTGTCGACTTTGGAGGCGACAGGTCATCGGGATCTACACCAGCCTGGTTTAGCTCCTCCTCGAAACGAGTCATTCTGATCTCGAGCTTGCGTAACTTTTCTGGTTGTTCCCTCTGTACTATCGGATAGGCTCGACTAAAAAGCTGCTGTAACTGCAGCGCTCCAGTAAGTGTTTCCTCACCAAAGCTCGGGGCTTCAGAAGAAAATATCCGTTCTGCTCTTGAGATTGTAAGCAATGAATCTTCGTGCTCTGCATCCAAAATAACAGCGCGTAAAGCAGTGGCGATTTTGTCTGAGAGCGCTCGCACGGCTGCTTTCGGAGGAGTTCCATCGCTTTCGAGTGGCACTCGCTCTACTTCGATCGGTGCGCCAAAGTAGAGCAATGCTGAACTGCGAAATCTGGTCTTGGCGGTGTAATACAAACCGGCAGGAATAATCTTTAGCTCGCCGACTTCACCCGTAGCCAGTGCGGCGATTGAAATGCGGGCCGCTCCTGTTTTTATAGGTCGAAGCCCGGGCTCATTATGAGACACTCCTTCAGGACAAATTCCGATTGTGCCCCCCCGTGACAATAGCTTGCGTGCGGCTGCAAATGTTTCCTGATTCTTGGAAACATCCTCGCCTTCATCCTGACGGCGATAGACCGGTAAAGAGTCGAGGGCCTTCACAAGGTATCCGATAACCGGCATGCGAAATAATGGCGCCTTAGCTAGAAAAGAGACCCGTCGAGGCGCCAGACACAGAAGAAATACAGGATCGACGAGCGCATTGGGATGATTTAGAACAAAAATAACCGGAGTATTTTGCGGAACGTGGTCCAGCCCGGTGACTTCAATACGCTGAAAGTAGATTCTCAGCGCCAGTCTTAGCAGCGAAACTATGAAACGGCGGATCATATGTTATCGAAACCTTCAGCCAATCTCGCCGCCGCTCTCATAAAAGTCAATACCAAACGCAGTTTCGGACGATTCGCAAAATCTTGTGTCCAAGGACTCTGTGAGCTTTGCCTCAAAAGTCTTTCGTCTCATTCTCACCGGGCTTCAGCCGGTGAAAATGGGGTGTTTTGTCCACCACCTGACACCGGGCTGAAGGCCGGTGAGAATGAGAGGAACGGACTCTTGAGGCAAAGCCGCATGCGTTGCTCGGAATTTAGTGCAATAATACGGTCGCTTTCCCAACTTGTTCACAATCCACCACCTGAGGAATAGATATGAAGCGTTCTGTTTTTTTAGCGTTTGCCTTACTGCTCGTTGCCTCTGCCGCAACCTTAGCTCAAACCCGAACTTATACCGTCGAAGATTTAATGAAGGTGAAACGAGTTGGAGATCCTCAAGTTTCTCCCGACGGTCGCCGGGTGGCTTTTACAATCGGAGACGTGGATTTTGATGCAAATCGCACAATTACTCAGATCTATGTGACGCCTATCGGAGGTGGAGAGTTAAAGCGCTTAACGGACGGCGATCGATCTTCATCGTCACCGCGATGGTCTCCTGACGGTAAAAAGATTGCTTTCACCACCGGCAGCCAGATCTGGACCATGAACAGCGATGGAGATCATAAGGAGCAAGTTACTAAAATATCGACCGGTGCAGCCGCGCCAGTATGGTCACCTGATGGCAAGTTGATCGCTTTTACCTCGGATGTCTATCCGGAATGCAGCAATGACGATTGCAATAAGAAGAAGGACGAAGACGCTGAAAAGAGTAAAGTCAAAGCTCACATTACTACTCGACTCCTCTTTCGACATTGGGACGAATGGCGCGATCAAAAACGAACCCATGTCTTTGTTGTCCCCAGCGATGGCGGAACTGCGCAAGAGATAACTCCAGGAGATTTCGATTCACCGCCTTATGCCGCCGCCAGTGGTGTCGATTTTGCTTTCTCTCCTGACTCAAAAGAGATTGCCTACATTCGCAATCCGGACAAAGTGGAAGCGATTTCAACTAACAGCGATATCTACATTACTACGCTGGCCGATCGAGTGACCAAACCCATCACCGCCAGCAATCGCGGTTACGACGTTGGACCAATTTACTCTAGCGACGGACGCTTCATTCTATATCGCTCTCAGGCGACAAAGGGTTTCGAGGCTGACCGCTGGCGTTTGATGGCGTACAACAGAGCAAGCGGCACAAGCACGGAAATCGCAAAAGGCTTTGACCAACAAATTGAAGAGTTCGTTATCGCGCCAAATGGCACGGACATCTACTTCACTGCCGGCGAGCGTGGTCGAACGCCGATCTTTAATGTGCCGTTGACCGGTGGCGTTCCCAAAAAGGTGCTGGGCAATGTATCGGCAACCAGTCTCCGGATCGCATCAGGCTCGAACAAACTTGTATTTGCTTCGAGTTCGAACGCGGCTCCAGCTGAGATTTTCACTGCCAATGCGGACGGTTCAGGGCTGCTCGCGCTTACTTCGACGAACAGCAGTTTGATGAATGAGGCGAAGCTCAAGAGTGCGGAGGACGTCGAATGGGTGGGAGCCCAGGGCAAGAAAGTCCACGGCTTCATCATCAAACCGAATAATTTTGACGCGTCGAAAAAGTATCCGCTTCTCGTCTTGATCCATGGTGGTCCACAAGGCGCATGGAGCGACAATTGGGGATACCGGTGGAATCCTCAATTGTTTGCCAACGCCGGCTATGTCGTGTTCACACCAAATCCGCGAGGCTCGACTGGTTATGGTCAGCAGTTCGTGAACGAGGTTAGCGGAGATTGGGGCGGCCGAGCCTATGTCGACATAATGAATGGTGTTGCACAAGTCATCAGGAGTAATAGGTTCATCGATCCAGCACGAGTCGGAGCGGCAGGTGCAAGTTACGGTGGTTATATGATCAACTGGATCGAAGGTCACAACAACGACTCACGGTTCCGTTTCAAAGTACTGGTGTCACACGATGGAATTTTTAACACCGCCAGTATGTACGGCGCGACTGAAGAATTGTGGTTTACCGACTGGGAATTTAAGGGGACACCATGGACCAATCCGGCCCTGTACGAACGCTGGTCGCCGCACAAATTCGTCAATAACTTCAATACTCCGATGCTGGTGATTCACAGTGAGCTGGATTATCGAGTTCCGTTCGGCGAAGGACTGCAGTTGTTCACAGCGCTCCAACGTAAAGGCATCGACTCGAAGATGTTGATGTTCCCTGACGAGGGTCACTGGGTACTGAAGCCACAGAACTCACAGCTGTGGTACCACACTGTGCTCGATTGGCTAGACAAATACTTGCAAGGCGACGCCGCGACGTCTTCAAGATGATGTTGTGATTGATCGATAACGGGTGTTGGCTTTGCCCAAAAAGTAACGGCCAGAGTACAGTACCATCAAGCGAAGCGACCGGATGACACTCTTAACTTTACGACCTGGATCCTGTTCCGTGGTTCCATGAACGAATTATCCGGTCGCTTCGCTCGCGGTACCGTACTCATCGGCGTCAGCCACAATGGATTTGATCGATCGACTAGCCATTCGAAATCGACCAGCCGGGCATCCCCTGATGCATCAAGCCTGGGGGAAATTGCTGTTCATGCATTGGCGGATTGATCCGGCTCTTCTCCGTTCGATAATTCCGAACAAACTAGAGATCGATACTTACGATGGATCGGCGTGGCTGGGCGTGGTCCCGTTCACCATGTGGGACATTCGAGGCTTTCCTCCTTACCTGCCTCGCATTCCGGGTTTCAACACCATGCACGAACTGAATGTTCGCACCTACGTTCATTACAACGGTGTACCGGGTGTCTGGTTTTTTTCATTGGATTGTAATCATGAGGCAGCTGTCTTGGCGGCAAGAACTTTTTACTACCTGCCTTATTACAAAGCTCACATCGATCTAGACCAGGACGAGCAAGTCATCACCTACGAATGCCAGCGCCTCGAAGCACCTGCCGCGAGATTTATTGGGCGTTGGGAAATAGGTGACGGCCTTCCTACGAATGAAGCGGAATCACTGGAATTCTTTTTAACTGAGCGTTATTGCCTATACAGCGAACGCCGCGGACAAATCTATCGTTCGCGAGTTTTTCATCAGCCATGGTCATTGCGAAGCGCGAAGATCCACGACTGGCAATCGTCAATGATCGAGTCGCTTGGACTAGTGACTCCGGCGGAGGAACCATTGCTTCATTATGCGGAAGAGCTCAGCGTTGAGATCTGGAAGCTCGAAAAGGTGTGAATGACCGAAGCAGAGAGGTTTTCTATTTCTCATTGATCATTGGTCATTTGAGAGCCAGAGGTCAGTC
>Ga0163162_10004032_pt1 | contig 14097 bp, 10 predicted proteins | sample S55metaG_FD_115310 | JGI IMG/M metagenome (GOLD analysis project Ga0163162, IMG submission 115310) | Switchgrass rhizosphere microbial communities from Kellogg Biological Station, Michigan, USA - S5-5 metaG | ecosystem: Host-associated > Plants > Roots > Rhizosphere > Soil | place: USA...
CGGCACACCGCTGTTCGAATCGGACACGAAATTCGATGCCGGTTGCGGCTGGCCGAGCTACTTCAAGCCGATCAACGGCGAAGTCGTCAAGGAAAAAACGGACCGCACGCACGGCATGTTGCGCATCGAAGTCCAGTGCAACAATTGCGGCGCGCATCTGGGCCACGTTTTCGAGGATGGTCCTGCGCCAACCGGCCTGCGCTACTGCATCAACTCGGCTGCGCTACAATTCGAACCCAAGTAAGTACAACGCGGCTTACTCCGGTAAGCCGCTTTTTTCTGTGCCCTCGCCTTACGGTCAGATCAGCGGTTATTTAGCGGTCACTTACTAACGGTCACCTAAACCGCGCGCGTCTTCCCGGGCCGGCTCCGAACACGATTCGATCCCGGTCACGTCCGGCGCACGTGCGCTTTCACATCGATGCCCCTCCCCGTCCCAACGACATGAAATTTCTGTTCGATCTGTTTCCGATCCTCCTCTTCTTCGTCGCATTCAAGATCTGGGGCATCTACACCGCCACCGCGGTCGCGATTGTCGCCACGCTCGTGCAGATTGCGTGGGTTGCGTTCCGGCATCGCAAGGTCGATCCCATGTTGTGGGTGAGCCTGGGCGTGGTGGTTGTATTTGGCGGCGCAACGCTCGTGCTGCACAACGATACGTTCATCAAGTGGAAACCCACCGCGCTCTACTGGCTCTTCGCAGGAGCGCTGATCGTGTCGCAGGGCATCTTCAACAAGAATCTCATCGAAGCGATGATGGGCAAGCAGATCGTGTTGCCTCATCGCGTTTGGGGTCAGCTGAACCTCGCGTGGGCCGTGTTTTTCGCGATCCTAGGCGTAGTGAATTTGTTCGTGGCCTACAACTACACCACCGATCAATGGGTCAACTTCAAGTTGTTCGGCGCGACCGGATGCTTGCTGGTGTTTATCGTCGCGCAGAGTTTGTGGCTCGCGAAGTACATGAAAGAGGACGAAGGCAAATGAGCGATCCGGGTTCCACCGATAACTTCGTCAACGCGTCCGCCGAAGGCAAGATTGCGCATCTCGAAGCGCGGCTGAACGCGGCGCTCAATGCACAATCCGTTCATATCGATGACGACAGCGCGGCGCACGCCGGGCACGCCGGGGCATCGGCGGGAAGTCACTATACGGTGACTATCGTGGCCGCCGGATTCGCCGGGAAGCCACGCGTGGCGCGGCATCGGCTGGTGTATGATGCGCTGGCCGACGAGATGCGGCGAGGCATTCATGCCCTTGCCATCAAGGCTTATACGCCTGAAGAATTTGCAGACCAGTTCGAGTAAGCCTGCGCGCTACTACGGACTCACGTTTCGAGACACCGTCAATTCATTCCAGAAACTCCAGCCCTCGTCCTGATCAGGAACCCTCGATGATTCTAAAAAACCCCCGTATTTGGGTATTGCTGGCCGCGTTCGCGGCAGCACCTGCTTTCGCTCAGAACATTGCCGTGGTCAACGGCACGCCGATTCCGAAGTCCCGCGTCGACGCCCTCGTCGCGCAACTCGTTCAGCAAGGCCAGCAGGACACGCCGCAATTGCAGGCCGCCGTGCGCCAGGAACTGGTCAATCGCGAGATCCTGATGCAGGAAGCGGCGCGACGCGGTATCGCCACGCGTCCTGACGTGAAGGCGCAGATCGCAGTGGCCCAGCAGACGGTGGTGTTGCGGGCGTTGATCGAGGACTACGTGAAGGCGAATGCGCCGACCGATGCCGAGATCAAGGCGCGTTACGACGAGATGGTCAAGCAAGCTGGCGGCGGCAAGGAATATCACTTGCATCACATCCTGGTCGAGGATGAAGCGCAGGCCAAGGACCTGATCGCGAAGATCAAGGCTGGCGCAAGCTTTGAAGATCTGGCGAAGCAGTATTCGAAGGACCCGGGATCCGGCAAGAACGGTGGTGATCTTGATTGGTCCAGCCCGCAGGCTTACGTGCCGGAGTTTGGCGCGGCGGCTGAAAAACTAAAGAAGGGCGAAATGACGGATACACCGGTGAAGACGCAATTCGGCTGGCACATCATCCGGTTGGACGACGTTCGTGATGTCGCTCCGCCGCCGCTGGAGCAGGTTAAAGCGCAGATTGCGCAGCAGATTCAGCAAGAGAAGCTGGCCAAGTTCGAAGAGGATTTGCGCAAGAAGGCCACGATCAAATGATCTTGCTCTAGTGCAGAAGTGAAAAAGCCGCTCGATATTTCGAGCGGCTTTTTTTGTGCGCTTAACCCACCCAGCGCCGCGCGTTCTGGAACACGCGCAACCACGGGCTGGCATCGGCGGTCCAGTCGTTCGGCGTCCAGCTCATCTGCACATTTCTGTGGACACGTTCCATGTGCGGCATCAGCACCGTAAAGCGTCCATCGGGCGTGGTCACAGACGTAATCCCCTCCGGCGATCCGTTCGGATTGAACGGATAACGCTCGGTCGCGGCGCCTTGGTTATCGACAAAACGCATCGCGACCAAAGCGTTCGACTTGTCGCCCTGCTGCGAGAAATCCGCAAAGCCTTCACCATGTGCAACAGCGACCGGCAGTCGCGAACCTTCCATGCCGGCGAAGAAAATCGACGGCGAACTCTGCACTTCAACCGATGAAAACCGCGCCTCGAACTGCTCCGATTTGTTGCGCGTGAACTTGGGCCATGCATCGGCGCCAGGGATCATCGATGCAAGGCTGCTCATCATCTGGCAACCATTGCAGATACCCAGCGCAAACGTGTCGGTCCGGCCGAAGAATTCGGCAAACATATCTGCAAGACGCGGATTGAAGCGGATCGTCTTGGCCCAGCCTTCGCCTGCGCCCAGCACGTCGCCGTAGGAGAAACCGCCGCAGGCAACCGCGCCCGCGAAGTCGGCCAGCGTCACGCGGCCTTCCAGCAAATCGCTCATGTGGACGTCGTGGGTATCGAAGCCCGAACGATCGAACGCGTATGCCGTTTCCAGATGCGAGTTCACGCCCTGCTCGCGCAGGATCGCGACACGCGGACGCGCGCCCTTGCCGACGAACGGCGCCGATACATCCTGCGCCGGATCAAACGTCAGAACCGGCGAGATGCCCGGATCGTTGGCATCGAGCAACGCGTCGTATTCGGCATCGGCACACGCGGGGTTATCGCGTAACCGCGCAATGCGCCAGCTCACCTCGCTCCACGCGCGCTGCAATTCGTGGCGCGGCGCATCGTAGACCTTCTTCGCATCACGATAGATCTCGATGACATCGCGATCATTCGGCTTGCCGATGACTTCCGAACACGCCGACAGCCCATGCTCGCGCAACGCGGCAAGCACAGCATCGCGATCGGCCAGACGCACCTGGATCACGGCACCCAGTTCCTCGGAGAACAACGCGCGAATGGTGCGGTCCTCACGACGCCCACTGGTCTGCTTCGCCCAGTCCTTGGCATCGCCATAATCGGATTCGTGGTTGGGATCGAGGATCAGCATATCCACGTTCAGCGATACACCCACGTGCCCCGCAAACGCCATTTCGCAGACGGTCGCCCACAGGCCGCCATCGGAACGATCGTGATACGCGAGCAACTTGCCCGCAGCGTTCAGCGCTTGAATGGCGTTGAAGAAACGCTTGAGGTCCTCGGCGTCATCGACGTCAGGAACCGCGTCGCCAATCTGTTGCGTGACCTGCGCCAGGATGCTGCCGCCGAGACGGTTTTTGCCGCGACCCAGGTCGATGGATATCAGCACCGTGTCCGTGCCACGCTGCAATTGCGGCGTGAGCTGACGGCGTACGTCTTCGACCGGCGCGAACGCCGAGATGATCAGCGACACCGGCGACACGACTTCCTTCGCCGCGCCCGTCGCGTCCTGCCACTTGGTGCGCATCGACAGCGAATCCTTGCCCACCGGAATGCTGATTCCAAGCGCCGGGCACAATTCCATGCCGATCGCTTTGACGGTATCGAACAACGCTGCATCTTCGCCGGGGCTGCCGCATGCGGCCATCCAGTTAGCGGAGAGCTTCAGCTTGTTCAACGACTCGATAGGCGCCGAAGCAATGTTCGTCACGGCTTCGCCCACGGCCATGCGGCCCGATGCGGGCGCGTCGATCACGGCGAGCGGCGTGCGCTCGGCGATGGTCATTGCTTCGCCACGGAAACCGGCGTAATCCATGGTGGTGATCGCGCAATCAGCAACAGGCACTTGCCACGGGCCGACCATCTGGTCGCGCGCGGTCGTGCCGCCCACCGACCGGTCGCCGATGGTGATCAAGAACGATTTGCTGGCGACCGTGGGATGCTTCAGCACGCTCACCGCGATCTCCGACAACACGAGTCCGGTGACATCCACGGGTTCGAACGCCAGCACTTCGCGCTTTACATCGCGATGCATCTTGGGCGTCTTGCCGAGCAGGACTTCCATGGGCATATCGACGGGTTCGAGCGCTTGATCGGCGTTCTTTTCTTCATCGATAAGCTTCAGTTGACGCTCTTCAGTCGCAACGCCGACCACGGCCACCGGGCAACGTTCGCGCGTGCAAATGGCTTCGAAGGCGGGAAGGCTTTCCGGCGCGATTGCCAGGACGTATCGTTCCTGCGCTTCGTTCGACCAGATTTCACGCGGCGACAAACCGGGTTCTTCCAGTTGTACACGACGCAATTCGAACCGCGCGCCTTTATCGGCGCCATCGACCAGTTCAGGGAACGCATTCGATAAACCACCCGCGCCCACATCGTGGATGCTCAGAATCGGGTTCTCGGCACCCAGTTGCCAGCACGCATTGATGACTTCCTGCGCACGCCGCTGGATTTCCGGATTGCCGCGCTGCACGGAATCGAAGTCGAGTTGCGCGGTGTTCGCGCCGGTCGCCATCGAGCTGGCCGCGCCCCCGCCCATGCCGATCCGCATGCCCGGACCACCAATCTGGATCAGCAACGATCCCGCCGGCAAATCCATCTTGTGCGTATGCTGGTCCGAGATATTGCCGATACCGCCCGCGATCATGATTGGCTTGTGATAACCGCGCACGCGCCCCGCTGCGTTCTGCTCATACGCGCGGAAATAACCGCCCAGATTGGGCCGGCCGAATTCGTTGTTGAACGCAGCCGCGCCGATGGGGCCATCGATCATGATCTGCAACGGCGATGCAATGCGCTCCGGCCGGCCATAGGGCTCATTCTTGTCCGACGGATTGCGCTGCGGCACCGGCACTGCGCTGTCGCGGGCGTTTTCCCACGGCTGGCGTGCATCGGGCAAATCGAGATTTGAAACCGTGAAACCCGCCAGGCCGGCTTTCGGACGCGCGCCGCGGCCGGTCGCGCCTTCATCGCGGATCTCGCCGCCCGAGCCCGTTGCAGCGCCCGCAAACGGCGAAATGGCGGTCGGATGATTATGCGTTTCGACCTTCATCAGCGTATGCGTGAGTTCGGTGTGGCGCCCGTATTGCTCGTTCGATCCGCGCGGGAACCAGCGCTCGGCCGTGCCGCCTTCCATGATCGCCGAATTGTCCGAATACGCGACGATCGTGCCGGCGTGATTCAGCTTCTCGGTGTTACGGATCATGTTGAAAAGCGAGATGTCCTGCGGCTCGCCGTCGATGGTCCACTGCCCGTTGAAAATCTTGTGACGGCAATGTTCGCTGTTGGCCTGCGCGAACATCATCAGTTCGACGTCAGTGGGATTGCGCTGCAACTGCTTGAACGAATCGACCAGGTAGTCGATTTCATCGTCGGCGAGTGCGAGACCCAGTTCCGCATTTGCCGTTTCCAGCGCGCTGCGGCCATGGCCGAGGATATCGACGGCTTGCAAGGGCTGGGCCGGGAGTTCATCGAACAGATGCAAAGCATGGTCACGCGATGGCGCCACGCTTTCGGTCATGCGGTCGTGCAGCGCGGCAGCCACTTCGGCGCGCGCCTGTTCGGACAACGCCTTCTTGCCGCCAATGCCCGTGCCGAGCAAGCCGCTTTTCAGCAGAACCGTGTATTCGATACCGCGCTCGATCCGGCGAACCTGCGCCAAGCCGCAATGATGCGCAATGTCGGTCGCTTTGCTCGCCCACGGCGATACCGTGCCAAAACGCGGCACGACCATGAAGCTTTCGTGCGCGCCGCGATCGCTGCCGGCATCGAACGGCGTGCCGTAATGCATCAGTGCGTGGATGCGGTTGCTGTCTTCATCGGAGAGCGGTTCGGCCGAGTTCACGAAATGCAAAAACTGGCCGCGCACGCCGACAATATTCGGGTCGATGCGCGTCAGTGTTTCGAGCAGGCGGGTTTGACGGAAATCGGAAAGGGCCGAAGCGCCGGGGAAACACGAGAAGTTTGCCATTGTCACGGTGCTGAGAAGACGTCGGGACGAAAGACGTCGGAGCCGCTTGCGGGATTGCCGCATTTGGCGATGGGAAGACCCCGATTATAACCCGGAAGTGTCTCGAAAACGGCCTCGCGGCCATGCGTGAAACGTTTGAACGACGAGCGGCAATCTCTCAATAAAGACGGGATAGTTTTTGACCAGTCCCGCCCGCCACGCCGCAAACCTCGCCAAGCCTGGACTCCCGCGCCCTTCACAGTCTCGTCGTGCCGTTTTGGGGCGCCCCACAGCGTCCCGGCCAGGAGCGTTTGGCGCTATCATGGCGCGCTTTCCCCAACCGGCGCACCGGTCCCTTGTGTACCAAAGCAGTATCAATGCGCCGGCTCGCCTCTTCCGCGAGAAATCCGGGCGGCCCGGACGATAACCCGGGCCAGATGGTCCCGTCGCCTGCACTTCTTGCGGGCACCGGCTCGCGAACCAGTCAAGGTCTTGCGCCTTCGGGCGAAAACGAATCATGGATGTCATTGTCATCGGCGGCGGAATTGGCGGCATCGCCACCGCGTATCAGTTGCGTGCGGCCGGGCACCGCGTCTGCGTGGTCGAGCGCCACGCCACGGTCGCCCAGGGCGCGACCTATGGTCACGGCGGCGCCGTCCTGCCCTCACCGCTCGACGTCTGGTTCGGGCCGACCTTCATGCAGACGCGCCGTGCTGCAAAAACCGGCGTTGTGTTCAAACCGGGCTTCGATTCGGAAACGCGTGATTTCGCCAAAAAGCTAACGGAATTTCACGATCCGCATCGGTTCGCCACCCAGTACGGCGCCTTGCGACCGCTCGTTGATGTTTCCCACGATGTCATCGCGGAGATCGAAGCCGAGTTCCCGCTCGACTTTGAACAGCGCACCGGCGTCTTGCACGTCTTCCGGAACGAGCGCGACCTGGAACTGGCGGATTCGGCAATCAAGTTGCTGCAGAGTTTCGAAACGCCGCACCGCATGCTCAGCGCCGAGGAGTGCGTTGCCGCGGAGCCGTCCATACCGGAAGATCCGCCGCTGGCTGGCGGCGTGCTGCTGCCCGACGCGCGCACGGCCAATTGCCCGTTGTTCACGAAGCTGCTCAAGCAAGTGCTTGAGGACGACGGCGTTCAGTTCCGGCTGGGCCGCGAAGTCACCGCCATTCGCGCCGAGTCGCAGCGCGCCGCTGTGGAACTGGCGCCGCTTTACAGCGCTCAGGATAAAGGCAGCAAGTCGCGCGAGGTTGAGTTGATCGGTGCGGATGCCATTGTCGTGGCCGCTGGCACCGGAACCCCGGCGCTGCTTGCCACGCTGGGAATGTCGCTGCCCTTGCATCCACTGCGCCTGCACACGCTGACCGCGCCGATCGCTTACGAAGAACGCGCACCTCACCTGACAATCGTCGATTCCGTGAAACGCATCGCGATGACGCGGATCAATCAGCGCATGCGCGTAACCGGCGGCGCAGTGTTGCAGAGTATCGCCAAAGCCAGCAAGCCGATGAGCGAGAGCCTCACGCATCGGGCGCTCGCCCTGCTTGGGCAAGCAACGCACGACTGGATTCCGGGCGCAGCGAAGGTGTCGGCGGCACGTGCCTGGGACGGAGTCCGGCTGGTGTCGCCGGATGGACTGCCTGTTGTGAGCGCAACCTCGAACGGGCGGGTATTCATCAACACGGGGCATGGCCCGGCAGGCTGGGGTATCGCTTGCGGAGCCGCGAAAGTGATCGCCGCACTCATCTCCCACGAAGAACCCGACGTGCCCGAACGAACGCTCAGGGCGTTGAGATTCGACCGGTTCTAGCAGCGGGCGTCGAGGTGGAACAGAAGACATAAGCCCCCGACGGCCCATTTGGGCGCAATAATTGCGGCGGGTCCGAGCACTTATCCAACGCTGCCGCCATGACTGACTCCGCTTTCAATTCACCTTCTTCGCCGTACTTTGAACCGTGCGGTCGCGCGATCGCCCTCCTGACGCTCGACGAACTCCGCGCGCTCGAACATCGTGCGGCGGCATCGTTGCTCGCTAACACGCTGATGGCGCGCGCCGGCGCGGCAGCGGCGCAGTTCGTCGTTGACAGCGGCTCGCAGCGGCCGGTGTGGATCGCGGCGGGCCCCGGCAACAACGGCGGTGATGCACTGGTGATGGCGGCGCGCCTGAAACAATCGGGCATTGATGTCGAAGTGTGCATGCCCGTCGAGGTCAAGCCCGACGACGCCCGCTGGGCGCTCGACGAAGCCCGTCAGGCCGGCGTGAAAATCACAACAGACATTCCCCCTTCATTCGATGACTTCGGCTGGCTTGTCGACGGCATGTTCGGCATCGGGCTCGGACGGCCGCTCGAAGGCGTATTCGCGGACATTGCGGCGCGTTTATCGAAACGTTCGAGGGCATCCGGCAACGTGCTCGCGCTCGATATCGCGAGCGGCCTGTCGAGCGACACCGGCGAGCCCGTGAGCCGCAGCAACGACGGCCGGGCGCAAGCCGTTCGCGCGACACACACGATCACGTTCATCGGCGGGAAACCGGGGCATTTCACCGGCGACGGGCGCGATTTGTCGGGCAAGGTTTATATCGCGGATCTTGATGTCGATGCGCCCGCGCAACCCTCGGTCGTGCTGAACGCACCGTCATTGTTCGGCCCGCATCTCCCGCCGCGCGACTTCGCGACCAACAAAGGCACGTTCGGCACGCTGGCTGTCATTGGCGGAGATACTGGCATGTGCGGCGCGCCCATCCTCGCCGCACGCATGGCGCTCTACGGCGGCGCCGGCAAAGTCAACGTGGCGTTCATCGGCACGGATTCGCCGCCCTACGATCCGCCGCATCCGGAACTGATGCTGCATCACATCGACCAGTTTTCGCTCGACAAGATGGACGCGCTGGCGGTGGGTTGCGGCATGGGCCAAAGCGAGCGCGCGAAAAAGGTGCTGGCCGACGTCCTTGCGCTCGATGTCCCCAAACTCTTCGATGCCGACGCGCTGAACCTGATTTCATCCGATGAAAAACTGGCGGCCAAGGTCGCCGAACGCGGCACGCGCGGCGATCCGTGCGTACTGACGCCTCATCCGCTGGAGGCGGCGCGGCTTTTGGGCTCCGATGTGAAGAAGGTCCAGGCCGACCGGATCGCGGCGGCGCGCCAGTTGGCCGCTCGTTTTGCGGCGGTCGCCGTACTGAAGGGAACGGGGACGATCGTGGCGTCGCCGGACGGGCGCGTATCGGTTAATCCGACGGGCAACGCCGCGCTGGCAACTGGCGGCACTGGCGACGTGCTGGGTGGATTGATCGGCGCATTCCTCGCGCAGCGCTTGCCTGCGTATGAGGCAGCGCTCGCAGGCGTTTATTTGCATGGACTGGCCGCCGAGACACTCACGGGCGAAGGGCAAGGACCCGCGGGCCTGACGGCGGGCGAACTCGCGCCAAAGGTTCGTAGCCTCCTTAATCGCCTGTTCTACCCTTCGTGACTAAACATGGCAGGCCGATAGCACGCCGTGACGCTCAAGCAAGCATTCGTTCATCCATCGTGGCTATACTTGTTGTTTCGCGTGAGGCGACCGACGTGAACCCGATCCGGCCGCGCGCGATGATCAACACTTTCCGCCACCCACTGACAAACGGACCGTTATGACGCTCAATTCGCTTCCTGCCTGGCCGGCGCTCCAGGCGCATTACGATGCCATCCGTGACGAGCGCCTGCGCGACTGGTTCGCGCCGCAAAACGACACCAAGCCATCACGTGCCGAGCGCCTGACCTTCGATGGCGGCGGCATTTCCGTCGACTTCTCGAAGAACCGCATCACTGAAGCCACGCTCAAGTTGCTGGTCGAACTGGCGCAGCAAGCCAATGTCGCCGCGAAGCGCGACGCGGTGTTCGCCGGCGATATCGTCAACGTGACGGAACATCGCGCGGTGCTGCACACGGCGCTGCGTTCCACCGACGACAACTCGCCATTCCAGAAGGAAATCCGCGCCGAAAAAGCGAAGATGGCCGCGTTCGCGAACAAGGTTCGCGACGGCGCGTGGACCGGCTACACCGGCAAGCGCATCCGCCATGTGGTGAACATCGGCATTGGCGGATCGGATCTCGGCCCGAAGATGGTCGTGCATGCGTTGCAGCACCTCGCGCTGCCGGAGATCAAGACGCATTTTGTCTCCAACGTCGATGGCGCCGACATCTACAACGTGCTCAAGGACATCAACGCCGAAGAGACGCTGGCCATCGTTGTATCGAAGACGTTCACCACGCTCGAAACCATGACGAACGCGCGTTCCATGCGCGAATGGTTCGTGAAGAGCGGCTGCCCGGAAGACGCGTTGTCTAAGCACTTCGTGGGTGTATCGGCGAATCCGGAGGAAGTGGTCAAGTTCGGCATCGCGAAAGAAAACGTCTTCGAGATGTGGGATTGGGTCGGCGGCCGTTATTCGCTCTGGTCGACTGTCGGCTTGTCGATCGTGATCTCGGTCGGTCCGGAAAACTTCGAGAAACTGCTGGCGGGCGCGCATGCGATGGACGAGCATTTCCGCACCGCGCCGTTCGAGCGCAACCTGCCCGTGCTGATGGGCATGATTGGCATCTGGTACCGCGATTTCTTCGAGTCGCAAAGCGTGATGGTTGCGCCGTATTCGCAAGCCATGCGGTATCTCTCGTCGTATCTCCAGCAACTCGAGATGGAAAGCAACGGCAAGTCGGCGCGGCTCGACGGCACCATGGTCGATTACCCGACCGCCGCCGTGATCTGGGGCGAACCGGGCACGAACGGTCAGCACGCGTTTTATCAGATGCTGCATCAGGGCCCGACGCTGATTCCCGTCGACTTCATCGCGGTGCTGAAGCCAGAGCATCCGCTCATCGATCATCACGCAAAGCTGCTCGCGAACTGCTTCGCGCAGAGTGAAGCGCTGATGCTCGGACGCACGCTTGAAGAAGCGAAGAAGGTTGCAGGACCGGGCAAGGAAGAACTCGCGACCCATCTGAGCTTCCCGGGCAACCGTCCGACCACCACGATCATCCTAGATGCGCTCACGCCGGAAACGCTCGGCGCTGTCATCGCGCTGTACGAACACAAGGTGCTGGTCCAGGGCGCGGTCTGGGACATCAACTCGTTCGATCAGTGGGGCGTGGAACTGGGCAAGATTCTCGGCAAGGTCGTTGAAGCCGATATCACCAGTTCGAAGGCCGATCCCGCGAAGCACGACTCGTCGACATCGGCGTTGATCGCGCGGGCGCAGGCTGCATTGAAGGGCATCTAAGCCGTATGAGGCGTCTCGTTCACACGAGACGCCTTTTGTTTTTATACGCTCAAACCGTTCACGATTCGCCCGGCTTCAATGGTCACCGTCGCATCGCAGCGCTCGGCAAGTTCGGTGTCGTGTGTGACGAGGATCAGCGTCGCGCCGTTGCGTCTGTTCATCTCGAACATCAGGTCGATGATCGCGTAACCCGTCGCAGCGTCCAGGCTGCCTGTGGGTTCATCGGCGAAAAGAATGGCCGGGTGCGTTACAAACGCACGCGCGAGCGCCACGCGTTGTTGCTCGCCGCCCGACAAAAGCTTCGGATAATGCGCGGTCCGCTGACCCAATCCAACCTGTTCGAGCAAATCGCGTGCGCGCGAAGTGATCTCTTTATGCGGTACGCCGCCTCGCAATTCCAACGGCAGCATCACGTTTTCCAGCGCGGTCAGATGCGGCATCAGCTGGAACGACTGGAACACGAATCCCACCGATCCACTGCGTAACGCCGCCCGCTCGTCTTCATTCAATGCTCCGAGGTCGCGCCCGAGCAAACGAACCGACCCGCTGCTCGCGCTGTCCAAACCCGCAAGCAGCCCGAGCAAAGTAGACTTGCCTGAGCCTGACGCGCCGACGATTGCGACGCTGCTGCCTTTTTCTATCGACAGGTCGATCTGATCGAGGATGATCAATTCACCTGTCGCGTCCTTCACCCGCTTGCTTAAACCCCGTACTTCAATGACTGGTTCGATATTGTTTGGCATGGAGAGACTTAAGGTGAACTGGACACCACGCGCCACATTGGCGCTGCTGGCGATGGTCGGATGCGCGGCCACGGCGCCGGCACGTGCGGCCGATGCCTTGGCTAATACTGCCATGGCCGCGCCCGCGGCTGCGCCAGCCATTGTGGTTCTCGGCGACAGCATCTCTGCGGAATACGGCCTGCCGCGCGACACTGGGTGGGTCAATCTGATGCGCAAGAAGCTCACGCAAGAGCGCTTCGATTATAGCGTTGCCAATTCAAGCATCAGCGGCGACACGACCAGCGGCGGTCTTGCCCGCCTGCCCGCCGCGCTCAACCGGATCAAGCCGAAGGTAGTGATCGTGGAACTGGGCGCCAACGACGCCTTGCGTGGCGTCCCGCTTGCCACCACCGAAGACAACTTGCGCTCGATCATCGAAAAGTCGCAGGCCGTGAACGCGAAGGTTTTACTCGTCGGCATGTACGTTCCGCCTAACTATGGCCCGGACTACTCGCAAAAATTCCATGGCGTGTACGAAAAATTATCGAAGGAAAAGCATGTGCCGCTCGTGCCGTTTCTGCTTGCAGGCATAGAGAACAAGCCCGAGATGTTCCAGGCCGATCAAATTCATCCGACCCCTCAGGCCCAGCCTTTGCTATTGAACAACGTCTGGCCAGTTTTGAGACCATTGCTGGGCACGCCATCGAAATGATGGGGATTTAGCCGTCTTGAAGCGATTCACGTTTAAACCCCGTCATGCGTCGTCCAGCCGGCTTTCAGCCATGCGCGAAGAAAGGCCACGATTGAAGCATCACATTTTCGCGTAACCCTGAAAAACCCCGGCTCCGCATGTGAGCGCATTGAAAGGAGGTAACGTGAAATATTTACCAATTCTCGCTATGACCGTCGCGATCTCGGCTTGCGCCGCTCAACCGCCCGCCAACGTCAGCCAGGTCGGCACGAGCCAGCAGCCGCCCAAGGTCGTCGCACAATGTATCGCGCAGAAATGGGCCGATAAATCACAGCAACAAGTAGTCTCGCAGGACACACTCGCGAACGACATGGCAGCCGATGTCTACGTTCCGGGTCAGCAACCGCCGAACGGCGCCGCCGCCGTCGTGCGTCCGAACTATTCGGGCCCGGGTTCATGGGTCGGCTTCCGCGCTGCAGGCGCAGGTGGCAGCGACGCCACCGGCGACATCCAGGCTTGCCTGTAAATCGCATTTAGTCGCAAAAAAGCCCCGCTGGTTTTGGCCAGCGGGGCTTTTTTATTACTGCCTTCAGTTCAGCTTATTGCGGCTGCTCTGCCGGTGCATTCGAGGTCGGCGCATTGATCTTTACCTTAGAGCGCGCCTTCAAAGCATCCAGATACGACTCCATCTCAGCCTGCGCATAAACCTGCGCGACTTGTTGCTGCGCGCCCGTCAGACGGTCTGCGGCAACCGGCTCCGGCTTCTCGATCCCGTTCACACGATAAATCGCGTAACCGTCGGCGCCGAGATCGACGCCCACGTAGGTTGGCAGCTTCGACGAGTCCGCCTTGAAGATTGCAGCGAGCGCCGCGGGCGGAACGCCCTGGGCGTCGTTACGCGAAACCTTCGCCACCGATGAAAAACCAGCCGTTGAGTTCGATTTCTGTACGTCGGCAAGCTTCGCCGCGCCGTCCTTGCGCGCCATTTCGGCTGCCTGCTCTGCGATGACCTTGGTGCGCACAGCGTCCTTGATCGTATCCAGCGCTGGTACAGCAGATGGCTTGTAGTCCGTCACACGTGCCGCGATCAGCGTGCTGTTGCCGATATCGATAGCCTGCGTGTTGTTGCGTTCCTTCACCGCGTCC
>Ga0163162_10004033_pt1 | contig 14097 bp, 10 predicted proteins | sample S55metaG_FD_115310 | JGI IMG/M metagenome (GOLD analysis project Ga0163162, IMG submission 115310) | Switchgrass rhizosphere microbial communities from Kellogg Biological Station, Michigan, USA - S5-5 metaG | ecosystem: Host-associated > Plants > Roots > Rhizosphere > Soil | place: USA...
GACTACGCCATATGGCGCGCGAGCACGACTCCAGGCCAGTCCTTTTTCTACATACGTCCCAGTTCAAACACCGCCAACCCGATCACGCTGAATCTCGGTCAGGACAAGGACTATGCAGTCGCCGGCTTCCGCGTGCACTGACGCGCCGGTCGGGAATCGACGAACCAGAAATGATCGGCGTTGCTCGCGGGCGGCGGCGGGACTTGATTCCCTTCGTGGGAATTCGCCTACGGGGCCTCGAAACCATCGACGAACACCCGGTCGATCACGCTGATCGAACCGCGCATTCCAGTCGTCAGGTCGCCGTGTTCGTCGCAGAAGTAACCGACCGTGCCGAGCGCATTGAATTTCAGCGTGTGCTGCCAGGCATTGCTGCTCGGGCCAGTGTGCAGGCTGCAGTCGTCGCCGCAGACGAAACTGTCGTTGTCGGCGTGCACGTTGTGCAAGCCACTGCCATTGCGGAACGTCACCTGGTCTTGCTGATAGATGGTCAGGCTCGACGGCGTGAATGTCATGTCCGAATTCGCAGTGACGAGCCAGGTAGTTGCGTTGGCGATGTCCACCCAGAACAAGGCGGCGCCGAGCAAGAATGCTGGCGCGCATCCGCCTGAGTATCGGGCAAGTTCCATGCGTTCAGCCCAGGAAGCGCAGGTTCGATGCGCTGAAGCGGCCGAGGTTCGGGAATATCGTCCCGAGATCGGAACCGCTGACGCCAAACCACGCTGCGAGCGTCGCTGCGTACTGATCCACTGCCAGAGTCGGAATGATCTGACCGTAGCCGGTGTCGTCCGGATTGAGGTTCGGATCCGCATCGGTGCCGGCAAGCAGGGATGGCATCGCGCCGTAGAAGCGCTGCCCGCGCACTGCGCCGCCGACCACGAAATGATGTCCGCCCCAGCCGTGATCGGTTCCGTCAACATTGACCGCAAGCGAGCGACCGAACTCCGACGCGGTAAACGCCGTCACGCCGCTGTCGATGCCCAGTTCCACGGTGGCGTTGTAGAACGCATTCAACGACTGCCCCAGATCGAGCAGGTTGTCGTTCTGCGAGGTCAGCTGATCGCCGTGCGTGTCGTAACCGCCAGTCGACACGAAGAACACCTGGCGGTTCATGCCGAGCGGCCCGCGTACTTTCAGCAACAGCGCGATCGCCGCAAGCTGGTTGCCGAGATCGCTGTCCGGAAACTTCGTATTCAGCGTCACGTTACTGAGCGCGCTGTTCATCGCGGTGTAGTTGCTGATCGCGCGTCCGTGTGCGCTGGCGTATGCACGCTCGAGGGCATTGGCCTGCGTACCCGGGGCGATCAGCGCGTTGTATGCGGCAGCATTGTCGGCTAGCGTGTTGTTCGCGGTGTCCATGATCCACGAACCCGGGCCGTTGCCCAGATAGTCCATCTCGGCGACGCCGAAACACGCCTGGTCGGGTTGGCCGCAAAGCGCGGCCGCAGTCGCGGCGCCCCAGGCATCGACGGCATACTGATTGACCACCGTGCCGCGCTGGAAGATATTCTGGCCCGCCAGCGAAAAACTCATCGGCAAGCTCTGATTGGCGTTTCCGGCGTATAGCAAGTCGGCGATGCGCCCGCCCCACCCGGTCGAGTTCGCATCATCCGGACGTGAAGTCTGCCACTGCGTGGTCTGGTCGTCATGCGAATACAACTGCGGCGGCGTCGGCTGCGAGCCGGCCTGGAACTGCGTCTGGGTGACCGGATACAGCAGCGTACCGACATTGGCAACAATTGCCGCTTTTCCACTATTGAACAGTGCAAGCAAACCGGCGTTGCCTGGAATGCCGCCAAACGTCGTTGCCGTCATGTTGCCTAGCGCGGGATGCAGGCCATAGGAACCTCCATCACTCGGAGGCCCCCCGGGCAAACCGCCGGATGCTGGCAGCGCCGTCAGAGCGTTTGCCTGGATCGACGCCTGCGAGAGCGCCAGGTCGTGGCGCGAACCCGCATATGTGGCGTAGTTCGTCGCATCATAAGGCACGACCGTATTGAAGCTGTCATTGCCGCCGCCCAGATAAACGCACACCAGCGCCTTGTAGTCGTTGAATGCGTATGCGCTCTGGCGCGCCGCGGCCTGGACCAGGCGCAGGTTGCCAAGGGCCGAGTACATACTTGCCCCGCCCAGAGCAGCGTAGACACTCTTGCGCAGGAATTCGCGGCGATTGAAATGCATGTCCGATTCCTATTTCTGGATCGAGTATTCGGGCGAATTCATGATCAGGTACAACGCGTGCTGCACGCGAACCCGACCAAGGTCCGCGCCAAAATCGCCGGCCGTCAGCGCACTGAGCCGCGTAACGAGCACCGAGCGCATGAACGGCGACATCTGTCCGGACAGGAACAACAGGTTGTATTTGTCGATCAGTTGCGCGGGGTTGCTTGCGGCGAGTGCGTAGTCACGCGCTTCGTTCATCTGCAGAGTCGCCGGATCGTCGCTGTAGTAGCAGGCGCTGCTGGCGGTGTAGTAGCAGAAGACGTAGTAGTAGTAGTTGGATGGAGTCGAAATCGCCGTCGTATCGCTGAGGATCTGCGCTTCAGGGGCATACAGTCCGCGCGTCGCCAATTCGCCCGCGGGCCGGAAGTCGGGCTTGAAAAAGTTGAAGACGGTCGGCGAGCGCAGCGGCGCCTGGCCATACAATTCTTCGGAACCCGGATACGAGTTCAATGTGTCGATGCGCCCACTCGTCGACAGAGCCTCCATCGCGCGCCACAAATGCGTGGCCTTCAGCAGCGGCTCGCGCAATTTCCCGAACGTGTCCGGACTGCGCCATGGACCGTAACGCGCCTCGTCATCGAGCAGGATCGCCCGAACGACCGCTTTTAGGTTGCCGCGCACATGCTGCGCACTGCCGTCGTCGTCGAAGATGCCAGCGACGCGCTGGACGTAACCTGAGCTCGGGTTGCTGGTGACCAGGCGCTGGATCAGACGCGTCGCGATGAATGGCCCGACGTTGGGATGATGAAAGATATTGTCGAGCGCCAAAGTCAACTCGGTCTGCGCGTTGCCGGCATGCAGTACGCCGTTTGCAAGCGCGACATTCGTGTAATTCAACAACTGCTTGTCGGCAACGCTTTCGTGATACGCCTCGACCGGCAGCATCGGCTTGCGCCAGCGCACATCGTCCTGATTGTCAGGGCCGCAATAGAAATACGTGTCTTCGTCGCAACAATATCCGCTTGTGTCCCCGCAACCTGTGCTGTCCCAGTCCCAGCCGGTGAACACGGCAGCAAAACCGCGCACGACGGCCTGGTTGTAGGTCGGAATCGGCTGGCCGTTCGACAGCATCGGCGTGCCGTCGCTGTTGAGCCAGTTCAGTCCGATCGAGAACAGCTGCAAAACCTCGCGCGCGTAATTTTCGTCAGGATGGATGTTCTGGCCGGGGTCGGCTTTCTGGTTCTGGATCATGCTCAGGAATATGGCCATCGCCGGATGCCTGGTCACATCCTCGAGCAGATTGCGATAGTTGCCGAATGCATCGGCGGTGAGCAGATCGTAAAAGCTCGCGAGCGCCCACGGCTCGTAGTCCAAAGTGCCGTTGCTGTTGGAAACGACGAAGATTTCGCTCAGGGCGAACGCGACGCGCTGGCGCAACTGGTCGGTCGGTGCGTTGGACGGATAGCCGACGCGGCTCGGATCCGGCGTGCCGACAGAGTTAATCGTCCATATCTGAAGCCGCGTGTCGTCCGTGACGTCGTTGTCGGCGGGCAAACCTTGGACCCAGGTCAAATAGGAAACCTGCGTCGACGCCGGGGCCGTGAACTGCAGGTCAAGCCAACCCTGATAGCCGAACGCGCGCAAGTAGGCGATTTCAGTCGCGGTCGGACCAAAGGTTGCCTGCGCGAGAAAGCGCGCAGCGTCGGCATCGTTGAACGGTCCGGCGGTGGCGCCTTCGAAGCCGTCGTGAAATCCGGTGTCCGGGCTGTGGCTAAGCTGTTGCGCTGAAGCAGCCGCCACCGCAAGCACGCACCCGGCAACGGTTGCCAACGTTTTCAGCATGCGCACGGCCGCACTCTCCCCGCGTGGCCCCCTGTCGAGCCAGCATAGTGGCGGTGCTGTCGTCGATCTGTGAACAGTCTCGCAGACGCAAGCAGGATTCGCGGCTCTGTCTTCTGCAACCTGTCTCCCCGGAAACTCCGGCAATGCACCCTGATCGGCACGGCAAGGCAGGCGCCGCGTTAACCGACGATGATGACGATGAGAGCAAAGAAGCCGACCAGCTGCACGAGAAGAAGCGAGAAACGCACGGCCACGACGGAACTGGTCTGCGGAAAACAAACGTGTACGAGCGATTGCATCACCCGGGCAACGAGAATTGCGATCGACGCGGAGTCTGCAACCGGCCCGCCTGCACCGCTGACATGCAGCGCGATGACGACCGCGCCGAACACCGGAAGGTTCTCGATACAGTTTGCATGAGCGCGCATCGCGCGCTTGTACCAGTCGGCTCCTTCTGGATTGTCGGCCGAGAAGCCATTGACCGATGCGCGTCCCGCTAAAATATTGAACCAGCGATATATCCCGATAGTCGACGCCAGCAGGACGATTGTCCACGTGGCGAATCCCAGAAGCATCCAGGTCGGCGTCGTCATCGGAGGGTCTCCATGAAGTCGGCGAGCTGCTTGTGACTGCGGCCGAATTGCCGCGATCGCCGCGCCGGGTTACTTGCACGACTGCTACTATTCCCATCCGCGTGCGGCTTGGCTATGACCTGTCAGCCGGATCTCATGACCGGAACGCCACGAATGCGGGGTGCTCGGGCGGACTTCACGCTCGTCCGCATGTATCTCCTGCGAGAGCACCAGCCCTGCCGGCAAGCCAGTGATGCGTCCGGAGACGCCAGGCACAGCCTAAATTGGCGTCATTCCCGCGAAAGCGGGAATCCATCTTGATCTCCACACATCTGCATTTTTTCTGAGCAGTGCAACATGGATTCCCGCTTTCGCGGGAATGACGGCGCTTTTTAAAACTTCGTTGCGCGCCGCGGCGAGCGCCCTCCATTCAGGGCTTCATCAACTGATCATGGATCAGCTGATACGGGTCGGACGGCACACCCAAGTCCCCTCTGTACGGCCGGTCGAGCGCGAAGATCATGAAAATGACCAGGGCCATGAACGTGGACAGCAGCGTGACCAGGATCGCGTGCAAGCGCGCATCCTCGACCCGGAAAAAAAACGTGGAACTCAGTCCGATGATCGCTCCGACCAGGATCACGACCCACATCACGCTCGGCAATCCCGTCTGCACCGAATCGAGCCGCAAGCGGCGCGCTTCGACCATCTGGTTGTACGCGCGGAGTGTCTCGCCGTGCAGAAGTTTCTGGCCTTCCGTGGCCGGCTCGTACGCTGTCAGTACTTTCTGGAAGTCGTCAATCATTTCGACGCCGCGAGTCGGAACTTTGCCGTGCTGTTGCAGCGGCCACGCTTCATCGATGATTTGCCGGACGTATTCGCGCAGGTCCGTTTGCAGTGCGCCGCGAACTGGCTCTGGATAGCTGCTCGCGTCGCGGTAAAGCGCGCCGAGCGCGATTGCCTCACGGGAGACGGTGGTCGATACATCCGAGTAGGTTTGCCAGACGCTCACGGCAATCAATGCGACCGCCAACCCGTAGAACACCATAACGCACTGCACCATCGCGCCGGCAAACTCCGAATCCTGGACGTGAACCTGCAGGCGCGGCAGCACGCGCCGGCGGACCAGAAACATTCCGCCGAGGCCAAAAGAGATCATCACGACGACGATCCCCGGTCCGGTGATCCACAATGGGAGATCGAAAAGCGCGTCGAACATGCAATTCCAGCCGGTTTTGGTATGGCCCCAAAGGGTCCGCAAACACATGGATTGCGGACAATCCTTATAACACTACGACCGTCGCTCGCTGAAAGAACATGAGACCTAGGTCCTACGAACACGACGGCTGCGGGGCGCGCACATCGCGCCATCGGCGCGAAGCGTGCCCCGCTCCGTACGCTCTTCCCTAGCCGCCGACATCGGGCGCTGGCGTTGCAACCACGGCGATCTCTGCGTCCGGCAATTCATTGCGGATCGTCGTCCGCAATGCTTCGACACGCTGCTGCACGTCGGCGATGCTCAACGCGGCGGCACAGGCAAGCTGTATTTCGATGAACGTGGTGCGGCCCGAACGCCGTGTGCGAAGACGCAGCAGTCGTGCGAAAGCGGAGGCGACTGCCACGTTCCAGCCCTCGGCACCAACGCCCGGATCGATGACGTCAACGCGCTCAGCGCCCGAATCGATACGGTGGCACAGTGGACCGTAGCGGCAGGATCGCCATTCGGTGGAAACAACTTTGCGGACGTCGGCGCAATTCTTCTGTATTTCACAGCGGGTGGTGTCGGCCGGCCCGGCGTCACCGTCGTGCAAAACGGAAACGGTGTTCCAGCAAACGACTATTACTTTTCCGATGCCTCGCCGTTGCAACGCATCAGCGTCGACAGCACGCAAACGAGCACAGGGGTCAATGGGTCGGCTCTCTTCGTAAACGCCGGCTCGGTCGCCAACTATTCCGGGACAGGCGCAGAACCACTCGGCTGTACCTGGCCATCGAAACCGGGGGCGTCCATCACCGGCGTGGTGCTGTTCATCGAAATCGATTGCTAGCCCGCCGATTCGGCCAGCTGCCCTGCCTTGGCAAACCGCGATCAGGATGCTTTTGACAAGGCAATGCGGTCGCCCAAGGCCTTCCGTAACCTGTATCGTATCTGCAGGCGATGCGACGCGCGGCGGACCGGATGCCACAGGGGCCAGAAAACTTTCTCGCGGATGAATCCGACCGCCGTGAGCGACGCGCACGCGCTGGCGCCGATCTGTTCGGCGAGGCGCTCGAGGCGGCAGGCGTCATTGACGCTGCAGAAGCCGATCCGCTGGCCGGCATCGAAGCCGATCGTGCGGCGTCGCGCGAAGGCGAACGCATTGGGCCATATCGACTCACCGCGCTGATCGGCCGCGGCGGAATGGGGGCCGTGTACGCCGCGGAGCGCATCGACGGCAGCTTCGAGCAACGCGTCGCCTTGAAGTTGCTGCGTGGCGATCGCGCTGCGCCGCAGTCGCTGGAGCGCTTTCGCCGCGAGCGTGCGATTCTGGCGCGCCTGCAGCATCCGAACATCGCCGGCCTGCTCGACGGTGGCGTCACGCCGGACGGCGAGACCTGGTTTGCGATGGAGCGGATCGATGGCAATCCGCTGATCGAATACGCGGATCGACACGCCTTGTCGTTGCAAGCACGCCTCGCCTTGTTCCGGCAGGTCGCCGATGCGGTCGCCTTCGCGCATCGCAGCCTCGTCGTGCATCGCGACCTGAAGCCGTCGAACATCCTGATTGACGGCGACGGCAGGGCCAAGCTGCTCGACTTCGGCATCGCCAAGCTGATCGAAGCGGACGTCGACGCGACAGACCAGCCGTTGACGCTGGCCGAGGAACGCGTCCTGACCCCGGACTATGCCGCCCCCGAACAGATTCTCGGCCAGCCCATCACGACCGCAACCGATGTCTACGCGTTGGGCCTGCTTCTGTACGAATTGTTGACGGGACGCCAGGCGCAATCCCTGCGCGGACTCGCGTGGATCGACATGTCGGCGCGCGTCTGCAGTGACGAATCGCCGATGCCAAGCCGGGCGCCCAGCGATGCAACGGCCGGCGTGAAGGTGGCCGTGCGCCCCGAACTTCTGCGTGGCGACCTCGATGCGATCGTACTCAAGGCACTGCGCAAGGAACCGGAGCAACGGTATGCGAGCGTCCTCGCACTGCTGGAAGACATCGGCCGCTACTGCGACGGCCGCCCGGTCGTGGCGCGCGCTGGCAGCCGGCGATATCGCTGGTCACGCTTCGTGCAGCGCAACCGCATCGCAGTCGCCGCAACGCTTGCCGTGCTGCTGGCGCTGACGCTCGGTCTCGGCATGGCGCTATGGCAGACGCGGGTCGCTCGGATGCATGCGCTTCGTTCCGATGAGGTCCGCTCGTTCCTGGTCCAGATGTTTCACGGCATCGACCAGAGCGCAAACGCCGGCCACGAAGTCACCGCGCGCGAGTTGCTGGATGCCAGTGCCGGGCGACTGTCCAGCGAACTGTCCGGACAGCCCGAAGTGCAGGCTGAATTGCTCGAAACACTTGGCGCCCTGTACCTGCGACTCGGTCGCTCGGGGCCGGCCACCGAAATGCTGGCGCGTTCGTTGACGATCCAGCGCGGGCTGCCGCAACGCGATCCGGTGCAGTTCGCGCGCACCCTGCTGAGTCAGGCTGATGCGGTCGGCTGGAGCGGCAAATTCGACGAAGCGCGCACGCTACTCGACGAAGCCGACGCAACGCTCGCCGGCAACGGCGCGGCGACACAGGAATTACGCGCCCGCGTGTTGGACATGCGGATCACGTTCGACGCTCAGGATGACGACGCCATCAAGGGAGAGCGCGACTCGCGCGCACTGGTCGCGTTCGAAGCAACCCGCAAGGGAAAACAGAGCGCCGAGTACGGCACGGCACTGATCCGGCTCGGCGGCGCGCTGACCACGCTGGACCGGTTTGCCGAAGCCGAAAGCACGATTCGCGAAGGCATGGCGCTGCGCAGCGCGGCCGTGAATGGACAACCGCTGCGTCGGCCGGACTACACCAAACTCCTGACCGTGCTGCAGCTGCGCGGACGTTATGCCGAGGCGCTCGCCGAAGCCGATAGCCTGTACGAGGCCAGCCGCGCACGCAATGGCGATGCCTACATCGAAACGGTTAACGGGCGGCTGGCACGTGGGCTGCTGCTAGCACAGGTCGGGCGCAGCGCCGAGGCCGAAACCGAGCTTCGCGAAGGTCTGGCTGCATTGGAAAGCAACCACCTCGGCGCTCCGGTGCTGATGCCGAACGCTTACGGATTGCTCGGCCGCATGCTCACGGACCAGGGTCGCCTGGACGAGGGGACGCCACTCGTTCGCGCGGTGGCGGAACACGTGCGTAAAACGCGCGGACCGGCATCGCGCGGGACCCAGTATGCCGAACGCGATCTGGGCGCTGTCCTCATCGCCGCCGGCAACCTGGACGAGGCCGATGCGCTGCTTCAGCACGCGGCCGAACTCGCGCGCGCGCACTCCGGTGAGGATTGCCTGCAACTGGCCGAAGTGCGCGCGCGACAGAGCGCGCTCGAGCTCGCGCGCGGCAACACACCGGAGGCCGAGCGCCTCGCGCGACTTGCGCTGCCTGTGCTCGATCGCGGATTGGGACCGGACCATGACGAAACGGCGCGGGCGCATCACGCGCTCGGCCGCGCGTTGCTGGCGCGCGGCGAACCAAGCAAGGCCGAAGCCGAGCTTGAACTGGCCGTGCGACGCTACGAAGCCGTGTTCACGGCGAACGACGTGCGCACGCGCGAGTACCGCTACGACTGGGCAGAAGCACTCGCCGCCCTGGACGATCCGCGCGCGAACGACATGTTGCGCGCATCCGCGCAGGAGCTGGTCGACGACCCGCGCTATGCCGGCGCGACGCATTCTCGCGCAGAAGCCTGGCTTGCCGGACACCGTGTCGCGGGAACTGCCGACGCAGCCGCCCGATGAGCCGCTTCGAGACAACGCACTGGAGCGTCGTCGTCAAGGCCGGTGGTGACGGGCCCGACGCGCGCCATGCTCTGGAGACGCTGTGCCAGCGCTATCGCGCGCCCGTGCTCTCCTACCTGCGCCGGCACGAGCGCACCGACAGCGACGCGCAGGACCTGACCCAGGCGTTCTTCGAGCGGCTGATCCGGCTCAGACTGCACGATCGCGCCGATCCGGCTCGCGGCCGGTTCCGCACGTTTCTGCTGACCGCGCTCGACAATTTCGTTCGCGACGAACACCTCCATTCGACACGGCTCAAGCGCGGCGGCGCGGACGCTGCAAAACCGCTGGACGAGGACACCGAATCCAGTGCGATCGACAGCGATACACCCGAAGCCGACTTCGATCGGCGCTGGGCATTGTCCGTGCTCGATTGCGCGGTCGGCCGGCTGGCCGCGCAATGCGAACGCAACGGCAAGGGCGAGCTGTTTCGCGCGCTCAAGTCGTGCGTGATCGAACCGGTCGAGCATGATGCCTACCATGAGCTGGCAGCGCAGCTGCAGGCACGCCCGAACACGATTGCCGCTGCCGTACAGCGGTTGCGTCACAGCCTGCGTCACCACATCCGCGAGGAACTGGCCGACACGGTGCAATCCGATGCCGATGTCGACTCCGAACTGATCGCGCTGCGCGAGGCGCTCGCATTCGCGGGCGCAAGCCGCTCCGGATGAAACATCAGCGTACTAGTCCTTACGAACGCGTTGACTCCCTCTCCCCGCTTGCGGGGAGAGGGTTGGGGTGAGGGGCGCGTGATCGAGGGGCGGACGTCGGGAAGCGCGAGGCACCGCACGCATTGCATGGACAGCCACGCCTGCAATCGGAAAGGCTGGCCCCTCACCCTACCCTCTCCCCGTCATTCGACGGGGAGAGGGGAAGGAATATCCCCTTCGACTTCGCGCTTGCGGCGCGACGCTCAGGGCGAACGGTGGGAGATCGGATAGGAAGAATCCGGACGGCATCGCCCGAATCCGGTTTCGTCATAGTTTCCACGTTACGTCGTAACGACTGGGGAACGTGCCGCAACTACCGGAGTCAATCATGCCGCGCCCAGTCCACCCTCAGCGCCGTTTCGCCTCGCTTGCCATCATTGCCCTTTCCGTCGTCCAGATATTACTTACGCAGCCGGCATTCGCATCCGCGACGCTGACCTGGCCGAACCTTCTCGCCTTGGGTCCCTGCCAGGCGTCGCTGCAAGCTTGCATCGACGAAGCGGCGCCCGGAGACACCGTGCAGATCGGCATCGACGACCTGTTCGTGACCGATCGTTACACCACGGTCAACGAAAATCTTGCGATCAACAAGTCGCTGACCCTGCGCGGCGCGCCGGGCATCGATGCCATCTTCACCGCAGGGCACGGCATCACGATCACGCCGCCGTTCGTTTCCCTGGTCAGCTACTCGGTCGCGGTCGAGAACATCACGCTCGATCGTGGTTCGATCGTCGTCAACGACGCGACGTTCAGCAGCACGTTCCGCGTCGAAAACGTCCGCTTCAACGATGTGCCGTCGGACCAGGTCGCGATCGACATGCTGTCGACGTTCGGCAGTTCATCGAACTTCCAGGTGCTGCGCAACGTGATCCGGACGAAACCGCACGGCGCAACTTCAACCGTGGGCATTCGCGTCAATCCACAGGCCCTGAATGCTTCGATCACCGTGTCCGGAAACCGCGTCGACGCGATGCGTGGCGGCCTGCAGCAGGCGATTGTCATCGTCAGCGCCGCAACCGGTCCGATCACTGTGTCGAACAACACGATCGAAGGCCGGCGCTTCCTTGCCGGAATTTATCTCGGCCAGCCCGTATCGACTGGCGCGGCCAACGCCTGGGTGATCAATAACTCGATCAGCGGTCAGCACAGCGATGCCGGCTCGGGCTATTCCGCGATCACGCTCGAGCTGCACAATGCCGATGCGCAGGTCATCAACAACACGGCCGTTTATGGCTCGCGTGGCATCAGCTTCAATCCAGTGTCGCCGTCAGTGTCAGGAGTCCTGGCCAACAACATCGTGGCATTCAACAGCATTACCGGGCTGATGTTCAGCGCCGGCTACGCGGGCCTATCCAACCGCAACAACCTGGTCTTCGGGAACACCGCCAACTTCGGCTTCGTGCCGGGTGCCGGCACGCTGGTGACCGACCCGCTGCTGATTTCGCGCGGCTACCCGCGCCCGACCGATCTGTCGCCAGCAATCAACGGCGGCAGCGACAGCGCACTCGCTGCGATCGGATTCGATCCGTTCGATGTCGATGGCCAACCACGCGTGCTTCTCGGTACAGTCGATATCGGCGCGTACGAGGCCGGCTACGGCATCACGGCCGTGCACGAGACGAACGCGGACAACATCGCCGGCAATTTCACCTCCCTGTCGAGCCTCGGCGATCGCGCGCTGGTGCCCTCGGCCGAACTGGTCGTCACGGCGTTGCACAGTGCCGGTGAATCGACCGCGCTCGCCCAGAACCTCGGCGTCTGGCAGCCAGTTGGCGCCGGCAACCTCCCGCTGGCGATCTTCCACGAAAATCCATCTCCGGTCATGCATAGTGGGCGTCGCATTGCCGTAACGGTACCTGGGTTCGGATTGAGCGGATTCCTGCACTTGAGCAAGGTCGGCAACATATTTTCGCAATACACACAGCTGTCGGATTCGGCGTTGAACGGCCATCCCGCGGCGATTGCCGTGGCCACCCACAATTACCTCGTGACGGGCCCGTACCACGACTACGCAATCGGACTCGAATACAGCGGGACGAGCTGGTATCTGCGCAACGAAGACAATGTCGTCGACATGCAACCCGGCCGCAGTTTCAACATCGTGATTGCGCCGGCACTGTCGGACAACGCATTTCGCGTCGTCGCCTCTGGAGGCACCGGTGAGATTCCGGTCGCGCATCCGCTGCTCGACGACAACGCCTGCGCCGCGCCGATCGTGGGCCGCGTGGCCAACCCCGACGCATCCTCGCCGCCACTCAACACGACAGCCTTCAGCCTCGACTACCGGGCTGGCAGCGACGGCGCACCAGGCCGCTGGTTCGTGCTCGCCGAAGGCGATGGCGCGCCGGTGTCGTTTCCGAACGGCGCCGCCTTCAACGTGATCCTCGACGGCGAACAAGCCAACCGCTGCCGCGCCGACGACACGATTTTTGCCGACTCGTTCGACTGACGGTCAGTGCCGATCCAGTCTGCCGAAAGAATTCCGGCCCAATCAGGCCGGAACATCTAGCGGTACTGTGCCGTCAGCGAAGGAACACGTCCGACATGTAGATCGAAGCGAGTTGCTCAAGGCCGGAACCATGCGTTGCCGATCTGCAAGTAGATGGCTGTCGTACCGGGACTGTGCGCCACATCAAGGCCGGCATGCAGCCCGAACTTGCGTGCCAGTTCGTAGCGGAAGCCCACGCCGCCACTGCCGACGCTCTGCGTCGCGGAATAGGTCTCGCGATTGGTTCGCGTCGACCCGGCGCCGCCGAAGCCGACGAGACTCCAGCGGCCGGCAAACTGCCAGCGCAACTCGGCCTCGACCGATGCCGCGCTGTCGCCCTGGTAGCGCATCACGGGAACGCCGCGCAACTGCACGTAGGGCCGCATGAAGAACGGTGTACCGGAAGAAGACCACGAGTAGTTGCCGCGCGCGCCGAGCGTCCAGTTCGGCGAGAACTGGTGCCAGCCCATCGCGATCTGATCGAAGCGCTCGAAATCATCAGTCGCGCCGAGTGCCTCGCGCGACGCCATCCACGACGTTTCGGCGTAGGCGCCGCGAGTCGGCGTGAACACGTTGTCGCGCGAGTCGTATTCGACGACCGCAGTCGGCGCCGAAATCTTGACGCGGGTGCGATCGGCAAGGGCGGGAAAGATCGGATCGTCGCGCAACTTGGGGTCCACGTCGGCATAGGCATAGCGCAATCCGACCGCCCACGGCGATTTCGGCGCGAGTTGCCAATTGGTCTGCAAGATGACGCCGGTGAACTGCAGCGAGTAGCGCACCTTTTCGTCGAGGGAAAGGCGATCCGGGCCCAGACCATAAAAATCCAGGTTGAACTGCCCGGTGCCGCCGCCGACCTGCGTGCGCAAGCGCCCGTCCATCCAGCGGCTGGCATCGCCCGCGATTCCGCCCCACGTCCCGTTCTGCGTCACGGCTGCGCCGACCGCGGAGATGTTTGGCCGGTCAAAGCCCTCCTGGCCGGCCTCTTCGCGCGGCCGCAGGAACATGAAGGCGGCACCGGCCCCGTAACCGACGGCCGGTTCCGTCACGACGATAGGCACCGGCAGGAACCCGCGCGGTGTCTCGAGAAAGGAGCTGAGATCGAGTTGCCCATCCTCGGGATCGCGGAAGCGCGCGAGGCCCTCGCGCGGCGCCTCGGCTTGGGCCTGGTCGGCCGCGGCCGCGGTGTCACTCGCAGGATCCGGGACCGCTCGGACGCCAGTGCTTGAAAGCGTGCCTATTGCCAGCGCAATAACCAGAAACTGCCGCATGCGTGCTCCGGCAAAAAGATCAGGTGCCCTC
>Ga0163162_10004037_pt1 | contig 14086 bp, 11 predicted proteins | sample S55metaG_FD_115310 | JGI IMG/M metagenome (GOLD analysis project Ga0163162, IMG submission 115310) | Switchgrass rhizosphere microbial communities from Kellogg Biological Station, Michigan, USA - S5-5 metaG | ecosystem: Host-associated > Plants > Roots > Rhizosphere > Soil | place: USA...
ACGTCTTCAAACGTGAGTGGCTCGAAGTAGAGTCGATCGGAAGTGTCGTAGTCAGTCGAGACTGTTTCCGGATTGCAGTTGACCATGATGGTCTCGAATCCGGCTTCGTGTAGCGCAAATGAAGCATGACAACAACAGTAGTCAAACTCGATTCCCTGTCCGATGCGGTTCGGACCAGAGCCGAGGATCATGATCTTCCGTCGATCGGTCGGCGCGGCTTCGTCTTCGGTCTCGTAAGTCGAGTACAGGTATGGCGTATGCGATTCAAACTCAGCGCCGCAAGTGTCCACGCGTTTGTAAACAGGAACGATTCCCAGACGCTTGCGATACTCGCGCACCTCATCTTCGGAACTCTCTGTTAGATAAGCGAGACGGCGATCGGATAGCGCGACTTCCTTGAACTCGCGCAACTCGTCAGCCGAGATGTCTTCGAGTTTCGAGCCCTCGACGTTGCGCTGAATGTCCATCACCTGCTGCAACTGATCGAGAAACCACGGATCGATACGCGACAAGCGATAGATTTCCGAGATGGGCCAGTCGTGCTGGAGTGCGTAAGTGATGTACGAGAACCGTTGCGAGTTAGGACGCGCTAACTTGCGTTGCAGCTCGTCATCTGAGATGTCTTCGAGTCGCAGTGGTTTGACTGCTTCGAGCGAGCGCAGCCCTTTGAAGAGCGCTTCTTTGAACGTGCGGCCGATGGCCATCACTTCGCCGACCGACTTCATCTGCGTCCCTAGTACGTCTTCCGCTTCGCGAAACTTCTCGAAATCCCACTTCGGAATCTTTGCAACGACGTAATCGATCGTCGGCTCGAACGAAGCCGGTGTTTTGCGCGTGATGTCGTTCGGAATCTCGTCGAGCGTGTAACCGACGGCGAGCTTGGCCGCGATCTTCGCGATCGGAAACCCCGTTGCTTTCGACGCGAGCGCGGAAGAACGCGATACGCGCGGGTTCATCTCGATGATGCGAACGTCACCGTTTTCCGGGTTAACTCCAAACTGAATATTCGAGCCGCCCGTCTCGACGCCGACTTTTCGAATCACTCTGATCGCCATGTCGCGCAAAACCTGGTACTCGCGATCGGTCAACGTTTGCGCGGGCGCGACAGTGATCGAATCGCCCGTGTGTACGCCGATCGGATCGAAGTTCTCGATCGAACAGATGATCACGACGTTGTCCGCGAGGTCGCGCATCACTTCGAGCTCAAACTCTTTCCAACCGAGTATCGACTCTTCAATCAGCACTTCGTGAATCGGCGACGCCGCGAGTCCGCCGCGAATGATCTCTTCAAACTCTTCCGGGTTGTAAGCAATGCCGCCGCCTGTGCCGCCGAGCGTGAACGACGGTCGGATGATCGCTGGATAACCGGTTTGCGTGACGATCTGCTTCGCTTCTTCCCACGACTTCGCAAAACCGCCGCGAGGCATTTCGAGTCCCGCCTCGTCCATCGCTTTTTTAAAGAGGAGACGATCCTCTGCGACTTTGATCGCGTCGCGATTAGCGCCGATCATCTCGACGTTGTACTCGCGCAGCACGCCTGCGTCATCGAGCGCGATCGCGAGGTTGAGCGCAGTTTGCCCGCCGACTGTCGGCAGCAATGCGTCCGGCCGTTCACGTCTAATAATTTCTGTTACTGAAGCGACTGTGAGTGGCTCGATGTAAGTGACGTCTGCGGTTTCGGGATCGGTCATGATCGTTGCCGGATTCGAGTTGACCAGCACGATCTCGTAGCCTTCCTGTCGCAGCGCTTTGCACGCCTGCGTTCCCGAGTAATCAAATTCACACGCCTGGCCGATCACGATCGGACCCGAGCCAATGATCAGGATTTTGTGTATGTCTGTGCGTTTGGGCATCCTCTAATTAAATACCAACTCGACGGTAGTCTCCTCCGTCCATCACTACTTTCGTACACATCTCGTAAAGGCGACTCCGCAGTCGTGTGCCGATGCGATCCTCCAGAGTCTGCTCTTTGTCAGATTCGCGTATGTCGGAGTAGTTCGTAGTGAGTATGGTCAATTTTCTGTCATTGTAACGTTTGTTGATAATCTGATACATCGTATCGCGGACCCAGTCGGTGGGAATGGTGGCGCCCAGCTCGTCCAGCACAAGGATGTCGGTTTCGTAAACCGGAGAAAGAACTTTGAGCTCAGACGATTTCGAGATCGGGTTGTAAGAATCCTGAATCGATTTCAACAACGAGCCAAACTCGCAAAAGACTCCGGGAACGCCTTTACTAATTAGACGACGGACGATTGCCACCGCGAGATGGGTTTTTCCAACTCCGGCTGGACCCATAAACAGCAAGCCACGATCTGCTGGAAACTCATCGACCAGTCGTTGCGATGCGAGTAGCGCGTTATCCTGCGAACTTCCGCGAGCGCACTTGAAAGTCTCGAATGAACAACGGGCGTAACGTGGAGGAATGCGGGCGGCAACGAGCAGTCTTTTGAAGCGATCGGAACGGCGACAGGGACACGGCATCGCGCCTTTCACCGGATCGATTTTAGTGCCGGTGCCGAAGCATTCTGCGCAAACCTCTGTATTCTCCGTGGGGTGGAGTTCAGTTTCGTCTATCAAGTTAATCACCTTGGGTACACCCGAGTGTACCTGATGATACTCTATAATGCTCGCGCAGTTAAAAATCGGATGTTTTTAGTTGGGAGACTATGAGTTTGTGGCAGTCGTTGCTCAGCAAGCTTGGTCTGAAATCGGTACGGGCGGAGCGTCATCCTATTCGTGTTTTTCTTCTGGACGACGACGTGCGCCGCCATCGCTGGTTCACAAACCGCTTCAGAGGCGATTACATTGATATTGCTAACAACGTGAAAGAGGCGCGTGAATTATTGAGCGCGAGCTCTTACGACGCGATTTTCCTCGATCACGATCTGCACCCGGAGCACTACAACGCGGAGTCGACGGACGACGAACGAACCGGCTACGCCGTCGCGCGCTGGCTGTGCAGCAACCCGGAACTCCAGCGCGCCTCAACCATCCTCGTCCACACACGCAACGCCGACGGCGCCATGCGCATGGTCGCCGAACTACGCGAGGCCGGCCGCAGCGCCGATTACGTTCCATTTCCAATGCTGGCTGAGCGGATTAAAAGATACTGGAGCCGTTAGCCACAAAGAGGCACAAATCAGTAATTATACATTTCCACCCGTTGTTCGTTTGTGCCTCATGTGCTTTTGTGGCTAGATTACTTTCGTGGACAGTAGTCCCCGGTTCCTCGCAACCCTTCACCCTTAGGAGATTGCCCCATGAAAACTAAACTCTCATTGGCCACATTGTTGCTGACAATCTTCTCTGCTGCCATAGCTTTCCCGGTACTCAGTAATCCAGGCGGCGCCACAAATACCATTTCGCAAAATCAGCAGAAGCTGACAAATCAGGATGTCATAAAAATGGTTAAGGCGGGTCTAAGCTTGCAGATTATCGAGCAAACCATAAACGCCACAGATCAGGCTTTCGACGTTTCACCAGATGCATTAATAAAGCTGAAGCAGGAGGGAGTTCCCGATACGATCGTTCAGGCGATGATTCTTCGGTCCAAGAATGGCGAAAAACCAAACGCTCAAAAAGATGCCAAACTGGATTGTGGCGGAGACAGTATGTTTTTGATTGATGGAACAAGACGCGTGGAATTGAAATATAGCAATACGGAGAGTCGGACGGCACTGGGTGTCGGTGCGTTGGTAGGAAGAGGCAAGGGCTTTGTAACTTTGAAAGGAAGTCGAGCCGAGACCCGTGTTACTGATTTGTCCCCTATATTCGAAGACTTGTATTTACCTGTCGGTCTGCGTCCTGATGGTGCAGCTATACTTGCAAAGCTGGACATGAAATCCGATCGTAGAGAGATAGAGGTTGCTAGTGTTTCCGCGATCACCTTAAGTTCTGGAGAGGGGATTCCCAAGAATCGAAGGATGGCGATCGCTTTTGAAGAAGTTCCAGAACAAACTTGCATGCATCAAGGCAAGAAATATCGGCACGTAAAGATCAAAGTAACGAACCCCCTGGAGCCAGGAGAGTACAGCATAATCGTTGGGAATTACTTTTTTGATTTTGGAGTAGATCCGAAGCAATAAACCGCTTGCCCGCTTGGAGCAGTAACACGGATTAGCCCACTGCTTTTAGCGGCGTGATTTGACAGCAAATCGAACGGCTTCTTATACTACGCCCTCTTTCCTAAAACCATCTGGCCAGGTAGCTCAGTTGGTAGAGCGCGGCCCTGAAAAGGCCGGCGTCGGCGGTTCGATTCCGTCCCTGGCCACCAACAATTTTAACAACTTAGCGATAGCCAAAAACATTCAAAAATCAGCGCGCGTACAATACGCGTACATCGGTTTACCCCACCGGCCTCTTTCTCGCCGATGGGTTCAAAAAAATTTAGCGCGCTGTCGAATTCCCCGCCGCCCATTCGATTAATAGGTGAAAGGGCAAAAAAAACACGCTCTAATTCAAAATTTAAGGAGATACGAAGATGCGAGTGCTGGTCATTATCAAAGCGAACAAGGAATCAGAAGCGGGAGTCATGCCGAGCGAGGCGCTGCTCAACGCGATGGGTAAGTTCAACGAAGAGTTGGTGAACGCCGGCGTCATGCTGTCGGGTGAAGGATTGCACCCGTCGTCGAAAGCGAAGCGAATCACGTTTTCCGGCGGCAACCGGATCGTGACGGATGGTCCATTCGCGGAAACACGCGAGCTCATCGCCGGTTTCTGGATCTGGAAAGTGAATTCAATGGAGGAAGCGCTCGAGTGGGCGAAGCGCATTCCGAACGATCCCGAAAGACCGGACGAAGGTGAAATCGAGCTGCGTCCAATCTTCGAGGTAGAGGATTTCGGTCCGGAGCTCAGTCCGGAAATGCGGAAACTGGAAGAACGCATGCGTACTAAAGCAGAAACACTCAATGAATCCTGATCCACGTTGTCCGTCTGGAAAGCGGTTAAAACCGAACAGGATCTGGACTTGAAAACGACGATCACCGGCCGCGGCACTGCCGCTTGGTCCAAAACCAAAACTTCCCGCGGTCGAGATCGATTCACCAAACTGCGGCGAACTGAGATTGCCAATGCATTCAGAGGTGGGTCACTCTTCCACCTAATCGATTTCGTCTGTAGTTGCAAATCGTACCGCGCGAACAATACGCGAACATCAAAGAGCCACGAACATCGTTTATCTCACATTTCACTTTTAGCGTCGCTCGGGTCTGAGATTCGTTGGAGATTGTAAAGCGTGCGGATGAACAATCCCGCGCCCACCAGTAAAGACCCGTCTTATTTTAGTCGTGAGTATAAAAAGCTGTTCGGCGCCCCGCCGCAGCGTGACATCGCGAGGCTTCGCAGCAACCTCGAACTAGGAGGCAGCCCGGTGAGGGTCTGAGGACAATCGTCGAAGTGAAGTCGTCTGGCTTCAGAGAAGTGTTATGAATATCAGCGCGCGAACAATACGCGAACATCCATCAGCCAAACGTTCGCAGCGTTCGCGTACTGGTTGGCTTTATCAACCTTTGAGCAGAAGAATCTTATAGACTACGCCGTTACGAAAATGGACCTCGCCCCGGCGATAGCCCCAGATATGAGTTAGTCCATCTTTCTCGACGAGACTGTCGGTTGTATGTGACTTACCCCAGGCGCGTGACACGTCCTGCATTGTCATACCAATTATAACGGTGCTTCTTCTTACAGCGATTTCGATATCCTCGCGGCTGGGGATTCGTGACGCAGGTTCGAGATGTGAATCTCGCTCAATTGTTGATTCCAACTCCTCTGTTCGCTGGCTTCTGATATTGCTGGCGCCGTAGACATCCCGCGATGTTGACGTCGAAGGTTCTTCATCGTCAGTCGAGGTGTCTCGCGAAAGACTAGCTGTTATCTGGCGTCTAGGTTCTGAATTCGAAGACGCGGAGAGACCCTCTCCTGCGCGTGTTATGACGAGAGCGTTTGTCAGCGGGTTCAGGCTTGCCTCTCTGCACTCGATTGAGCCGCTAATGCTCTGAACAGTGTACCCGTCTGGTATCGGTGAGTTTGCGCAAACTGTCTCTGATGCGTTAGGGCGCTTCACCAATAATTCTCTACCGCTCGTGCAGTCGGCATTGTCTTTATAGGCGACAATCACCATGCCTTTAGGAACAGCGGCGACGCTGCAAACCGTCTTTTGTGACTCGGTTGGTTTGCGTGTCTTTCGAATCGACTTTTGCTGGCCCAGAACGACGGAATTCAAGAGGCACACTGCGGCAATTAAAACAGCTGACTTCGCTAGACTGTTCATTGTGGGAGTCCTTTCGAAACTGAGGTTGCTGATTGAGGTTTAGTGGGCCGGAGTAGGGTTACCCAAAACCAAAACTAACAAATTCGCGGATGGCCGATCAAGAGATATCTTGGCCGGCTGATTTATTGACAGAACGGGGCGGAACAAGGGTGGACCAATCGAAGCCTTGGTGTTTGCCTGGATGTCGTAGACCGGTATAAACCTTTTCCATTCTCTTACTCCACCAGACGTGAGGGTTGCGTGTGCGATTGAATCGTTACTGACTGGAAGGCTAGTACCTTTCTCGAATACACTTTCCTCCACTCCCTCGTAACAGAGTCTTTAACTCCGCCTGCGCTGCGAGTAAGCAATGACCGCAGCGTAAGCAAAGCACGACAAAGCAACTAAACTATAGGGGGAACTATGAGACGCATACTGAGTACATTCACTGCGCTCTCGCTTCTAGTTGCGCTGGCCGGGTGCGGCAAGAGTCGGGACGCAGCCCGCGCCGAGCTTGCGCAGATGAACATTGCATATACCGATAAGGCTTTCATACAGAGCGCAAGAGAGGGTAATGCTGCTGCGATAGCCTTATTCATAGATGCTGGGATGAACCCTGACACGAAAACCAGCGCGGGCCAGTCGGCGCTGGAAGCCGCGGTGCTGGCCAATCAAGTCGACACTGTCAAAGTACTGCTGGGCAAAGGCGCTGATGTCAACGCGAAGAATAAGTCTAACGGGACGGCTTTGATGAACGCTGTCTGGAAGGGGCATGCCGAAATCGTCGATCTGCTGCTGGCCCAAGGCGCTGACCTCGAAGTCAGAGATGATAGAGGCATGACGGCATTGATGTTTGGCGCCTGGGAAAACCACACCGATATTCTGAAAGCATTGCTCGAAAAAGGCGCCAGTGTAGATGCAAGAGACGAGAACGGCTGGACGGCCATGATGAGGGCAGCAGTCAAGGGCCACACCGAAAGCATGTTCATGTTGCTGGAAAAAGGGGCAGACGTAAACGCCGGGTCCATGGAAGGTGACACTGCGCTGATACGCGCAGCACAAGGAGGGCACACCCAGACCGTCAAAGCATTGTTGGAACGAGGTGCGGACATAAACCGACAAGACAAACTCGGTAATACGGCCTTGCTGAAGGCAGCGCAAGAGGGTCATAAGGAAGTTGTTAGTGTTCTTTTAGAGAAAGGAGCGGATTTAAGTGCTGTCGACAGCGAAGGGAAGACAGCATTGAATGTCGCAGAAGATCAGCGCCACACGGAGATCGTTCAACTATTAAAAGATAAAGGAGCGCGATAGACGACAAGATCCGCTAATAGAAATTTCTTGACAGTGTTTTTAAATCGGTGTAAATCACGCCACATCAAGACTTCAACCTCGCATTGCTCTCAAGTTCTCGACGCTTGAGCTTTTCCCAAGTGTGAGCTTGGACACTTACAGTCCCAGAAACTGCGAGAGAGCCGTCTTCACTTTCGACTTCTCTCATTCTTGTTAGCTTAGTTCGCAAATGTGGGCCAAGTGAGCCTGCATTCCAGTCGAACCATCTCTGAACTGCGTCAGCACAACCAGAGGGAACTTTACCCGTGAGCGGTGGCGCAACTCACAATCAGGATCAGCTTACCTATCAGCTAAATGGGAAGGAGGAGTTATGAAGAGAAAAGTTCAGATAGCTGCAATCGCTTTTCTGATGGCGTTCGTGGTGCCGATGGTTCTGTCGAGCGGCGAAGCGTCATCAGATTCGGAGGCCCAACTACTAAGCACCGAGAACACCAGTGCTGATTATCTTCTGGCCGACTACAAAGAGTGGGAGGCAAAGTTTGTGGAGAATGGCGGAGACCGGAACGTGGTCATGTCGATGGGCTACTTCAAAGGTCTCTCTACTGAAAAAACGAATGCCTCTGGGCAGGTTACACTGAATCTCATAGACGGGATCGTCTCGGTCCAAGCCGAAGGGCTCTCCAAGGGCGAGAGCTGGGACTTCTGGCTGATCGACAACGGTCCAGGAAGCAGTGTGACACCCGACGCGGAGGATGCGATGGTCCGCGTTGGGAGATTGAAGCACCGGGGCAAATTTGCAAAGCTTGAAGCCAATCTTGGAAGCACAGCATTTGTGGACTTTGACCCTGATCTTTACGTCGTAACACGCGGCGGCAAGAATCCGGCAGAAGAACGTATTTTGGTGGGAACGACGACGCTCTTCCACCGGCTCTATCGGAGCGGCCAGCGCGGGCAGTTTGGTCAACTCGCCGATATGGACTTGCCACGTCCTGCTCCTCCGGAGCCCGCCAAGGCCAGCCTGTGGACTAGCCTGGTCGAGGGCCTGAGCCCGACGGCACACGCGGCAGTAGGGGTGATCCCGGAGGGTGGGGGCGGCGGTGACGGTGGCTCACTGACTCCCGTTGAAACCCTGATAAACCAGGGAAGGACACTCTTTTTAAGTGAACAGTTCAACGGAAACGGTAGGACTTGCGCCACCTGCCACCGTGAGGACGAGAATCTCACCATAAGTCCTGAGTTCATCGCGACCCTGCCGGCGAACGATGCGCTCTTTGTTGCTGAATTCAACCCGAACCTTTCGGCGAGTGCATGTCCCGGAGGGACGCCATGTTTCGAGAATCCGGTGCTAATGCGGAAGTTTGGGTTGATACTGGAGAACCTGGACGGGTTCGGCGACCTTCAGAACAGGTTTGTTATGCGCGGCGTTCCTCACACACTCGCCCTGCTCCAAAACACTCTGACGCCAGCCCCGGATGGAACGACCCAACCGCCGAATGAGAGGACAGGATGGAGCGGCGACGGCGCCCCGGTCGGTACGTTCACACTTAGCAATGGAGCGTCACATCTGGCCCAGGGCTTCCTCAGGGATTTCCCCATCGGGGCCGTGACTCAACATTTCACGAAGACCTTGCTGCGGCGAAACAACATTGACTTCCGCCTGCCGACCAACGCCGAGTTGGATGCTATGAATGCGTTCATGAGATCCACCGGACGCCGGGCCGATCTTATTCTGGCCGGACCCGGGGCTCTTAGCCTGAAGGGAGAAGTGCCAAGGGAAGGTCAGCGGATCTTCAACAATGGGGGAGCGGGCTTCGTTGGCAGTCGCGGAATTCCAAACGGCACCGCCAACGGAGCAGGCAAGTGCTTTTTCTGCCATTTCAATGCTGGCGCAAGCGACTTTTTCTTCGCCGACCAGAATGCTAATTTCAACACCAACGTCGAGCAGCTCCCGTCTCAGCCAGCTGACCTGGTAGTCCCTGCCCAGAAGAATCCAGCTGACGGAGGCTTCGGGACAGGCACTCCACCCGCGGGTGTTTTTGGCATCGGGGATGGCACATTCAACACGCCGGTGCTGGTCGAGGCCGCCGACACGGGGCCGTTCTTCCATAACAGCGCGATCGCAACGATCGAGGAGGCTGTAAACTTCTATAACAGCAGCCAGTTTAACAATGCCCCAGGCTTCGGCCCGCAAGTTGGAGGAATACGTCTCGAAGCCACCGAGGTCGCGGCAGTCGCAGCGTTCCTCCGGGTCATCAACGCGCTCGAGAACATACGGTCCGCCATAGAGATCGAAACTCGAGCTAGAAACGCGAAGTTCCTCAATGACTCGGTAGACTTGCTCAAGCTGTCGATCTCTGAGCTCGAAGATGCGCTCAATGTCTTACACGGCGGGGGCTTGCATCCGGAAGCTCAAGTGAAGCTGCGTCAAGCCATAGACCTTGATCAGCAAGCGCTGGTAACCAACAGCCGTTCAGCAAGGCAAGCCCTGATCGACCAGGCTATTGCATTGAAGATCAGCGCGCGCGCCGATATGCGCAATTAATCTCTCTAGAAGCGCAGTCTGCGTTGTCGCAAAAAAGCGAACAAGCGCATGCTGGCAAATAGGGAGAGCGCGGTCGACCAGGGGCGCACAGCGGTGCGCCCCCTGGTCGAGTCCACGGGCCTTTTAATAGGTTTAACGACATCGAAGAAGCGTACAAAATTCTCGCGCGTAGAATATGCAAACATGCGTTTGCACTCGACGTGTCTTAGCGAAGGCTAGCGCTCAGGAACCGAACGCATTAAAATAGACACCCCCGCCGCAGCGTGTTTTGCTCCCAATTGTTAAGTAACAGAGATTCTTATGAACGACGTTAGGCGGAGACTGCGATTGCCGGCTAGCGGATTGATCTTCATAGGCGCCCTCAACGCTATGTCAGGAGTAGTTCTTATTCTTGGGCGCCTGGCTTCGTTAGTAAATGGACCAGAGAGGCAGATTACTAACGAGGCCCGCAGGCTCGGTTATATGACAGCGAGCATCCTCATTCCGCTGGTTAGTCTGATTTCAATATTAGCTGCGCCTTTGATCATCTACGGTGGAATTCAGATGCTCAGAGCGCGCCGATATTCGATTGCGCTGTTGGCATCCATACTTGCCGTCATTCCCCTGTTCTCCGTCTGTTGCATCCCGGGAATTCCGATTGGAATTTGGGCACTTATTGTCCTTCGGGATCCTGAAGTGAGACTTTGCTTTGAAAGTACCAGCGTCCAAAAAGAATAACGCGCTTCGCCTAGTCTCTGCTCTCCTCAATGCATGCCCTAAAATTACTGTCCGAGACGAAGTGAGGCATGAGACGCAGAGACTTTTTGAAGCAAACTGCTCTTGCTGCAACTACGCTTTCGGCTTCTTCGCTGAAGATGAGTCAATTGCACGTTTCGCAAGAAAGTTAAGTGAGTTCGCTCGCCAAACCAGAGCACTGTGAGTGGGACAATTTTCCCCGTTGAAAACAACCGGCAACGGGTGTATGGTGCTACCGCTCACGGCTAGTCCCAGACCCTTCAATCCCTAGCCTGAGGTTCCTTACAGCTAGACCCCCTGCAAGGCTCACACCTTCACTCGAAACCCTGGGGTTTCCTTTCCAACCTTCGGAGGTAGTTATGTACAGTCCCAGAAAAATCACAGTTGCATCTCTCACTCTGCTGCTTGTCAGCACCATGTTCATCTATGTCAACAATGTATCGGCTGGTTTAACGGGCGCTATCTATTCCACCACTAAAGATGGCGCCGCCGTTAACCGGAACATCTTCGGTTCGATCCAGGATGTTTATCTCAGTGGTGGCCCACAAAATCTGAATGCGTCAGGTTTGCCTGACGGCACCTATTACTTTCAAGTCACAGATCCCAGTGGAAAAACACTACTCTCAACTGACAACGCAGTTTGTCGCCAACTAAACGTAACCGCTGGTCGAGTTTCAGGAGCTGCTGGTCCATGCGCACATGCGAACGGCACATTTAATCCCGCCAACGGTACCCTTCCCGTTCAACTGGCGCCTTTCTCAGCCTCACCGAACAAAGGAAACGAATACAAAGTGTGGCTAGTCCCCGTCGGTAGTGCGACGATTTCCGGATCAGATCCGAAAGTCCTCGTCTTCAAGAACGCGGATTCAGCAACTGACAATTTCAAGGCGCAGGCAGAAGAGGTAATTCAAGGCTCCTGCCAACCTTCGAGCTCGTTGTCTCTTTTGGTTTCCGGAAGTAACGTCGTGGCTTACGTTCCCAAGGGTAACTGGTTGGTAACACTAAACACAGGTGTCGCCGCTGTTAACGTGGAAGGAAGCAGCATCACAAACACACTGATTCCAACAACAAGTGTGGTGAATTCCTGCGCTTCTAATCCCGTAACTGGCCAGACGGTATGCACTGCAAACAATACGGATGTGTATGTGATCAAAAACACAGGCCTCGATCCGGCAGTAGCAACCAACCCGCTGACCAGCGCCGGTAGTGGACAACTCTTCTTCTCCGGTGGTACGTGTACGAACTGCGGCGTTGCCATGGATGCCAGGCATAACAAGGCCGTTATCGGTCTAAGTCTTGCGGGCGCGGGAGGATTCCAGTTTCTGAACCTGGGTGCAGCGCCTGCGTTTGAGCCCGCATTCGCCTCACAATCACCGGCAGGTTTTTTCCCGGCCAACATTTCAGAGGACCCTTTAATCGATCCGATTCGCAACCTGCTGTTGTCAGCCTCTGAAAGAAACAACTACGAGATCATTGACGTGGCAACTTCCACTAGTCCGCAGTTTTTTGAAAATCCGGTTTCTATCTTTGGAGAGCTGGATTCCTCGGGTGAGGACTGTTCGACTGGTATCGTTCTAGCCCCGGCAGAGTTCTCTGGTCCATCTAGTATATTCATTGCCGATATCAGCAATCCCGCATTTGCGCCGTTCACTCCCGGCTCGCCCGGCACGTGGACGGGGCCTTCGCAAGCTCAAGTTCTGTCAGAGTCGTTCCTCAGCGCGGGAGCAAGCGGGCTCGCGGTAGCGCAAGGAACTCACATGGGTATCGTGACTGGGGAATTCGGAGGCGATGCTATTACCGCGATGCTACTTCCAGCGATTTCAGGCGCCGGCGCTACGCCAGCTATAAACGACTGGGTAACGTGCAACATCGGGAATGGTTTCAGTAACGGCTTTGATCCTCATACCGTAACAGCCTATCAAAGCCCGGCGAATGGTCACGCAATCGCAGTACTGGCAAATGCCGGAGCAACCAGACTGGCTGTGGTCGACTTAACCAATATGCTGGATAGTACGATTGTCCCAAGAACGTTGGGTGGCCACGGATGCGCAGTTGGTCCACTTCCGCCATCCGTAGTGCGCTTTGTTACCGTGCCATAAGGTAGTAACGCGCATCTTTGGACCGCAAACCGGCTCCCTTCATACGGGAGCCGGTTCCTTATGTGTCACCAGCTTCTTGCGCTACTCAAGCGATGATCCACGATTTAAGAGACGCGCGAATTCGTTGCTCAACTCCTGTGCATGATTGCGAGCGTAGCGCAACTTCCAAAAGGTAAGAATTTCTGCTGCAGTTGGTTGTTTGAAGCTCCCTTCGGCTGCCTGGAACTCCATGAGACCTGGCTGCGGCTGCTGGTCCTTTTCAACAGATGATGTATTAGTAATTTCCAAATTTTGACTCTCTCGCCTGCTTTCCTCTCCTTATAGATGATCCAATCGTATAGCAATTCCGAGAGCAGAGGTCTGTGCTCTAACACACATAGCGGTAGGCAGTGATCTCAGACACTGTGTCATAATGATGACGAACAAAGGAGGGATGCCGAGCTGTGCGATTCATAGAAATAGCAATAGGCTTAATACTGTTAGGTGGTGCAGCATGGACCACGGTTAGGACTTATAAAGGCCGCGGCATCTCGTCCATTGTCGTCCTCGCGTTCGCTGTATTCCTCGTCGCCCTGGGTTTGGCTTTTATCTTTGGCGCCTTTGGCGAGTTGGTGCGCAACCTCAGGTTCGGAAGCGAGTGGCTCAAATGAACCCAATACCAAGAGGAAGAACCCTACTTCATACTGTCGTGACTTAATAACAACCACCATCGCAGCGCGCGGTAAGCGGGATATAGTGCGTATGTAGTATATGCTTCATTTGACATATAGCACTACAAAGCGTAAGGTTGGGATCGAACCGAGACCAGCTAACTCCATTCTCAGCTCTTCTGGACCCGCCAGATTCGTCTGAAACTTACAGCTCAACTACCAAAAGTTAGGGACGTTTGCGTCGCTATTAGTCTTGTCATTATTGGCGTTTGTTAACGCAGCGATAATGGCTCACTAATTCGCAGCCTCGCAGCCCAACTCCTGGTAGAAACCAAAGGAGATTGAAAGAAGTTATGACGACGAATATCCAGCCACTGCACGACCGCGTGATCGTGAAACGCATTGATGAAGGCGAACAGGTCCGAGGGGGCATCATCATTCCTGACTCGGCGAAAGAGAAATCGCAAGAAGGTGAAGTGATTGCCGCAGGCCTTGGCAAATACAAGGAAGACGGATCGCGCCA
>Ga0163162_10004040_pt1 | contig 14077 bp, 13 predicted proteins | sample S55metaG_FD_115310 | JGI IMG/M metagenome (GOLD analysis project Ga0163162, IMG submission 115310) | Switchgrass rhizosphere microbial communities from Kellogg Biological Station, Michigan, USA - S5-5 metaG | ecosystem: Host-associated > Plants > Roots > Rhizosphere > Soil | place: USA...
AATACGTCGAAACCCAGTCGCAATGGTACACGAACCAGGTTAAGCTTGATGAATTCGGGCTTGCCGGAGGGAGTGATATTGACTTCACTAATCAACAGACGCGCTGCATTACTTCCAATATCAATAGCTGCTAATCTCAATGCATGAATGTTTCAGGACCAATATTATACAATCTGCAGGGAAAGGGGCTAATAAAAATACACATGTGTGAATAAGCTCAGGTTCCTTCGCTGTCCTTGCCGGCAGAACCACCCGGCGTTTTATTCAACAGGTAATTGTAGATCTCAATCTGTGAACGTATTTTTTTCCCCGCCACGCGCACATAGGCGTTGTCGAGTTTATTGTCGAGCACCCGGGCCTTTACATTGTCGCGCAACTGTATCTCGATGATATCCCTGAGTTCCCTGGCAATGGTTTCCCCAATGATGGGGCACGCGCACTCCACCCGGTGATCGATGTTTCGCACCATCCAGTCGGCCGATGAAATATATACCTTCTCTTTCCCGCCATTGTGAAAAATCATCACCCGCGCGTGTTCCAGGTATTCATCCACAATGCTGATCGCTTTCACGGCAATCTTGAATTTTTTGCTTTCGGTGTACATGCAAAAGATGCCGCGCACCACCATTCTTATTTCAACGCCAACAGCCGCCGCCTCATATAATTTGGTAATGAGTTTTTCGTCGCTGAGCGAATTCATCTTTAGCGTGATGGAAGCCTTCTTCCTGTGTTTGGCATTGCGAATTTCACGATCCAGCATTTTATCCAATTCCCGGCGAAGCATCAATGGCGAAACCAGCAGGGTTTTGCACTGCAGATAATTTGCGAGGGCCGTTTTCGGTTTTTCCAAATAACTGAAGATGCGGTTTACATCCGCCATCACATTGCGATTGGAGGTCACCAGGCAGTGATCCACATACAAGGTGGCCGTCCTTTCGTTCAGGTTGCCCGTGCTCACAAATCCATAGTGAATAGTCTTGTTTTGAAGCCGTTTCTTAATCAGGCAAAGCTTGGCGTGTATCTTCATCGTAGGCAGTCCCAGCAATACTTTCACCCCCTCATCTTCCAGACGCTCTTTCCATTCCAGGTTGGCTTCTTCTTCAAACCTGGCCCGCAATTCCAGCATAACGGTAACTTGTTTGCCGTTTCTGACTGCATTGATGAGGGCGTTGACGATTTTTGAATTCGCGGCCAACCGGTAGGCCGTAATTTTAATAGAGATCACTTCCGGGTCAATGGCGGCTTCGCGCAGCAGGTCAATGACGGGTGCGAATGAATGATAGGGAAAATTCAACAACACATCTCTTTTTAGAATGGTGTCTGTTACCCTGGTGATGTTCTGAAGCAGGGGATGGTTGAAGGGCTTGCGCCGGGGATTTTTAATTTTGAAAATGGTATCGGGAAAATCCATGAAATGCCTGAAATTATGGATCCGACCGCCGGGAATCAGGTTGTCGCGACGAGTCAAATTCATTCGCCTGATCAGGTATTCCAGCAATCCCGGATCGATCTCCTTATCGTATATGAACCGGACGGGTTTCCCTTTCTTCCTGTTCTTTAGTCCTTTTTGAATTTTCTGCACGAAGGAGGTGCTGATGTCGTTGTCGATGTCTATTTCCGCATCGCGCGTTACCTTAATGATGTGTGCCGAAAACCGGTCGTATCCGAAGAATGAGAAAATTTGTGGCAGGCAATAACGCACCACGTCCTCCATTAAGATAATGCATTGTTCACCTTCACGCGAGGGGAGGAGTACGAAGCGTGATAATGTTCGGGGCACTTCCACCAACGCATATTTTTGTCCGTAAGCCGAATCTTTCTTCGACATCACCACCGCCAGGTAAATGGATTTGTCGCGCAGGTTGGGGAATTGCGGGATGCTCTGGATCATGAGCGGAATGACATTCGACCGCACTTCTTCCTCAAAAAATGTTTCAACGTATTTCTGTTGCTCCCGGTTCAGTTCTTTTTCGGTAATGATGAATATCTTTTCTTTCTTCAGTTCTTCCAGTATGGATTCCCAAATGCGATGGAATTCATTTTGCTGTTGCAGTACGGTAACCTGGATGATATCGAGTATTTTTTGGGGCGAACTTTCCAAATGCATTACTGCCTTTGCCTTCTTGCCCAATTCAATCATACGCTTAAGGGTCGCAACCCGTACCCTGAAAAACTCATCGAGGTTATTGGAGAAAATGCCCAGGAAACGAATTCTTTCTTTCAGCGGAACGGTTGGATCTGCGGCCTCCTGCAATACCCTGGCGTTGAATGCCAGCCAACTTATATCGCGGGTAATGAATTTTTTCTTGTGGGTTGCCATACGAAGTCCTTAAAGGCTAAATTTAGCCAACCTTCGGTTGACCGTTGTATTAAGTTTTCGTAAGGGAAACAAAATTAGAGAGAATGGATTTTTTGGATGAGCCCGGTAGTGCTGTAACCGGCCACCAGCGGAACTATCTTCACTTCACCGCCCCGGCGCAATACGTCGGCGGCGCCTGCAATTTGTTCTACTGTATAATCACCGCCTTTCACCAGCACATCGGGTTGCAACGCCTCTATCAGGGCCTGGGGCGTGTCTTCTTCAAAAATAACGATCACGTCGGTCACCACCAGTGATGCCAGCACAAGAGCCCGGTCGTTTTGGTTGTTGATCGGCCGGTGCGGACCTTTCAACTTTTGAACAGATGCGTCTGCATTGGCACCCACTACCAATACATCGCCGAAGCTGGCCGCTTCGCTCAATGAATGCAGGTGGCCTTTGTGCAGGATATCAAAACAGCCGTTTGTAAAAACGATGCGCTTACCCAGCAAGCGCCAACGCTCAGCCTGTTGCAACAACTCTTCACGCGTCATCACCTTTTTGGATATGTGTTGATATTGTTTCATTTTTTACGATTGAAAGCGGGGAGCATGGCCAAACAAATAAATCCGGCAACCAGTATAATGCCCGTTTGCGCTGCCCACATTACCCATCCAAATCCCAAACCGTCGGCTTCGTTGATGCCATACAACGGCATTAATTTTTGGATCGCCAATTGGTAAGCACCGATACCACCCTGGGTAACTATAAAAGCGACACTACCGAAACTGAGTACCGACAATGATGCTCTCCATCCCAAATGACTAACGGCATCCATGGCAAACAATCCCAGGCGCACACTCACAAGGTACATGGCCCATATGAATAATGTGTGAAACAGGAACCAACCTTTGTTCTTGATAAAACGCACACTGGTCAATCCCATCATGATGCCGTTGAATATCGCCCTTAATTTTTGTACCAATGCATGGTGCGTAAACCTGTTGATCAGCCACCAGGCCAATGCAAAAAACAAAATGATGCCGGCAACGGTTATCAAAATCATGCTCATGGAAAAATGACCGGCCTTGTCGTGAAAAAATTTTGAAAAGGTACGCGATGTGTATTCGCCGATAATATTCACCTGTGTGAAAATGGTAAAAATAATCACAGCAACCAGCATAATAACATCGAAGGCCCGTTCTGCCACAATGGTTCCCACGAGTTTATCGGCCGGCACTTTCTCGTATTTCCCAAGAATGGTGCACTTCATCACTTCTCCCAGCCTTGGTACAAATAAATTGAACAGGTAGCCTACCATCACGGCAAAAAAAGTGTTGAGTGTAGAAGGATTATAACCGAGTGGTTCGATGAGGATTTTCCATCGCAGGGCGCGGCTGTAGTGGCTTAGTAACAACAAGGTCATGGCCGGTAAAACGTAAATAAGCCTGGTACCTGCCAGTGAGCGTTTGAGTTCGATGGTTTGCTCCGGCGTTAAATCCTTGGCGCTCCACCACAATAGGAATATGCCCAGACCCAAAAAGAAAACATATTGCAAAACATTGCGTAAGGTCTTGTTCATGTTGGTAGATGCAGGTGATCCCTGGATTTAAAGCATACTAAATTCTATTTCCATCTTTTGGGAAAACAACCCAGGGTTTGAATTTCCGGGCTTCCTCAAAATGGATGGTAGCATAAGATATGATGATCACTACATCACCCACGGCACCCTGGCGTGCTGCTGGTCCGTTCAGGCAGCAAACACCGGAACCTCTTTTGCCCCTGATTATGTAAGTTTCGATTCTCGACCCATTGTTCACATTTACCACCTGCACTTTTTCGTGCTCTATCAGGTTAGCGGCGTCCATCAGGTCTTCATCAAGGGTTAAACTGCCTACATAATTCAAATTCGCCTCGGTAATTACGGCCCGATGGATTTTCGACTTCAGGATTTCTATTTCCATAGTCTGCAAAAATAATACAAAACGACTTCATGGATTCACACTGAAGACCGAACCACCAGGTTGTCGATCAGTCGTACACTGCCCAAAAATGCGGCCACCAGCGCCACCACAGGTTCCCGGCCATCCCATTGCCAAACGGGGTGTAAATCATCCGCATTCGACAACGACAAATAATCCACCTTAAATCCTTCTGCCGTTAACCGGTCAATAGCTTCCTGTAACAGCGTTTTCACTTCGCCTGGTTTCAAATGATCTTTCACAAAAAGGAGTTCCCTGTATAGTGAGGAGGCTTTCTCTCTTTCGGCATCGGATAAACGCATATTCCTGCTGCTCATTGCCAATCCATTGGCTTCTCTTAAGGTTGGGCAAATCTTTACATCAACTTTAATACCCGTTAGCTGTATAAGTTTTTTGATTACCATACATTGTTGGTAATCTTTTTGTCCGATGAACAGGAGAGCCGGCTGAACAGCCTCCAGCAAACGATGCACCACCTGGCAAACGCCCTGGAAATGGCCAGGCCGGTATTTGCCTTCCAATATTTCCTCTAAATCGCCCAGTGCGTAAGTATTCAAATGGGCTGTGCCTTCGGGGTAAATCTCCTTCACCGATGGCAGGAAAAGGCTGTCGCAGCCGGCTTTTTCTAGCAGGTAAATGTCATTTTCGATGGTAACCGGGTATTTTTCGAAATCGGCGGGGTCGTTAAATTGCGTGGGATTTACAAAAATGCTGGCACAGGTGTGGCTGGTTTCTTTTTTTGACTCGCCGATGAGGGCTAGGTGTCCGGCGTGTAGCGCTCCCATGGTGGGTACAAAGCCAATGGTGTCACCTTTCTGTTTTTGAATGCCCATGAAGCGATGGAGGGAGGCCGCATTTTTGAATATGATCATGAGGTCCAATAAGTTTAAAATGGCCGACCGGGCCCATTTTCGGTAAATATTGCTTACCTTTGCCCACCCTTTTTAACGCTTCACACAAACTTAACACAGACTGGGGATGCCAACAAAGAAAAGAATTTTATTCATAGCCAACGAGATGTCACCCTACCTGGAGCTGACAGAATTTTCTGAAATCGTGAACAAGCTGGCTATTAAGGCAAATGACAATGGATTCGAGGTTCGGTGCATCATGCCACGCTTCGGAAACATCAACGAACGGAGGCACCGCCTGCACGAAGTCGTGCGGCTTTCGGGCATCAATGTGTCGATCGACAACGACGACTATCCCCTTCAAATTAAAGTGGCTTCATTGCCCAACGCCCGCCTGCAGGTTTATTTCCTGGACAATGAAGACCTGTTTAAACGCAAATATGTTTTTCATGATGAACATGAGAAATGGTATGAAGACAATTGGCTGCGTACCATTTTTTTCTGTAAGGGCGCATTGGAAACGGTGAAAAAATTCGGATGGCCTCCCGACATTATTCATTGCAGCGGATGGATGACGGGATTGATTCCAATGTACCTGAAGACGGTTTATAAAAAAGAACCCGTGTTCAGTAACAGCAAAGTGATATTTACCATCGGACAAAATACATTCAAAGAAAAAATCGATCCCGATTTTCTTAAGAAGGCCATCATCAATGCTGCTTCCATCAAGGAAAAAGATATGGAACCCTTCAAAGAAAACAACAACACGGCTTTGTTCAGAGGTGGTGCAACCTATGCAGATGCCATTACTTTCGGCGCTGAAAAGGTGGAGAAAAAATTGGTCGACGAATTCGCGAAACTCCGTGGCAGAAAGGTTTTGCCGTTCAAACCCAATTCAGATTTAACAGAGTATTTACAATTGTATGCCGACCTTGCAAGCAAGTAGGCCTCGAGTAAACCCCCATTAAACTAAAGCTCAGTCCGTGAAATTGACATCGTTAGGAGCCCTTCTGGTGCTTTTCCTTTCTTCATTTTTTTTCCATACCAGTTGCACCAAGATCGTATCCACTGATGTAGGCAAGGACCTCATTCCTGCCATCGATAATATTTCCACTTTTGATACCACGCTCGAAGTTGTTGCCAACAATGGCATATTTAGCGATTCCACTTTTCCCAGGATGGGTGGCGGGTCTGGCATTCTTCCTGATTATGCGTTGGGCTATATTTCACAGGATCCGCAATTCGGTACCGTAAACGCATCCATTTATTTTGAAGCCAAGCCACCACTTTTTCCCTATTTCTTTGAAGCGCCGAAAGACAGTTTGACGCTGGACTCGGCAGTGCTATGTTTAAGTTATTCCACCACTTTTGGGGATACCTCCACACCTCAAAAATTTGACGTATACGCGCTCGATACCGAAATCAGGTTCGACAGTTCCTATAAAACAAATGCATTCTTTGATTACAGTCAGCTGCTGGGAACCCGAACCATTGCGCCGAAAGAACTGGATGACTCCGTCCATTTGTTTCGCGACAGTCTTTCCCACCAGTTGCGTATCCGATTAAGTGATGCTTTTGGAAACAGTTTATTACAACAGGATTCAACCGGCGCTTACAAATCCGATTCTGCATTTCGTGCCTTTTTCAAAGGATTCGCGGTCGTGCCCGATGCGGCGGCAACCGCCGGACTGGGCGGAAATTCCCTCAGTTATTTTTCGCTGACCGGCACACATACCTACCTCAGACTGTATTATAAAGTGAGAATGGCAGATGGTGGCGTGGATACTACGATGGCAGATTTCAGCTTTTTGCCACAGGCCGATGGACACGCCAATAATATCCTCCAAAATCACAGCGGCTCACAATTGGCCGCTCACACCACCCAATTGCCGCAGGGTGATAGTTTGATTTATATTCAAACCCAACCCGGCAGTTTTGCCACATTACTTACCAATTCTCTCAATGGTTTTAAAGCTGCAAAAGGGAACGTGGTCATCAATCGCGCTGAATTGAGCATGCAGCAAATTTTCACGCCCGGCGAGAACGACGATATTTTCCAGGTTCCTACCTATTTGTACCTGGAAGGATTCGACAGCACCGTGATGGCTTATAAGCCCATCCCATTCGATTTCACCTTCGATGCTTCCGGCGTTCCTTCAGTGAACCTGTTTGGTGGCCTGGTGAAATATGTTGATGACGGAAACGGACATACCGTTGGCCGCTACGAATTTGTGATTTCACGATACCTGCAAAACGTCGTTACCCGTAATCATGCCGTTTTGAATCTCCGGCTTTGGGCACCATTTGCAGTTACTTATCCAATACTCAATGTTAGTTTCGGTCTCGACCGCATTGCATATGGAAGAGTAAAGCTGGGCGGTGGTAATTACTCCGGCGCCAAAATGAAATTGCGTATTATTTATTCAAAGATTTAGGCCCCTGCCGTATATTTGCGCCACTAACAGAAAACTATGCCTTATTTATTTACCAGTGAATCCGTGAGTGAAGGACATCCGGATAAAGTTGCCGATCAAATCTCCGACGCACTAATTGATAATTTTCTAGCCTGGGACTCCGAGAGCAAGGTGGCCTGCGAAACGCTAGTTACTACCGGCCAGGTTATTTTGGCCGGTGAAGTAAAATCGAAGGCTTACCTGGACGTGCAAACCATTGCGAGAAACGTGATTGCCAAAATTGGCTACACGCGCAGTGAATACATGTTTGAAGCACATTCCTGCGGCGTGATTTCGGCCATTCATGAGCAATCTGCGGATATCAACCGCGGTGTGGATAAGAAGAACAGGGAAGATCAGGGCGCCGGCGACCAGGGTATGATGTTTGGTTACGCCATCAATGAAACGGAAAATTTTATGCCCCTGGCACTTGACCTGGCGCATAAATTATTGATTGAGCTCGCGGTATTAAGAAGAGAATCCAAACAGATCAAATATCTCCGACCCGATGCAAAGAGCCAGGTAACCATCGAATACGATGACCAGGACCGTGCGTTGCGCATCGACACCATCGTGGTGAGCACACAACACGACGATTTCGATACCGACAGCAAGATGGCAGAAAAAATTCGCAAAGACATTATCTCCATTTTGATTCCGCGCGTGAAAGCGAAGTGCAAACCTTCTGTACAAAAATTATTCAACGATAAGATCACTTTTCACATCAACCCCACCGGTAAATTCGTAATTGGGGGTCCACATGGTGATACGGGTCTCACAGGTCGTAAGATCATTGTTGATACCTATGGCGGTCGCGGTGCACACGGTGGTGGTGCCTTCAGTGGAAAAGACCCCTCCAAGGTTGATCGTAGCGCAGCGTATGCAGCCCGACACATTGCCAAAAACCTGGTTGCCGCCGGTGTAGCCGACGAAATTTTGGTGCAGGTATCTTACGCCATCGGGGTAGCACAACCCATGGGCATATTTGTGGACACTTACGGCAGCAGTAAAGTGAAGCTAAGCGATGGACAGATTGCCGAGAAAATTGCCGGATTATTTGATCTGCGTCCTTATGCCATTGAAAAGAGACTGAAATTGCGCAATCCTATTTATAGTGAAACTGCCGCATACGGACATATGGGCCGCAAATGCGAAGTAGTGGAAAAGAGCTTTGTTTCCGCCGAAGGCAAGATTAAGAAGATGAAAGTGGAACTGTTTACCTGGGAGAAGCTGGATATGGTAAAAGCAGTGAAGAAGGCCTTCAACTTGAAATAGCACGTATTTAATTTATCGCCCTTCTCACCATTCGTGGGAAGGGTTTTTTATTTTTGGACCATGTTTGCAAAGTCGAAGAATTTTATCGCTGGTCGTCATCCCATCCTGGAAGCCCTGAAAAGCGGCCAGTTGATGGAGAAAATTCTGATGGCCAGCAATGCCACGGGCGAAAATATTTCGCTCATCAAACTCATGGCCAAACAAAACCAGGTGCCCCTGCAGATGGTGCCGGTTGAAAAACTGAACTCCATCACCAACATTCAGCACCAGGGCGTGCTGGCCTTTAAGTCGTTGGTTCAATACCAGGATTTGCAAAGTGTGATTGACTGGATCATTGGAGAGGGTGAAACGCCCCTGCTGGTGATGCTGGATGGCGTTACAGACATCCGTAATATCGGCGGCATTACCAGGAGCGCAGTATGCTGTGGTGCGCAGGCCATGATTATTCCGGACAAGGGCGTTGGCGCACTGAATGAAGACGCCATGAAAGCCAGTGCGGGCGCCCTGGAACTGCTTCAAATTTGCCGCGTCGGCAGCCTTTCCAAAGCCATTGAAGAACTCCACCTGAATGGCATTAAAGTATTCAGCAGCGAAATGAAGGCTTCCAAAAAATTGTCGTCACTCGATCTCACAGGACCTTGTTGCGTAATACTGGGAGGCGAAGAAAAAGGCGTGCAGGCTTCTCTTAGCAAGGCAGCCGATGAACATTTTTCGATTCCCATGGCGGGCGATTTTGATTCCCTGAATGTTTCAGTGGCCACCGGAATTATTCTGTATGAAGCCTTGCGGCAACGATTGGGATCTTAGTATTTCACGCCAAGTCGCAACGTCCTTTTGATTAACCTTGCTGCTTTGCTTGAGGCCTTCTCTTCGTTTTCAGCTTCGCCAGGTTCTTTTCCATTTTTTCACGGTGACGGCCTGCGTCAATCCAGTCGATTTCATTTACCTGCATGTTACCATGCCGGTCGAGGTATACCGTGTTCACCCGCTCTATATTTCCAGCGCGCCGCGAATATTTAAACCAGCTGCCCATACTGTTCCACACCGGTTGGTATATTTCATCCCAAAACTTCCGCTCCAACGGATGACCAGCCAGGGCCCAGTCATGTCCAAACAACATCGGTGTCGTCATTATCCAGCTGCTGGTACCATACACGGAAGATTTGGGAAACAAAGCACCAAGCGCCATCATCAGACTGTCGCCATTCATTCGCGAATCAACCAGCTGCTCGTTGCCGGGTCGAATGTAGCTGGCCGCTGCGTAGCACGCACCGATAATAATTTTTGTGGCGGTATCGCAATAGGGTTGCAGCGGAAGAAAATCACGGGCAATTTCATCGCGTCGAATGGTAGTATAATCGATCGTGTCTTTGCCGAGTACAAAAAGTGCCCTTCCGGTTTTGTAAACACCGTGCGAGTCAATCCACAATGTGCCCAGCATCCTGGTTCCATTCGAACCCAACTCAGCGGCCAGCTGCGCGGGCATTTCATCGGCCCTGCGAATGGTGATGACGGCCATTTTTCTGCTATTGAAAAGCCGTTGAAAACGAGTTGTATTGCGAATGATAAATGTGGCCAGACTGAATTTGGGTGAACGTGAAAAGATATAGAGGTTCACTCTTTTTGCAATCAATACAGAAGACGTTGGAATTGTGTTGTGGTCCCTATGCTCTTCATTTATACCGTTGTTCTGAATGGAAAATTGTTGCGCGCGGCATAGCAAAGAAGCACAAATCAAAATGCAAAGAAGCCAGCCGGTTTTTGGGTGTAGGTTAGAAATGGCCATGGATGGTCGTGATCGATGAAAATTATTTTTCAATGATACGGGGATCCGGATTAGCATAAAAAAGCCCTCTTTACAAAGGGCTTCTCAAAATAGCTTCATTACATGGTTTCCTCAAATATGCTCTCATGCAGTGCATTATTGCGGAGCAATTTGAAATGCGAAGTGATCGCCTCCGGTACGTTGTAGCAACGGTAGGGCAGATTGTTTTCCTGCGCAAAATCGCGAATGATGCGCGTAATGGCCGGATAATGCACATGGCTCACCGATGGAAAGAGGTGATGCGCAACGTGGTGGTTAAAACAACCATAAGTGAAATTGATCAATTTATTTTCGGGAGCAAAATCATTTGTTGAAAGCATCTGGTGATAAGCCCAGGTATTCTTCACCCTGCCATCGGGCTCGGGGTAGGTCCAAACAGCGTGCTCACCGGCATGTGTGCTAAGCAATGCAACCAACCCCATTCCGCTGGTTACAAAATGCATGGCCAGGAAAGCGAGAAAAACCCAGTACCAGGCCACCGGCAATACAATCATGGGTAAAGCCAGCATGTAAGCGACATAAAATATTTTAGCAACAAATAATTTCAAGTATTCAATCCTGGGAATGGTCACGGCCTTTCTAACAATCCTGTCGCCGTTGAAAAAATCCCTGAAATCGCGAACGAATAACCAGTTCAGGGTGTACATGAAGTACATCACCGGGAGGTACAGGTGTTGGTAACGGTTATACCAGAACGTATTTGCATTGGGAAATATCTTGGCAATGTTACTTTGCTCTACATCGCAATCCCAGGTGGGAATGTTGGGGTAGGAGTGATGCAGACGAACGTGGCGCATTTTCCAGATAAAGCTGTTCGTACCCATCATCTCCAGGAAATGCACGCAAATTTTATTCAGTGTTCTGTTGCGGAAAAGCGCGTTGTGGGCCGCATCGTGAACAACGTTCAGGAAGAGCATGATGGAAGTAATGCCTACTCCGATATAGGCTGCAAATAGCCAGCCAATGGAACTGCCCTTGGCAAAAATGAGTGTGTAAAATGCGAAAAAAGCCAGGAATAATCCAATTACTTTAATCCCTGTAAGCAGGTAAATGCGGTCGGTACCTGTTTCAATCTGATCGTTTACAATTTGCCTGAGTCGTTGAAAGAAATCGTTCTCAGGATCTTTGGTATATACAGGCTTCTTAAGTGTGCTGGCATTCGTCATATTCCTCATCTTGTAGTTCCGGCAAAAATAAAGCTTTTTTCTTATCTATGTCAAGAACCTCGCTTACTTAATGCGGCCTGCCTTTCCATCTCTTTCCGCATAAAATTCTTCTTCAATCCCGCTGGAATCCATCCGTTTAGAACCCGCATAATGCGGTTGAGCCTGCCCGGTATAATCAGCGGTTTCCCGGCCAAAAGTCCTGCAATCGCAATAGCAGCGACTTCTGAAGGTTTCATCACCGCTTTTTTGGCCATTCCCTTTAAATCCCGGTGAATTTCCAGCAGCCGGGCATTGGAATCTACCGGTCCCGGACAAACGACACTTAGCTGAACAGTGGATTCCTCCAAATGCAGCTGCAGGGATCTCGAAAATGAGAGTAAAAAGGCCTTGGTGGCATTGTAAACTTCTTTCTGCGGCATGGCGAAGAAAGCACCCATGGAACTTACATTTAATATATAGGAATGCGATTGGGCGCGCAGGATTGGAATAAAAATGCGGGTAAGCGTTACCGGTACTATAGTATTCAGGTAGATCTGCTTGTGATAGAAGGAAGGTTCAAATTGTTCGAAGTCGCCATTCGATCCCATCCCGGCATTGTTAATCAGCATACCAATTACAAGGTTCTCCCGTTTCACAAAATCAAACAATTCCGTACAGGCGTTGGGTTCAGACAAATCGCACTCAAAATATTTTGCCTGCACCTTGTATTTTGACGCCAGGTCGGTCGATTTCTGCAACAGGGATTCCCCCGGTAATGACACCAGCAAAACATGAAAGCCCCGGCGGGCACATTCCTCGGCAAAGGCAAAACCAATACCGGAACCCGCGCCGGTGATTAAAGAGAAGGTGGGATTGTTCATAGTCTATTTTGCTTCACCCATTCGATGGTTTGTTTTAAACCCTGTTCCAGCGGCCTGATGCCATACCCCAGTTCACGTACAGCCTTGCCGCTGTCGAGCTCCCAATTGTAATCATATCGCTTCACCCAGTTTGGCGTAATCATGGGTGGTTTACCCGTGAGCTTATTTATTCCTACCTGCAGGTAGCTGAATCCTTTTATAACAGGGAATGGCAGGTGCCAGAGTTTCTTCCTGATTCCGGTCAGTTGTGCCAGTAATCCCATCAATTCGTTGAAACTGGCGTTCACGCCGCCAAAAATGTAGCGCTCGCCCGACCGGCCCTTTTCCATGGCCTGTATGTGTCCCGTTACTACATCGTCGATATAACAATACGAGCCGATGTCGTTGCCACTACCAGGAATAAAGTGCCATTTCCCTTTCATGTACAACTCAACAATTTTGGTGACAGGGTTACTGCCCGTATCCATGCCTGGCCCGTATACCCTGGCCGGACTTACCGTTGTAACATTCAATCCATCCCTGGCAAAATCCCTCACAATGGCTTCTGCGCGCGTTTTGGTTTCCTCGTATTCATTAAAGAATCCCGTGATACGCTCGTCATTTTCCGTCATGGGTTTATTCAGTGAAGGCCCGATTACACCGGCCGTAGAAGTATACACGATCTTCTCAACACCCGCGTCCGCAGCCGACCTCAATACATTGTGCGTTCCGGTAACATTGATGGTTTCAAAAATTGAGGGGTCTTTTGCCCATAGCCTGGCATAACCCGCAAGGTGATACACCTGTTGCACGCCCTGCATGGCTTTGTTCAGCGATTGTGGATCGGTAATATCGCCGTGGAAGATGCGAATCTGGTCTGTGGGTCCAATAATTGCCGATGGTGTTCTGCACAACAAATGCAATTGATGTCCCTGGGCAGCGAGCTGCCGGGTAAGCCAGGTGCCGATATATCCCGTTGAACCTGTAAGCAGGATCTTCATCAAAAAAATTTGCGCAAAACTAGCTCAATAATTGCAAAGCAACAGGCCTACTTCGATTTGAGTTTGAAATAGGCGGTACTCATGCTGGTATTCACTTCTGCTTCTACACAAATGCCATCCTGGTAGGTGTAGTAATTTTTGTTGCCGTCCGGAAGAGTCAACATGTACTGGTGTGGTTTCACCAATTGTACGGGGATCATTTTCTTATAATTTTCTGAATACACCTGGTTAAATCCAACCGGTTCCCAATGCATCAGGCAGGCGGTGCTGTAACCGATCTTCTGTTTAAATTCCACGGTTTTATTGTCTGCCTGGATGTAGTATTTGTCGCTGGCCCAAAAGATGTGCGCATTGGCTTTTTCACTGTCGTTTACTTTCCGGAGAAT